>Ga0070734_10000761_pt1 | contig 58674 bp, 31 predicted proteins | sample Coa_R1_8_FD_66444 | JGI IMG/M metagenome (GOLD analysis project Ga0070734, IMG submission 66444) | Surface soil microbial communities from Centralia Pennsylvania, which are recovering from an underground coalmine fire - Coalmine... | ecosystem: Environmental > Terrestrial > Soil > Unclassified ...
CGCGACAAGTTGACGCAGACAATCTTGGCGCAGCCGTCAATTTTCACAGTGGAATATGCGCTAGCCAAACTGTGGATGAGCTGGGGCATTGAGCCAGAATTCATGATCGGACACAGCGTGGGCGAGTTCGTGGCCGCGTGCCTGGCTGGAGTGTTTTCGCTGGAAGAGGGGCTTCGACTTATCGCGATCCGCGGGCGATTGATGCAGAACCTGCCGCACGGGTCAATGCTCTCCGTGCGTTTGAGCGAATCCGAAGCGCGGCGGTGGTTGACGACGGATTTATCCCTGGCGGCGATTAACGGCCCGACGTTGTGCGTGATCGCCGGGCCGACGGAGCAGATCGAAAAATTAGAAGTAAAGCTAACGGCGCAGGATATCGTACACCGCCGTCTGCACACGTCGCACGCGTTTCACTCGGCGATGATGGATCCAATCCTGGAACCGTTCACCGCCGAAGTGAAGAAAGTGAAATTGTCCGTACCAACAAGAAAATATATTTCGGGAGTGACCGGTGAATGGATTACGCCGGAGCAGGCGACCAGCCCCGAATATTGGGCCAGGCACTTCCGGGAAGCTGTGCAGTTCTCCAAGGGAATCACGGGCCTGCGCGATCGCGATGATTGCATCTTGTTGGAAGTCGGGCCGGGCAACGTCCTCGCAACGCTCGCGCGGCAACATACTCCGAAGGCCGCAGACCAGATTGTCGTCTCTTCACTAACCGACGGAACGCCGAATTGCCAGGAATCGATTGCAATACAACAGGCTTTGGGAATGTTGTGGCTCGGCGGCGCAAACCCGGATTGGCAGTTGTATCAAGGCGAAGGGCGAATTCGCGTGTCTCTGCCGACGTATCCATTCGAGAGGCAAAGATTCTGGCTGGAAGAATCGGCCGAAATTACCGAAGCAATGCCGCAAGAAAGCGCGCAATCGTTTCCTATTTCCGTGAATTTGAACAACCCAATGCCGGTGCTGGCAGTGCCGACCACGGCCCCCGCAATGGAGGAGAACGCAATGAGCAAAGTACCGGAGAGCCCGGCACCCAAAGCGCCGCGCAAAGAGAAATTGCGGACCATGCTGGCGGATATTTTTCAGGACTTGTCCGGCGTGGACGTCCTCGAAGCGGGCGGTTCGACGACATTCCTGGAGATGGGTTTCGACTCATTGTTCCTGACGCAAGTCACACAAGCGCTGCAGAGCAAATTCAATTTGAAAGTGACATTCCGGCAATTGCTGGATGCGCAGTCATCGCTGGACGCGCTGACCGCTTATTTGGATGAGAAGCTGCCTGTGGGAATGTACGAGGAGGCGGCGCCGGTCGCGCAAGCTTCAGTCGCTAGCGCGCCCCAAGTTGTGGCCCCAGTGAATTTCGCCACGCCTGCGCCGGGCGGGCAGGGAGCGGCGGCGAGCGCAGTGGAGCAACTTTTGCGTGACCAGCTCCAAGCGATGAATCAACTATTTGCTCAGCAGCTCGCGGCGATACATGGCGGAATGCAAGTTCCGAACGCTGCCCCGATGGCAAACCCACAGTCCGCGCCCGCGATGGCGCCAAAACCGACAGGGCCGGCGGCGCCGGACGCGGAAGCGACGAAAGAGCTGAAGGGTTACACGCCATTCAAGCCGCTCCAGAAGAACGTTTCGGGAGAGCTGACTCCACGGCAGGCGAAGTACATCGCAGACCTGACGGTGCGCTATACGAAAAAGACGCCTTCTTCAAAGAAGATGACGCAGGAATACCGCGGGGTGCTCGCCGACCCGCGCGTTGTCACCGGCTTTAAGGCGCAGTGGAAAGAGATGATCTATCCGATCATCACGAACAAGTCGAAGGGCTCGAAGCTCTACGACCTGGACGGTAACGAATTTGTGGACATTTTGAACGGATTTGGCCCGATTATGCTGGGCCACCGGCCGGATTATGTGGAAGCCGCGATCGAAAAGCAGCTGCACGAGGGATTCGAGATCGGTCCGCAAACGCTTCTAGCCGGCGAAGTAGCGAAGATGATTTGCGAAATGACGGGCAACGAACGCGCCACGTTTTGCAACACGGGCTCGGAAGCGGTGACGGCGGCGATGCGCGTGGCGCGCACGGTGACCGGCCGGAACAAAGTCGTGTTTTTTGCCGGCGACTACCATGGAATGTTCGATGAAGTGCTGGTGAAAGGAATCAAGAAGGCCGGCGAGCCGTACGCTGTGCCCGTAGCTCCAGGAATTCCACGTGAAAAGGCAGCGAACGTAATCGTGTTGGAATACGGCACAACAGAATCGCTCGAGTGGATTCGAAAGAATGCGAAAGACCTGGCGGCGGTAATGGTCGAACCGGTACAGAGCCGGCATCCGAATTTGCAGCCGGTGGAATTCCTAAAAGAGATTAGGCAGATCACGCAAGACTCTGGAACGTGCTTAATTTTCGATGAAGTGGTCACCGGCTTCCGAGTCCACCCGGGTGGGTGCCAGGCGCTGTTCGGCATTCGAGCGGATTTGGCGACTTACGGAAAAGTGCTGGCGGGCGGAATGCCGATCGGTGTGCTCGCGGGCAAAGCGGAGTACATGGACGCGCTCGACGGCGGCGCATGGCAATTCGGCGACGATTCTTACCCCACAGTCGGCGTGACTTTTTTTGCGGGAACATTTGTGCGCCATCCGTTGACAATGGCGGCATGCTTGGCTGTGCTGAAGTATTTGAAGGAGCAAGGTCCGGAATTGCAGAAGCGGCTTACGGCTCGCGCGGGCAATCTGGTGAAACGCTTGAACGCGTTACTGGAAAAGAATCAGGTGCCGACGCACATCGAGAATTTCGCGAGCATTTTCTACTTCAGCTTCCCGACTGAGTTTCGATTCGGCAGCTTGTTCTACTACAGTTTGCGCGAAAAAGGCGTCCACGTACTCGAGGGATTCCCGTGCTTTCTGACGACGGAACATAGCGATGCGGACCTCGAGAAGATTGTTCGCGCCTTTGAAGAGACGATTCGCGAAATGCAGGAGGGAGAAATCCTTCCGATGCCCGGCGAGCTCGCAACAACGAGCGCTGTAGCCAAGTCCAATGAGACTCGGATGACCGAGCCGCAAAAGGAAATTTTTCTAGGAGCGAAGCTCAGCGAAGATGCGTCGTGCGCGTTCAATGAATCGTTCAGCGTTTATCTGCGGGGCGAATTAAAAGTGGAAGCACTGCGCGATGCCTTAAATGAAGTGATCGCGCGGCATGAAGCGCTGCGCGCGACTGTGGATCCGGAAGGGGAACTGCTCCATTTTGCGCAGGAACTAAAGCTGGCGTTACCGCTCAAAGATCTCTCAGACATGGATCTGACGAGGAAAGAAGGAGAGATCAAGAAGATCCTTGCGGCCGATGCGAGGAAGCCGTTCGATTTGACGAAGGGGCCATTGGTTCGCGCCGAATTGTTCAGGCTTGAATCGCAGCGCCATATGTTCCTTTTCACTTCGCATCACATCGTGTGCGATGGCTGGTCGACGAACGTTCTGCTAGACGAGCTCTCGAAGATTTACAACGCCAAAGCAACCGGAAAGAACGCCGAGCTGCCGATGGTTGTGCGCTTCAGCGAGTATGCGCAAGCTGAAGTCGCGAGAAAGAATTCGACCGAAGGGGCGGATGTCGAAAAATATTGGCTGACGCAATTCAGGGATATTCCGGCGCCGCTTGATCTGCCGCTGGACCGGGCGCGACCGATGGTGAAGGGGTATGCCGGTGCGACATACCGAGCGAAGATCGGTGCGGAGTCCTATAAGAAGATCAAACAACTCGGATCGAAAAAGGGATGCACGCTGTTTGTCACGCTTCTGGCGGGATTCAATTCGCTGTTGCACCGGCTGACGAATCAGCAGGACATTGTGGTGGGAATTCCGGCTGCGGGACAATCGTTGCTCGAGGATGGCAGTCTGGTCGGCCATTGTGTGAATTTTCTGCCTCTGCGTACGCGATTCAGCGAAGAGCTGGGATTCTCGAGTTTACTCGGCCAGGTGAAAAAGACGCTGCTCGACGCATATGAGCACCAGACCTACACGTACGGCACACTCGTTCGGAAGCTTGGCTTGAAACTCGACCCGAGCCGGCTGCCTTTGATGGAAGTACAGTTCAATTTGGAACGCATCGGAAGCGGTTCGGAGTTCGTTGCATTGAACGCCGAGGTTGACCCGAACCCAAAGAGCGCGGTCAATTTCGACTTGTTTTTCAACATCGTCGAGTCCGATCAAGGTCTCGTCATTGATTGCGACTACAATACCGACCTCTTCGATGAGTCGACGATTGCTCGCTGGTTGAAGCACTACGAAACGCTGTTGCTGAGCGCGGTACCCGATCCGGACAAGGCTGTAGACGATCTGCCCATCATGACACCGACAGAATTGTCATCCCTGTTGGCTGCGTGGAATCCGGCGCCGAAGACTTCGGCGGTGACGGCCACAATTCATCAAGTGTTCGAACAACAAGCCGCGAGGACGCCGGACGCGATCGCTTTGACGATGGGTGCAGAGCGGATGACTTACCGGGAATTCAACGAGCGTTCGAACCAGCTGGCTCGAGCCTTGCGAAAAGAGGGAATAAAACCGGATTCGCTCGTCGCGGTGTGTTTCGAACGGTCGATGGAAATGATGGTTTCGTTCCTTGCCGTGACGAAGTCGGGAGGCGCCTACTTACCGATCGATTCGTCCTACCCTAAGGAACGTCTCGAAATGATTTTGGGCGATGCGCAACCGGCCGTGATCGTAACGCAGGAGCGGTTACTGGCGAATTTGCCGGCATTGAACGCAAAAACGGTTTGCGTCGATCGTGATTGGCCGGTGATCGATCGCGAGGATAAGGACAATCTCGCACCGACTGCTCGGCCCGAGCATCTGGCCTATGTGATTTACACATCGGGCTCCACGGGCAAGCCGAAGGGCGTGATGGTCACGCACTCGAACGTGGTGCGACTGCTGACGGCGACAGAACCCTGGTTCCACTTCAACGAGCGCGATGTCTGGACGCTTTTCCATTCGTACGCTTTCGACTTCTCCGTTTGGGAAATTTGGGGAGCGCTACTGACAGGCGGGCGACTCGTGATCGTGCCGTACCTGACGACGAGATCGCCGCAGGACTTCTATGACCTGCTCGCGCAGGAAAACGTGACCGTGCTGAATCAGACGCCAGCCGCGTTTTATCAGCTTATTCAGGTGGAAGAGTCCGGGTATGAGAAGCCGCTTTCGCTGCGCTACGTGATTTTCGGCGGGGAAGCGCTGAATTTCACCAACTTGAAGCCGTGGTTCGAACGGCATGGCGATGCCAAGCCGCAGCTTGTAAACATGTACGGCATTACGGAGACGACGGTTCATGTGACGTATCGCCCGCTCGTGGCGACCGATTCGAATGGAGATACGCGCAGCCTGATCGGTGTACCGATTCCCGATTTGCGCGTCTATCTGCTCGACGGCAAACAACGGCCTGTGCCACCGGGCGTTGTGGGCGAGATTTATGTTGGCGGCGCCGGCGTGGCGCGCGGGTACTTGAACCGGCCAGAGTTGAGCTCCGAACGATTCGTACCCGACCCATTTGAAGCTGGATCCGGGGCGCGGATGTACAAATCGGGCGACCTGGCTCGCTTTGTGAACGGCAACGATCTCGACTATATCGGTCGGGGCGATACGCAAGTGAAGATTCATGGATTCCGAATCGAGCTTGGCGAAATCGAAGCATTGTTGGCGCAGCATCCGCATGTGCAGCAGAACACCGTGGCGGCAAGAAAAGACGGGCCGGGGGAAAAGAAGCTGGTTGCGTATTTCGTTCCTAAAACGGGCACGGTGCCACGTGGCACCGAGCTTCGCGAGTTTCTGCAGGCGAAGTTGCCGGCGCACATGATTCCCTATGCTTATGTGCAACTATCTGCACTACCGTTAACCTTGAACGGCAAAGTAGACAAGGATAAACTCCCCGCACCGGACTTGAGCGCGTCGGTTCGAAACCGTGAATATGTCGCTCCTCGGACTCCCGATGAGCGCGCGCTGGCGGCGATCATGGCAGAGGTTTTGAAACTGGAACGAGTCGGTGTGACGGACAATCTTTTCGAACTTGGCGCGGATTCCTTGCATGTGTTTCAGATTACGTCGCGCGCTGCGAAAGCAGGGCTCGGAGTAACTCCAAGAATGTTGTTGCAGCAGAGAACAATCGCGGGAGTCGTGGCAGAGATGGGAGATGCGAAGTCACCAGTGCGCACGCCCGTACCGGCAATTACTCGAGTTGAGCGAAAGAAGTTTCGCGTTACCCGAGATACCTGAGACGAGAAGACGACAAGAAAGCGTGGAATGACGGATTCCCTCCAGCCCAAAATTCCGGCCCCCTACCAGGAACGGGGACTGTCGGAGAAAACAACGCTGCCCTCCGGCGGCGAGTCAGAAATCTACGCTTTTCCACTTTCGCCTGTGCAAGAGCGAATGTGGGATGCCTTCCTGCGGAACCCGAAATCCCCCATCTACAACGCATCGTTTCGGTGGCAGTTGGAGGGATTGCTCGATCCTCGTCTGATCGAAGCCTCTTTCAATGAGATTACACGCCGTCACGAAATTCTTCGCGCCTATTTTGCGGCCGTGGAGGGGGAAGTCCGGCAACTCATCGCACCGGAAGTAAAAGTAAAAATCTCGAAGGCTGATCTCAGCGGTTTGAAGGAACCGGAGCGCGACGCTGAATTAGATCGTATCAGCACACTGGAAGCGCAGACGAGTTTCGATTTGACCAACGGTCCTTTGTTTCGTGTTGGCTTGATTCGGCTTGAACCGAAACGTCATGTTTTGACCGTGACGCTGCACCACATCATCTGCGATGGATGGTCCATTGGGATCATGATGGAGGAGTTGCAGAAGGTTTACGCCGCGTTTGCCAGGGGCAAGCCGTCGCCACTGCCGGAACTGCCCATTCAGTACGGCGACTTCGTGATGTGGCAGAAAGAACTTTTGGCGCGGGAAGAGATTCAACAACAGCTCGCATTTTGGAAGAAAAAGCTTCAGGGATATGAGCAGCTGGAAGTGCCAGGGGATTTGGAACCGGCCAGTGACGAAGACCGTCGCAGCGCGATCCTGTCTGTGCTATTGCCGCGAGACTTGAGCGAAAAGTTAAAGGACTTTAGCAATCAGCAAGGCGGAACACTCTTCATCACTACGCTCGCAGCGAATATTGCTTTGTTGTTTGGCGAAACTGGCAAGACGGATATTGCGATTGGTTCACCGCTCGCGGGCAGGACTCGTGCCGATCTGGAAGGGCTCATCGGCGTTTTTATCAACCATGTATTGTTTCGGGTCAACGCAGGCGGCGATCCCACGTTCTCAGAGCTTGCGCTCCGCGTGCGAGACGCCGTTTGGGATACGTTTGCGAATCAAGACGTGCCATTTGAAGAGGTAGTTCGTGAACTTGCAGGCAAGAGCGGTCTCACCGCCGAGTCTTTTTACCTGGTGAATTATATCTGCCAGCGTGAATATGCGCGCGCTTCGACATTTGTTTTTGAGTTCGCTGGTTTGCGCATGTCGACGATGCCGTCGAAGTCGCAGGGTGCACTCTACGACTTGAATTTCTTCATGGTGGAGCGCGAGGCGGGTTGGCGACTCTCCCTTGAATATCGAATCGCGAAATATTCCGAGAATTTCGCGAAAAGGCTTCACGGCAGTTTCCTTCAACTGTTGGAGTCGATTGCGCAGCATCCGAATGAGCGGCTTTCGAAATTGCTGGGGAGTCGGCCCGGCGCAGCGACCGAGGCGCGGGCGTCAAGTGTAGCTGCCGCTGATTCGGCATCGGCCAGTTCTGACATGGAGGATGCGGAGGTCTATGCACTTCCTGCAAGCGTCGCCCAAGAGAGATTCTGGCTGCTGGAGAAGGTCAACCAGGGAAATACGGCGTTCCATATGCCCGCGGCGGTGCGTTTGTCTGGCCCGGTTTCGGCGGAGCGACTTGAGGTCGCGTTCAGGAAAGTAATTGCGAGGCACGAAATCCTGCGGACCACATTCGACGATTCCAATGGCGGGTTGGTGCAGATTGTCTCGCCGTCCTGGCCTTTCAAGCTGGGCGTAACCAATCTGACTGGCGAAAAATCAGCTGATCGGGAAGCGATGCTGGATCAGATGGTGAGGAAGGAATCGCAGATCCCATTTGATCTTGCGAAGGGGCCGCTGTTCCGCGCGAGACTGTTCGAACTGGAGCCGGAAGATCACGTACTCTTGATCACGTTGCACCACATTCTCGCGGACGGCTGGTCGCAAAGCATTTTGCAGAAGGAACTCTGGACCACCTACGAGGCCGAAGCCAGTTCGGGTGACGCCGCACTTCCCACGCTGAACATTCAATACAGTGATTTCGCCTCTTGGCAAAAAGAATGGCTGCAGTCTGAAGACGCGGAGGCGCAGCGCAAATTTTGGCTTAAAGCCCTTGCCGCTCCGCTTCCGGTATTGGAATTCCCTACGGATCGGCCGCGACCGAGTCAACCGTCGTCTCACGGTGCGCTGGAGACTTACTTGATTCCGCGCGAACTCGGCGGGTCGCTCAAGAGTTACGCGCAAAAAAATAACGCAACGATGTTCACGCTGATGCTCGCTTGCTTTGGCGTGTTGCTGGCTCGCTACTCGGGGCAGGACGACGTGATCGTCGGTTCGCCAGTGGCGAATCGACGTCCGGAGACCGAACCTTTGATCGGTCCATTCGCTGGTCCTATCGCCTTGCGCCTCAACCTGACTGGCGATCCCACGCTGAAACAGATCCTCGAGAGAGTCAAGGATTTCACGCTGGATGCGTTGAGCAATACGGATTTGCCTTTTGAAGATCTTTTGGAGCACCTCGATCTGCGGTCGGCAGGGGGGAGAAATTCGCTCTTCCGTTTCTATTTCTTCTACCAGACTGCATTCTTGCAATCGAGAAAAGTCGGCGCGCTTACAGTTTCGCCGATGCCAACTTTTAGCGTCGGAACGCCATTCGACTTGCAATTCGGACTCGTAGAGCGCAGCGAAGGAATTCGAATTCAGCTCGAATACAATCCGGATCTGTTTGATCTCACGACTATTAAAAGCATTTTTGACTATTATTCGAAACTCCTGACGAAGTTCCTCGAAAATCCGGAGATTGCGCTGTCCGGAATTGACCGGCCCGAGAATTTAAATGCTGCGGTGCGAATCAAAAAGCCCGAACTGGCCGTCGCAAGCCCGTTGAAGCTGGTGCCGCCGGCAGACGAGACCGAAACGGAGCTCTTGCGTATGTGGCGCGACGCGTTGCGTTGCGGCGAGATCGGCGTAACGGAGAATTTCTTCGATCTAGGTGGTTATTCGCTCTCCGCCTCCAAGCTGCTGATTGCCGTGGAAAAGCGGTTCCAGAAAAAAATGCCTCTCGCGACTTTATTTGAAGCGCCGACAGTTCGAGAATTTGCTCAGTTGCTGCGGAGCGGCCAGAGCCGGACCTTCGGAGGCCGCATCCTCAAGGTGCGTGGTGGACAGGGAAGAACCCCGCTGATGTGCGTCGACGGCGGCCCAATCTATTTCCCTCTGGCAGAAAACCTTGGAAACGACCGGGCCCTGTATGGCTTGCGGCTGGAAAACACGGAACAGTTTCCAAAGCCATATCGCATCGAAGACATTGCGAGCTATCACATAGAGACTTTGCGCAAGATCCAACCGAAAGGTCCTTATCTGTTGGGCGGTTGGTGCCTCGCTGGCGTCCTGGCTTACGAGATGGCTCGCCAGCTGACGCAGCAAGGTGAGTTTGTAGAGTTGGTAGCGATGTTTGACGCAGCGAACCCAGCCTACTTGCGGCGATTCAGCAAGTTGGAGCTAATGATTCGCCGCAGCCTATTCTGGGGACACAAGACCAAGATGCACACGAAGCGTCTCGTGGGCCTCAGTCCCCTCAATGCCGCGCACTATCTCTGGGAACGAGTCGAGAGTCTCAAGCACGCAGCGCGGCGGACTTTCTGGAGGCTTTCGTATAAATTCCGAAACGAGAAGACACAGGAAGTTTCCGAAGAACTCAAGGATGCGAGCGCGGTTGTGTACCTTGCAGCACGCGCTTACCAACCTGGGCCTTATGAGGGGCGCGTTGCACTCTTCCGGAGTGCCCTCGAGCCCATGAGTCTGCACCGGGATCCAAAACTTGGGTGGAAAGAGCTGATTCCACAACTTGAAGTGGATGAGATCCCCGGTGATCACCGACAAATCCTCGAAGAGCCGGCCGTCGCAATTCTCGCGCGTGCGATGAATGATCGGTTGGCGCCTTCGGCTTCGCTTGAATCCACTGAACATATAACGGCCAGCCTTACGCCGAAGGATGCAATTGCCAAGGCCTAATCTGCGAGACGAAACCGAACTACCACCATTCGGCGGCCTTGAGGAATTCGGCGAAAGATACTCTGCAGCTTCTTTGCCGTTCCCGAATTTAGTGCTTACCTGCCGATTGGTCCGCGGACGATGAGACCGCTCGAGATACTTGTTGCCATTCTGGCGCTGCTGAGTGCGGTCGGCGCGCTTCTGGCGAACCGAAAAGGCTGGCTGGCATTCTTGCTCTTGATTGCTACAGTCGCAGCCCTCGCAGTTCAAGCAATGTGGGAAGGAACGCGATGGCAAATGTGGCCCTTCTATTTTTCCGCAGTAATTTTAGGAATTTTCTTGGTGTCCGAGCGCAGCGGAAACGGGCGGATGCGGGCGGCGGCAGTTCTGGCGGCCATTGCTTTCGCTGTTGGTGGGATTTTGCTCTGCGAAGTACTCCCCGTGTTTTCGTTTCCAAAACCAACTGGTCCATACGGAGTTGGAACTCAGGTTAGATATATCGTTGATAAGAATAGAACGGAACAACATATTGATGGAGCGAGGGCTCCTCGAGAGCTAATGATCCAACTATGGTATCCGACCCACCCAGGTGTCTCTCGCGTGCGGTCCGCCTACCGAGATCGAAGGACGACTTCGTTCTGGACTTCTCAGCTATCGCTCGTCAAAACGAACGCGGTCGTGGATGCGCCGATTGCATCTGCGAGCAAAGAAATCACTGGTTACCCGATCCTGATATTTTCACCCTCTTGGAGCGGGCAAAGGATGCAAAACACCTTTCAAGTGGAGGAGCTGGCGAGTCATGGCTACATTGTTGTGGCGATGGACCACCCGTATGGAACCGGAACCACGGTTTTTCCGGACGGCAGAATTGTTCGAAGCGCAATCGGCGGCGGCGAAGACTATTCATCACAGCCCGCGTTTGAAGAGTTCATTCGGAAGGCCACTGATGAAACAAAGATTCGGGCCCGCGACGCACAGTTTGTGCTGGACGTGTTGGAGAAATGGAATTCGTATGATCCCCAAGGACTATTAACGGGCAAAATTCGGATGACCAGCGTTGGGATTTTCGGACACTCCCTCGGCGGAACCGTGGCCGTTCAGGCATGTTGGCTTGACCCGCGCCTTAAGGCGGCGTTGGATATGGACGGAATGGTGGCGGCAGAGTCTGCGATGGATGGCGCGAAAAAGCCGGTGTTGTTCATGATGGAAGCACCGGGCATCGCGCCTGACGCCTCGTTGGACGCGATGTCTGAACAGCAACGGCGGACCGTGGAATTCGATCGTTCACAAGAAAATCTGATGAAAGCCTCTTTGAAGCGCTACGGCGGATATTGGATGACGGTCGCGGGCACCACTCATAAGAGTTTCAGTGACTCTCCTCTGTTTTCTCCGCTTAAGTCCTTGAGCGGAGCTGGAAGCACCAATCCGAAGCGCGTGTTTGAGATCGCCAATGCCTACACGCTGGCTTTTTTTGATGAGTACTTGAAGCAGGAAGATTCCACGTTGCTCAGGGCCCAGTCGAGACAGTTTCAGGAAGTTCAACTGCAACCATGGGAAGCGGAAAGAGTTCAATAGCTCTTCTAATTTGAATTGATTGCATCCAATTTCGTGACCACTGACAAAAAACGCGAAACAAAAAAGCAGCGCGGCGCCTCTCTTTACAAGAGACTGCGGATCGCGCAAGTGCGAATTCTGGCGCGAATTCTGATCTTGCTTGGCGAATCAGATTCGCTCCGCGGATCGATTCAGGCGCTTCGAACGATGCCTGTCATTCGAAGCCTGTTTGAGTGGGGCGTGGCTTATCGCAGGGGTTATTCGTCGTTCGCGCAAGCGCAGCAACTCGCCAACAAATATATTCCAGCCGGTCACGAGCACGACGACGACGTAAAAATGCACACTCAGTTGGCTGATCGAATTCGTGAAAGCGATTATCCGGTACTTTATCACTGGCGGGAGATCGCTGCGAAACCCGGCGTTGTCTTCGACTTTGGAGGAAATGTCGGCAACGTCTTTTACGCGTACGACAAAACGCTACGATTTCCTACAGACATGACGTGGCTCGTTTATGATATTCCCGAGATTCGTGCAGCGGGGCAACTGGTTGCCAAGGAAAGAAACGAATCGCGAATTGTGTTCGTCGAATCGATGGAAGATGCGGCTCGATGTGATGTTTTTCTGGCGTCTGGCTGCCTGCACTATTTCATTGAAGAACTTGACGAATTGCTCGCATCGCTGCCGAGTCTGCCTCGGCATGTATTCGCGAACCGAACTCCCGTGACCGATGGGCCGGAACTCATTACATTGCAGGACAATAAATCGTTTCTGGTGCCTTGCAAAATCCACAATCGAACCAGATTGCTCGAAGGTATGGAACGGCTCGGCTATAAACTGAAATCATCGTGGACGGTCCACGAACTGGCACTGCAAGTGCCGCTTTATCCAGAATCCTCTTGCCGCTACTACTCCGGATTCTATTTTGAGCTGCAATAGCCGATCCCGCTTTTAATAAGGTTAGAACCGCCCACCCAGAACGAGTCTTTTTGAATAGGATGGATGCTCACTCTTCAGGGCAACCTCTCGGCCCGGTCCCAAGTCTGGCTGTTCTTTTCCATTTCGATTAATGTCATTTCTACCTGGTCGCGGAAGAAATTACACACGCTCTGCAGGCTGTGGAAATCATAAGCACCTGATAATGAAAAGGTTGTTCTTCATAGCCATTGGAAATACACTTGCGCCGCTCGGCTGATTACTTAATCTGAATTGCGGTTCCCAAAAATCTGATCATTCATCTCCCAGCCGAATGAAGAGACCTTCGAAGTTCTCTCCACGAATCGACACTTTTTTTTATGCATATCTGTTGCACAGTTCGCCTACTCGCAAGTACAGCTGTCCTCAATTAGGCAGTCAGACCAGTAGTTTCCCTCACTTCCTTATTTCTACACTGCTAGCGTCAGTGGAACGGCTTGGGAGCCGCACTGATGACGGTCGGGCGCAGCGGGGGCCTTCGACCGGAATAAAACTGAGGGAGATTTCCTAATGTCGGCTTTCGTGAAGAGTAAAAAAGTTTCGCTCCGCAAACTGGCCGCGAGTTTAACCGCGGCAGGGCTCTTTGGAGTCAATCTAATCATTGCCGGGTGCGCAGGCGTCGTAGGTTCAACCAACACCAATCCGCAAGCACCGGCCATCTTGCAAGCCGCGGCTGCTAACATCACCAAGAATTCAGCTCAGATTCAGTGGACCACCAATGTCGCGGCGACGTCGCAAGTCGAATACGGCACGACGACGAATTATGGTTCCACAACGCCACTTGATTCCAGCATGGTCACCGCACACGCCGTGGGACTCGGAGCGTTGACGCCGAATCAGCCTTATCACTTCCGCGTGATCTCCTCGGCGAACGGTCAGCAAGCGAGCGGTAACGACCAGACTTTCACGACCGCAAGCGCTGCGTTGACAGTGACTGGAATAGCTCCCACCTCTGGCACCACGGCGGGAGGAACCACTGTAGTGATTGCCGGAACCGGCTTCGTCACCGGATCGACGGTTCAGTTTGGAGCGTCGGCCGCAGCCAGCGTGATTGTCGTAAGCTCCACGCAAATTGATGCGGTCACTCCGGCGCACGCGGCAGGGGCAGTAAACGTAACCGTGTCCAACTCTTCCGGTCAGGCAAACTCTCCAACCTCTTTTACCTATACCAGTGCTGCTTCACCACTTTCCGTAGCCACGACCTCTCTGCCTTCCGGCTCCGTCAATGGTGCGTACAGCTCGACACTTCAAGCGACTGGCGGCCAGTCGCCATACACATGGAGCATAACTTCCGGGCAGTTGCCGTCAGGCCTTAGTTTGTCGACTGCGGGCGCAGTTTCGGGTACCGCGAAAGCATCCGGCACTTCGACTTTTACCGTTCAGGTTCAGGACGCAGCGAGTGCTAAGTCAACGAAATCGCTGAGTATCGCGGTAGCAGCAACAGCCCAGCCGCCTTCGGTTTCGACCGCAACTTTGACCGCAGGAACAGTGGGAACGAGCTATAGCGCAACGCTGCAGGCGACTGGCGGAGCAACGCCGTATTCGTGGAGCATTACGAGCGGCGCGCTGCCTGCCGGTTTGACTCTGTCTTCGGCCGGTGCCATTTCCGGCACGCCCACAACCCCTGCGACCGCGTCATTTACGGCGCAGGTTAAGGACGCCAACAGTCTCACGGGATCGAAGGCGCTCAGCCTCGTGATTAACCCGAAAGCTTCCACGACACTGACAATCAACGGCGCTATTTCATTGGCAGCGACAAGCGGAATTGCTTACTCCAGCACGGATCAAGCGACCGGCGGCACATTGCCATATTCGTGGAGCGTTACCTCGGGACAACTTCCGACCGGACTCGCCTTGACGAGTACAACCGGCAACATCGCGGGCACGCCGACCACAAACGGACAATACACCTTCACACTGCAAGTGACGGATTCCAGCGCGACGAAGCAGACTGCCTCGGCGTCCTATACGGTTTCCGTCAGTTCCAGCGTGCTTGACCAGTTCGGCGGCTTGACCACGATGCCTTCCGCGAATGCCTCCACCGGAAGGTTCCGCGTGGAGAAATTCTCAAACAATAAGTGGCTGTTTGTGGACCCCGCGAACAACGGCTTCTTCATGATCGCGCCCTACGTCTTGAATCAGGACAATTCCAACGACGACATGGGCAGCAACTACTACACGCGTACGAATGCCAAGTATGGTGACAATGGCCCGACGTGGGGAACTGCTCAGCTCAAGCGAATTCAGTCTTGGGGCTTTAACTCGGTCGGTCCGTATGCTTCAGCGTATGTCCAGCCAGTTGCCACGGATCCCCGATGGACAACTTCAGACCACACAAATCCGGTTAAAGTTCCCTTTATTGCGCTGATTCGTCCAGCGTACTACGGCATGGCCAATCAGAATAACTGGAGCCCGCAACCGATCAAGAACATGCTGTACAGCATGAGCCCGTATTACACGGGTTATAAGCCGGGCAACGGCGTGGCAGACTATTTCGATCAGAATCTCACTACATTCTTCACGAATGAGCTAAACAATGATCCGCTTCCGGTGTCAATCAAGGGTTCGGCGAATCAACAGTATTTGATTGGCGTGAACGCGGACGATAGCGACGAGATGTATGGATTTGGTAAGGGACCTGACTTCACTGGCGGCTTCAACAACGCGCACCTGGGATGGATGGTGCTCACGATGTCGCCGATGCAGACTTCAAACTCGATTAAGAAGTTTGTCTACCCAGATACCGTTGTCTATTCCAAGCGTGCACTGCATGACCAGTTGGTTGCGAAATATGGAACCATCTCGGCGTTGAATTCCGCCTGGGGTTCCAACTACACGACTTTCGACAGCAGCGGCACAACGATATCCGGTGAGTCGCTCGGCGCCGGAAACGGTTCCACGACAGCCTTCTCGAAGACTTTGGCCAGCGCAACTGTCACTAAGTTCTCCGTGCAAGTCTTTGTCGCGGGTAAAGCAGTGGCCGGCGATAACGGAAACGGTACAATCTGGGGTCCGACCGCAAGCGGAACCATTAACTACGCTACCGGCGCTCTCAGCGTAACGTTCAGCTCTGCTCCTGCGACGGGTGCAGCGGTCACGGTGAACTATGTACAGAATGGCTGGGGTATTGGCACTGGCCTTATGGACGAAGATGGCCGGCCAGCGCACCAGCTTTGGACGGGTATCGACTTCACCTTCGTGACCGATACGAACGCGAACGTCAAAGCAGACATCGATGATTATCTATACCAGATCGCTGCGCACTACTTTTCGATGTGCAAGAGCGGCATCCAGAACTGGTTGCCCGGAACGTTGTATCTCGGTCCGGATACGCTGGGCAGCTGGGGCGCGCCCTCCAACCGAAACGTGTTGAAGGCGGCTGCGCAATATGTCGACGTCATGGCCATGGGCGGCACTCCCGCAATGAGCCAAGCGATGCTCGACTTCATCCAAACCTATTATGGTGACAAGCCGTTTTACACCGGTGAATTCCGGACGGCCAACGGGGATTCGGCGTTCTTCCGCTACGCAGCCTCGGTTCCCCAGACGGATTCGACGGGACAGTCGATCCGGGGCCAAAGCTACTACAACGGAGTTACGCCATACGCCAACATGGCTTATTCCGCCAACGGAAGCCGGCCTTACGTCGGAATCCTGTGGTGGCAGTACCTGGACAACTGGGGAGAGAAGAACGATTGGGGCTTGGTCTCCTTGTCCGATAACGCTTACGATGGTCACGAAGCGACTGTCGGCACGAGCGGTTCCGGCACACGCTCCATTCCTTGCAGCCCGCCGCTCGAAAACTACATGTGCGGTGGCGAAGAGCGCAACTATGGCAACCTGATTCAACTGGTGACCCAAGCTCACCAGTCCGTGATGCAGGCGATCCAAAAGTAGTCGACAGCCACTGAGTCAGCTGCTGCTTCGTTCGGGCACGAAATCTCATCTCTCGATGAGGGTTCGTGCCCGATTCTTTTTCGTCCGCCTCGAAGTAACCCCGACCGACTATACTAATTGTAGAAAACTGCAGGCCCGTCCCCCTAGCTGGTGAATCGCTCAGATCGCGAATGCGACTGGAGCGCCCGATGGTTTTATCGTCATGCTGATTTCGTCGGTGCGATGGAAAGGGAATTCAATGATCAAGCCGCTCCTGCGCGGGAGACACATCAATTGCGTGCCAGCTTTTCTTGGGTTGTTGATCGCGGCCGCTTTTGCATCGCCGGTTCATTCCCAAGCCCTTGACCGGTTCGGTGGACGGAAAGATATCGTTTGCACCACCGCCGCGAAAAAATGGCACACGGAGAAAATTGGTGACCGCTGGTGGATCTGCACGCCGGAAAGCCACGGATTGTTTCTGCAAGATGTGGAGAATATCAACCTGACTGATGGTACGGCACAGAATGTCGTCACCAAGAAATACGGCAATATCGCCAATTGGTCGGAAGCCACGCTGCAGCGAATGAAAGCGTGGGGATTTAATGCGATCGGTGATTATGCTTACAACGCAATCTGGCCGCTCAGCAATGACCAGGGACTGCCCGCGGATGCCAAGGGCGGTCATTCACATTCCGTAAAGCTTCCGTTCTTCGCTTCGACCCGGCCGTCCTTCTATTCGATGAAAAATCCTGTCATGCATTTGTGGAGCGGCAAAGACGTTCGCTTTCTTGCCGACCCGGTAAAAAATATCCTGAATGGCCGCAGCCCTTACTACAACACGTATGTGCCCTCGGGCGGAATCGGCGATTATTACGACGAGAAGATGCGGACCTGGTTGCTCGCACACATCGCCACGGAATGGACGTCTGGGTATATCAAGAACAGTCCAAACAGCGAATACATGATTGCGGTGCTGGGTGACGACGGCGACGAAATGTTTGGCATGGCCTGCGGTCCGGATTTTCCGACCACTCCCCCCGGATACAACAACTCAGACTTGACGCTCCTGATCCTTTCGGAGTCTCCCGTTCAAACAGCCAACGCCGATTTGGCACATGTCTACAAAGACGTCCAGATGCACACGAAAACAGCGCTGCGAGATCTGCTGTCAGCGAAGTATGGAACCATCGCTGCTCTCAATGCGGCGTGGGGCTCGAATTACACCACGTTCGACTCCTCTGGGAGTCAGGTAAGTGGAGAGTCCGTCGGTACGGGAGACGGTAGCATCGTTGCGTTCTCGCACAAATTGAATCAACTTACGCCGAGCAAGTATTCGATACAAATCCTCGCAGGTGGAGTGCCTATCGCAGGCGATACCGGTTCCGGAACGATTTTTGGAGACAACGTTACGGGAACGATTAACTACAAGACGGGGCTCCTCCAACTGAACTTTGCGCCAGCTCATGCCCCGGCGCAGGGCAGCGCGTTGACCGTGAACTACGTTCAAAATGGCTGGGGCATCGGGTCGGGCCTGATCGACGAGGATATGCGGCCGGCTCATCAGGCTTGGCTGGGCAATACCTGGAATGGCATCAATCCGATGTCAGGCAGCAGTTTGAAAAAAATGAACGGCACAGCGCGCGCCGATCTGGACCGCTATCTGCGGCAAACTGCCGGTTGGTATTTCAAGATGTTGCGCGACGGAGTCCATAGCCAGTATCCCGGTACCATGATCGCCGTTGAAATCGGAACCTGGGGAGGCGTACCTCCGGCGCCGGTGTTGCAGGCGGCGGGCGAATTTGTGGATCTTTTTGAGGACGACGAAACGAGGGCGCAATTTGATCCGGCCCGGCTTGACTACATTGCCAAAAACTACGGAGACAAACCGTATCTGGCCGGAATTTATTTGGCTGCAAATGCCGACTCCGAGTTTCGGAACAAAGGCAATCAGCCGCCGGGCGAAACTTTTCGTACGCAGGAGGAACGCGGCAACGCCTACTATGCCGCCGTCTCCGGCTTCCTCGGAACGAAAAACTCCTCCGGAACGAATCCGCGGGCTGGATTCATTTTGTGGTCGTGGATGGATATGTGGGGCGAAAAAACGAATTGGGGCCTTGTTTCGCACTTTGACAACGCCTACGACGGCCACGAAGCCGCAGCCGGAACAGTGCCTTGCTCGCCGCCTCTGCAGAAATATTCGTGTGGCGGCGAATCTGCCAATTACGGCGATTATCTGACCAAAGTCAAAGAAGCGAACCGGCTTTGGCTTTCAATTCCTGCTTCTGCCCGCGGTATCGCCACCGGCAAGTCTTCGGATCGAAGACAAGAATAACGCGTTGAATGCTTACAGAACTGGCAATATCAATTCGCAGAGACTGCGCTGGGTTTGCGCGTTCCGGCTGCATCTGTCGCTTTCTGTGCATCAGTGGCTTTTTGCCTGAATGAAAGCGGTTTTTCCACGAAGAGAAACAGGATTGTGGACGCCATCCAGGTTCCGATGAACCCGAGTGGGAACAAGATAAAGAAAAGAGGAAGGCTGCGGTGAGTGTTCGGAAATAACAAGCTTGCGCCCATAGTTACAGCCTGGAGCGCTAATCCGTGAATCAAATAGTACGAATAACTCATGTTGCCGAGGTAGCGGATCGGATTCCACCTGAAAATTGACTGCAAAGTGCCGTCGTATTGAAAGGAAAAGAGTACAAATATGGGTGCGGTGACGCTCAGAAGAATTACTTTGTAGGGTCCTTGATACGTCATGATGCCTGGCAAGATCGTGCGGCCAGCCGAAAACCCCGGCAGCAAAGAGAACCACGCTGGTTTCGCATCGATCAGGTAAATGAGAAACAAACTGACCACAAAGGCCAAGGTCGCAATTGCTTCCCCTTTTGCTGTCAGACGGTTTTCGAGCCAGCCAGATTCAATGATTTCGTAGAGAAGAATTCCACTGACGAACATCAGTAAGCGAACCTGTGAGTGCGGAACGGTGAAGGCATAGATTATGTAGGTGATCCAAACGCCCACAAAAAATAGAACTCTTCCCGTTCGGTTCCAGCGAGGCAACTGCGTGACCAAAAGAATGGCTGGAATTAGCAAGTAGAAGAAGAACTCGTAGCTCAAGCTCCAGGCGACCGTGATAATCGGTGGAATAGAGAAAATGCCGGGCAACAGCAATAGATTCTGGACTATATAGATCACTGCCGAGGCTGGGGGGCCGTGAATCTTGTTTTCTGCTCGAAAAGAGGCGGAAAGAGCGAGATATATGGCGAAGACAACCAGGAACGTTGGATATATTCGCTCAATTCGGCGCCGAATGAACGTGAAGGTTGATGCGCCTTTCCGCTTCAGCAGTGCGCCATAAACGAGAAATCCGCTCAGTACGAAAAAGAAGTCCACGCCCGTGTTTCCGATATCTCCTAAAAAACTAAAAACCGTCCAGACTTGGTGATGTTCAGCGGCAAGATGACCGAGCAGCGCCTGAAAATGAACCATAAAGACCAGCAGCACAGCGAAACCGCGCAGCCCTTCCATGGGCTGAATGCGTTTTTTTTCGTTTGAGATGGAATACAGTTCCGATAGTCGATCGGTCATAGGTTGCTCTGCAATTTCGCATTGATATGGGTAGGCTGTAATTTTGTTTTCAGAGCCGGAGTGTCAGCTTGTGAGCGTTCGACTTCGCGGGATTTGTGGGAAGAAAGCAGAATCAAGCAGGGAACCAAGGCCAACCCCATCCACATAGTTTTTTGGTATTCGGCAGAAACGAAACAGCCCGCCACGGAAAATCCCAAGACACCTGCCCGCATCGCCCCAGCGGCGCCTTTCACCATGGCAGGCGTCGAGGGTAATTTTCGAATACGCCCCAATTCGAAGAAACACGAAGCTAAAAACAGAATGAAAACGCCGAGAGCCGGCACGCCCATTTCTGCAGCGACCTCGATAAACATGTTGTGGGCGAGGCTGACAACCTTTTCACCCGGGTCCGAATACATTGGCATGTACGGTTTAAACAGACCAAGACCAATTCCGCGCAACGGATGGGCTCCAATCATTCGGTAGCCAGCTCTCCACGCGGCTTGATGCGCGTCTTCCGATCCGGTTTCAGAATACGTGGGATGAAGAATTCGTTGTAAAGGGGAAACTGGTAACACGATGCTAAACGACAATAAAAGCCCCGCGAGCACCACAAAATTGCGGACTCGATTCTTCGTTTGCCATGCCAGGATCGGCGCAGCAACGCACAAGCCGAGAAATCCTCCGCGGGACGCGCACAGTGTGGTTCCGACCAGCATGATCACCAAGCTGCCGAGGCAATAGAGCTTTTGCCAACGTGGTCCTTCGCTGCGCATAAAATAAAAGGCCAGAACCATGGAAAAGATCGCGGAGGTCGCGAAGAAATTCGAATCGCCCACGATCCAGCCCGGCCGAACGCCCCGGTTTCCCATCCATTCCCTGATCATATAGAGGCTGGCCCAAGCGTACGAACCGATTAACACCAATATCGTCCATCGCAGTCGCTCAAGATTATCTACAAGGGTTAAGGTGATGAGGATAATCAGCAATCCGGATGTATAAATTGTCAAACTTTCCTCGAACAGCGGAATACTTGCGGGCCTCTGCAAGGCGGCGGCAAACGCAAATATGTAAAGAAGAAATACCAATCTGAGCGGCCAGTTGCCAAAAAATGATGGGACACGGCCGGTAGAGAGGATTCTGAAGACGGCTCCGATCGCGCACAGCAGGCCCATGTACTGGAAGAGAGACAGTGCGCCGACGTACGCACCCCAAATCGGGTGGTTCACGAGCGGCAGAACCCAGACCATCAGGTAGTAGACAAGAATCAAATCAATTCACCCAAGACTTTGACCGAAACGTGTTCCATTTATCTTTCGACGCATTACGCACGCGTCTTCAACACAAATTGCTGATAGTTTCGGAAGACCGTTTCCGCCAGGTCTTTCCAATCAAGATTTGCTGATTTCCGTTCTGCAAAGTTTTGCACCGGCAAACGCTGTGTCACAGAACGAAGTTCGCACTGGTTCTGATTGCCATCCGGGATCGCAGATTTTGCGACATCGAAAAGCAGCGTCGTTCCCGCCGAATAGACCAGGTTTCGCGGAGAGCTTTTTGCGCCGAGCCACAGCCACCTGGGCAGTGCGCGCAAGCTTCGAACCAACCCTATCGCTCGCGCGGCGAATGCCCATCCTCGAAGCTTCTGTGTGAGCGACTGTCGGGATGACATCAGCCGCATCAAATCGCCATCCGTGACGGACGCAGACGCTCCAGTCAGACTCTGCAATTCCCAACGCCATATCAAGTGAGCCGTTCGAATTGCTTCGCGCGCCACCAGGATCGGATCATCCTGACCAACACTTTCAGGATTCAGTTTCATTCGCGTACAGAACGAAACCAGTCTCGCGAACTCGGCTAAAGCAAGGTTCTCCGGGCCATCGGCGCCGGCGCCACGCTCCGCGAGATTCAATAAGTTTGCGCGGCGCTGTGCATAAGTAGGTGCGTATTGTCCCTTAAAAATCAAAAACGACGTCGCCATGTCCAAATAAAGTTTAACGAGCTTATAGCGCAACCGCTCTGCTTGCTTCGTATCCGATACCCAGACGTCGTCACCGCACTCAAGCAACTCCAACAACCGGTTACACAGCAAGCGCCATGCATCTTCCCGAGAGATTTGGGCCGCCGAAAACTCAGCAATCTGTGAAAGCGCGTCTGTCTGGCCAAACACCTGTTTTCCGCAAGCCTTGAGCTCGTAGGCGAAAATATCTGGCCGCAGCTTGCTGAAATAATCCGGAGGCACGGGCCCCAGGTCTATCGAACACTCGATTTGTTCATTCCGCAACATCGATTCAATCTTCTGGCCGGCTTTCCGCAATCCTTCGCTCGTCGAAGGCTGATGGTTCTTTCGGAAAGAAAGCAGGAATTCCGCGTCGCCCAAAACTTTCCGGATATCGCCATCGCGTACGGAAGTCGCTTCGTCCCTGGCCATGCTGCCGGTAAGCACGATTGCGTCGAGCGTATCGCTGTATTCGTCGCTCAAAACGGACACCGCCGCCCGGCAAATCGCCAGCCGCAGTTTGGCATTGTCCGGTTGTCCAGATGTTTGCAGCGGTTGCTCGGCGTGTCTCGCGGTCGTACTCATTTTCGATTTTTAGGTTGTTCGCGCGACCATCGGCTCCACCAATGGCAGCCCGGCCGATTTCCTCATGCACGGATAAACGTCCGCCAAGGCGCGAACCGCGAACGGAGGCGCGCTGTTGCTCAGGAAAATTGCGTCGGAGTAGGAATCCTCCGGGTGGTATCCATGCATTCCCTTCGGCATCCAACCTTTTCCCGAACCGTTGAAATCGCTTTCCGAGACTAACCAGCCGGGGTTAAGGAGAAATACCAATTCACCGAATCGCCGGTCAGAAAAATAGATCCCAAGGGATTTTAGTTCGTCGTCGGAAAGAATTCGTCCACACGAGAGGCTGCTCAGCCGCTCTTCAACCTTTTTGCGAGCGTTCTCATTGAAGAACCAGAAACGCGCCATGGTCGAATCATAAACCACGAGATAGTCCGTCAGCTGCTTAAGCCCCAATTCGTTCACTTGCCGCACCAGATCGAAATGATTTTCGATCGGAGTCATTCCATGGTCTGAAATCACAGTCATCGATGCATCCGGATCAAGCTTCTTTGCTTCTGCGTACAGTCGCCGGAGTTGCTCGTCGTACCAACGCAGGCGTTCCTCAACCTTCGCCGGATCCTTGCAATTCATGTGCAGGAACATGTCCATCTCGCTCAAGTAGAGAAAGAAGAACGAGGTTTCCTTGCTCTTGAGATCCTCCAGCGCCTGATTCACGATTTCCGCATCAGTCTGGTGATGGTAGGAGTAGATCTTGTGAGGAATCCTCGCCGCTTGCAGATCGTCAAAAATAGATTTTGCGCCCGAGATTCCGCCGTGATCGTAAATGTTTTTCTTCTCGACGTAGTTGAACCACGGAAGATACCGCGGGCTAACGCTGCATTCGAACAGGGAGCCCATGCCGAGCACCCGGCGCCCCATCTCTTTTATGATCTTTCGTGAATAACGGTTGTCCAATATTGCGTCGGGCAGAAAAGAGAAGTATTTCAGCCACCGGAACGGTGAGCCTTTTGGGTCAAAATAAAAAAGATTCCAATGCCCGGTTACCGCGGGTGGCACGCCGGTCAAGATTGTCGGAATCGCGCCCGAACTGAAGCCGAGCACGGTTCGCATGGGCGTGCGGTGCGGCAAGATGTCGTCCAGGAATTTCTTGTCTTTCAGATATTCCCAGCCGAGCGCGTCAATTAGTACGTAAATCGAAATCATCTCTCGTTTTCCAGTTGGCTCACGGAATCGAACGAACGATTCGCGGCCCTAACAGATTCGCGACCGATAGCGGCAATCGCTTCCATACCTCGGTGGCAAACTTAAACTTGGGATTGTCCGGACGAAGCTGAGGTACGCTGCGGCCATCCGCGAGCCAGTAATACCAATGCAGCTGCTTCTCCACGCATTCCCAACGCTTCTTGAATTCATGGTTGCCGCTCCCGGGCGTACACCGGCCCAAGTCGACACGTTTGTAGCCGTTCTCGAGCGCCCACTCCAACAACGTCCAGTATTGGAGCAGCGGCGAGAATTTCTCGCGCGATTCGGGAAGCGTCGCCGCCCAGGGCAATTCCACCGTATCTCGATAAACAGACACCAGCGCGGACGCGACAGTTTTATCGCCTTCGTTCAGGTTCAAAATCTTGATCTCATTCGGAAATTGCTTGAACAAATTTTCGAACCAGCTTTGCGGGTAAACGGGAGTGCCGAGGTTCCGCATATTTGTGGAGAAAACGGAGTAAAACGATCCGACCGCATCGGCGCCCGCCCACTGTGGTTCCAGACCGTTCTTTCTCGCGAAGCGAATCCGCTTTCGCATTTTCGGGCTGATGCGGTCGGAAAGTTCCTGCACAGTTTGTGGCAACTCCACTTCCATAATGACTTTTGCCGAGGTGTCTCGCCAATTTGTTGCAGCTGAGCCGCCCTGACGCAGTTCGATGTGCGAGACGCCCAATTCTTCGCCCAACTTCGCGGCGTGTGAAAGCAGACCCTCGCTCGCCATCGAATCGCTAGCCAGAACTCCGCCATAACTGAAAAAGGGAATCGACACCAGAAAATGTCCGAACAACCGGCTTCGCATTCGAAATAGCGGCAGGATTCCCTGAATCGCTTCGCCTTCAAGCGCCGCCAGGTAAAAAGCCTCGTGACCAAAGGTGTCTTCGATTACATGCTTCCAATTCCAACGATGATAATTCGACGCGTTTGCCATCGAGGCAACGTAAGCGTCCCATTTTGCAGCGTCCCGGCAAATCTCAATCCGCATCTTGCTTTCTGTCCCCGCTTTCCTTACCAAATCGTTCTGTTTCGCGACGAGCTATTGCCATTTCTAACCGGAATTGTCCGCTTAGCGCATTTCACTATCAAGGTAGTTTCGAAACGTTGTTAATTCAAAATCATTCTGCAGCCACCGAATCTTTTTCTCTGTCGACTCCAGGTTGTAGTAGCTTTTGAAGCGGCGCTTCCAACTCATCGGCAACCTCGGATGAGATGGATCAATCTCCCTCGGATGTACGTAAAAAATCACGGGCCGACCTTTGCGAAGCACGCTCTCGGTCATTGATTTCACAATCCGATAAGGAAAAAATCGCAAATATCCTCCGCCGAAGAAGCAAATCGGTTTTCCGGCGACAACTTCCACGGCAACGGGAAATTCCACCAATTGGTCGTTCGAACCAGTCTTGTAGGGAGCAAAGTGTCCGTTCTCGAGGCCGCCATGGCCGCGCGGCGCGGGAAAGACCGACGAATCATAGCGGTAGCCCGCGTCCAGCAGCTTGTCGAAGAACCAGGGAGTGTCCTTGGTTACAGAAAATCCGGAAGCACGATATCCCCAAACTTCTTTGCCGCAAATATCTTCGATAATCCGCTTCGAGGTCAGGGCATCGTCGTAAAAGCGCTGCGGTCCCGCTTCGTACACCAGCAAGTGCTGATCTCCGTGCGACGCAATCTCGTGTCCTCGCTTCTGCGCCTCGCGGACGAGGTGGGGAAACCGGCTTGCGACCCAACCTAAAAAGAAACACGTGCACTTCGAACCCCGCTCGTCGAGTAAGTCGAGCAGGCGCAGGAAATTCTTCTCGACGTAAGATGGCAGAGCATCCCATTCTGATGGTGCGGGAGCTGTTGGCAGATCGAGAATGTGGAACCAGTCCTCCACATCAATGGAGAAAATACATTTCATGGCCGTTGACCTGCGACGGTCTCTGCTGACGATATTCCTCGCGACGCAGCCGGACTCTCCCACACGCTGAAGCGCCTTCCGAACATCACCTCGATCACCCCAACCAACGCGGCAACGTGCACCATCACGAGGAAAAACGGAAAGCTGATCAAGCTGCTTGCTTTCTTGCGCTGCGACGCGAACCACCAGCCGAGCAGGGCGAGCGAATAGAAGAGAATCTGCAAGACCAACACCATCTTAAAAAACGGGATTCGCACCAGCAGTATATTCGACACCAGAATCAGAAATAGTGGCACCGCTCCAAGCCATCGCAGGAACTTTCTCGAAAACAGTTGCCACGCCCGCAAACCTCGAAACAAGCCGCTGAGTCTCCAGGCACCAAGAATTCCCTGGCCACAAATCCGGCGCTTCCGGTTGAACTCTTCTTTGGGCGAACTCGTCGAACGCTCACTCGAAATTACCAACGGGTCGTAAAGGATTGCGTGCCCCGCCGCCCCAATATGTGCCGGCAATTCGAAATCGTTTGCGAGATCCGCCTGCAACGTAGCGAAGAGACTTTTACGCATCGAGAAAATCGAACCGTCGCAGACGAGTACCGACCCGAGGCGGCTTTCCAGCGTGTTGACCAAGCCTTCGTACTGCAGTGACGCGCCCGTCCCCGTTGTGACTGGTGAATCCTGTCCTTGTTGGATCGTGTGCTCCACGCCAGTCACGCAACCCACTCGTGGATCGCTGAAATGCTTCACTACCCTCTGAAGGCAATCGGATTCCACATGAGAATTCGCGTCCGTGAAAAATAGCAGTTCGCCCGTCGCAATATTATTCAGGCGATTCAGCGCCTCATTCTTGCCGCTTCGCTTCTCCAGGCGGATAAAGCGGAAGCGCGGATCGTTAACGCTTTTCAGAATCTCGTCGGTCCCATCATCCGAAGCGTCCGAAGCGACCAACATTTCCAATTTATCCGCGGGATAATTCCACGAAAGCGTCTCCCGGATTTTCCAGTCGATGTCTTTGACTTCATTGCGCGCGGACAAGAGAACAGAGACTTTGGGAAGGACGCCGGTGTCGGTGATCTTAGGCTCGAAACGCCGCATCATGCCGAATACCCACACCAAAACAGGATAGCCGGCGTACACGTACAGCATCCATGCGACGCAGACGAAAAAGGTGACGATCGCCAGCTTTGTCACAGTGGTGCGCTCCCGGCAGTTCGGTCAAATTGCCGCGACGGTTGCACATCAAGAGAAAGTCTTAAGTTACCCATTATGAATAACATAGAGTTAGTTTGCGCGTGGGATATACAATGCTACAGAAATCGGCCCCGGCCGCCTACTTAACAATGCAATCGGGAAGCCACAAGCCTAGTCTCCACCCAAATGTCCGTATGCTGTCTAAGTACAATATATTCAATGGCTTAGACGTGCAAATCTGAGTAGATTCGATTGAGCTTTCGCTCCCCGAAAGCCTCGATTTCCCCCGGTTTGGGGAACTTGTTCCCGCCGATTAGCTTTTTGTGGAACTGATTTGCCCTTCCTGTAAGTGTTTGATTTGTATAGACTTATAGTTCGTATCTACTCTGACAAGACCCGCTGATCAGCCTGCGAGCGGATAAGCCATGGATTCGATAATTCAATAAAACAATGCGACCTGGGGTGTTTCGGTGCCCCGGAACGGTGCGTCGGCTCCAATTGCACGCCTCTGGCAAGGCTCCAGGTTTTATAGATTTGGCACATCGGAGTCGGTTGCCAATCATATCTCTGGCATGATTGCCGTATATTAGAAGCCAACGAAACTTTCTTCAGGCGCGGCAGGCCGGGTGGGCAAACGAAGCTGCCGAGACGGTTTTAGAATGAGTTCTGATCTACTCAACGTAATGCTTTTTACGGGCGCCCGTGTGCGTTACGGTGCCGAAGAGCACATGCTCACGCTGTTGCGAGAGCTCTCGCGAAGAGACTTCCGCCTCTTTATCGCCTGTCCTCCAGAGCTTGCCCAATCCATAAAGCATGATCTGCCATCGGATGTGCAACTTTTCGAGGTCCCGCTCGGGCAGGGAAGCCGGTTCAAAGATGCATCGCGGCTCGCGCGGCTGTTGAAAGACAATAAAATCGATGTGCTGCACTCCCATATGTCATTCAGCAGTCGGTTCGCGTCACCGATTGGATGGTTTTGCCGCGTGCCGCTTGTCCTCGAGACGCCGCATGTGGCCGAAAATTGGCGAAAAGGCTGGCTGACGTCAAGTTATTTGCCCGATCGCATTTTCGGAAACTTTGTCGATTACTTTGTCGCCGTGTCGGAAGCAAATGGACGATATTTGGCCGACACGAAGGGTCTGCCGAAAAAGAAGGTTGTGGTTATTCGGAATGGCTGCGATTTGGCTCGTTTCAAGGCGGCCTCCGGTGATAGGTCCACGCTACGACACAAATTCGGCTACTCTGATGACGATCCTATCTTGATCGTGCCGGCACGGTTGGAGCCTCAAAAGGGCCATTCCGTTCTCATTGATGCTGTGCCCCTCATTTGCCAGCAGTTTCCAAACTTGAAGGTTTTGTGTTTGGGCGAGGGAAGCCTGAGGACTGAGCTCGAGGGAATCGTCGCAAAAAAGGGATTGCAGTCCGTTGTGCATTTCCTCGGTTTTCAGGCAGAAATTAGAGATTGGTTCGCTCTGGGAGATTTGACAATTCTTTCGTCATTTTACGAGGGACTTCCGCTCGTCGCCATAGAATCGCTGGCAGCTTCAACAGCCGTGGTCGCTACACATGTCGATGGCACGCCCGAAGTTGTCGTAAATAATCTTTCCGGATTGACGGTGCCTCCCGGCCAGCCCGCTCCTCTCGCGGAAGCAATTTGCTCCCTATTAAAGCAACCGGAGCTGATCAAGCAATTTGGTGATGCAGGCCGAACGTTGGTTGAGACGGAATTTAGCCAGGCCGGGCAGGTTGAACGCACAGCCGGTCTTTATTTGCGCGCCCGAACGAAACGTGCAAGCTAGTTCCACAGATGAACGGATTAGCTTGAATGAGGTACCGGGCATCGCCTAATTTGAATTGCTGCACTGTGACGGAATGGAAGGGCTGACAAATGCCTGAACTGAGTTTGAAGCCGCTGCCAGACTCACCTCTGGTGAGTATTGTCATTCTAAATTACAAACGACGTGATGCACTTCGACGTGTCTTAGACACGGTGAGAGTGCAAGACTACGCAAATCGTGAAGTCATTCTGGTCGACAACAACTCGCAAGACGATATCCGTTCTTTCGTCCGGGCAGAAGCCCCCTATGTCCGATTGATCGAGCTGACCGACAACCGGGGTGCGTGTGGCGGCAGAAACGCGGGAATTGATGTTGCACAAGGTGATGTCATTATTACGTTGGATAACGATATATTTTTTGAAAGTCCGCAAGAATTGTCAAAAATGGTGGCTACTTTCAAGTCTCACCCAGAGTACCAAGTGCTGGCTTTTTTCCTTGGCGATCCTGAGACTGGAGAGGTTCGCTCACGGGAATGGTGTCACCCGAGAAACATCGCCGATTGCTGCAAATCGGAGTTCGAAACGTATTATTTCGTCGAAGGCGCGGCCGCTTATCGGCGCGAAGTGTTTCAATCAGCGGGGATGTACTACGAACCTATTTTTCTGGGCAACGAAGGTCATGATCTCGCGCTCCGCATTCTGGACAAGGGATTTCGGATACTGTACGCACCAGAAATTAGGGCCCGCCACTTAATGGCTGCGGACACACGGTCTTCCGAACGAACTTTTTATATCTACACTCGCAACTATATTTGGATTTCGTATAAGGACTATCATTTTTTCGACGGCTTTCGCTTTCTTGCGCCGAAAATCCTGATGATGGCTTTCTTCAGTTTGCGTACCGGGCATCTTCGGGCTTATTTTCGAGGGATTAAGGATGGATTAAGGGGACTATCGCGAATAAGCAAGGAGAGAACGCCTATTAGCCGAAAGACGGCGAGATTTATAGATGATCTCGACAAACTCCGGCCGAACTGGCGCGTGCGCCTCGCTCGTCATCGGGGCAATCCGCAAATCTAGCTGAAACTCACTTCAAGCGGCCGGCGCATGGACCTTCTCCATTCCGGCGCGCAAGCTCCTAAAGGTCATAATCATAGGCGCGAAGGACAGACGTCTGCAGCAAGACAGAAGCGCGCCGCTGAACAGGCCAACGCAAAACCAGCCGAGGTAGATCTTGTTGATCCAGCTGTGGCTCCAGTTTTTCTCGTACAAAAAACCCTGAGTCGCGGCAAATCTGCTCAACCACAAATCATTCGACCGACCGATTGGGCTGCTCATGTGCTTCAGCCGGACCCGAGGCGCGATCACCATATTCGCTTTTATTGCGAGGTTCAGACAAAAATCCACGTCTTCTCCGTCGCCGATCCGCGCGTCGAATTTTCCGGTCCGGGCAACTTCAGAGCGAAAACTCATGAGTCCGCCAGAAAAGCCAGCGACAGGGAATAGGCCCGCGTTGCGCAGCTTGTCCGCATGCCAGTAAATGGGAAGGCGTTTCTCTCGAAAAGGGCCGCGCGAAAACAGTGTCATCCAGGTTCGGGGCACAAATTTTGGCGGAGGATAGTTTGTGATCACACCAGAAACGCCATGAATCTCCGGGTTTTCGTCGTAGACTTTTTGGAGTTCTTCCACGAACTCGCGTTCAATGATTATGTCGTCGTCGAGGTAGAGCCAAATCGCTTTCGTGCACAGCTCCATCGCACGATTCCGAGCTGCGGAAACTCCCACAATTTTAGAATCGAGAACGTACTTCAGTTCGGGCGTGAATGAATTACGGTCTCGCGCGTTTTGAAACTCTTCCTCCACTGCTTTCTTGCTCTGTTCGTCAGAGCTTTGGTCGATGACAATGACTTCCGCCGGCAACAAAGTCTGATCGAGTAAAGTTTGAACCGTTAAACGCAGGTCGGCGGGTCGATTTCTGGTCGGAATAATCGCGGAGCAGGAGGTGAACTTCCGCACAATCTTTTCTTTGACAACTTCCCCGGCTCTGGGGGTTTCCGCCGGCGAGTTGATTTCAGACGGTGCGAATCGGGAACCCGCGCTGGCTCCGTTGGATTCCTGAGATGCCAATTACATTCTCCTCGCTGCGCCAAACGACATTGCCAATTCTTTCGCGGCTACACGTACGGTGGTCCGGTCGTCTTTCGCAAGGCCCAGAGTCAGACTCAGAAGCAAGAAAAAGCCGGTTTGCCAGAAGCACATAACCAACAGGGTCAGAAAGCTGGCATTGCCAGCGTAATTCTGAACCAGGTACCACGACGCGGACAAGAAAATTGCTGCCACAACGAGCGCGCGACTCAACCCGCCCATGAAATATGTTCCCGCATTGAGGCCGAGGTCCTTCAAAACATAGTAGGGCTGAATCAGGAGCTTTGAGACCGCCAAGGGCACGGCGGTCCCCAGCGCCACACCGAGTAGGCCCAGTTTCGGCGCCCACAGAATACTCAAAATAAGATTCGCGACGCCTTCTCCCAGGGTCCACCAGCTGATCGCTTTGTGATGCTTTGCGCGGGCGAACAGCAACATGGGACACGGAATCTGTCCCCACGTAATAATGTAAGCTACTGTAAGAGCCAGCAGAATCGGATAGCTGCCCAATAGTTCTGGGCCCATCCAGAGCGAGATCAGCATTTTCCCGTCGAGAATAAAAATTCCACCGACGAACACGCTGAGCAACATGGAAAAGCGTGTGGACCGCAAGAACTCTTCCTTCAACTCCTGATCGTCTCCCTGGCCGGAGAGTCCGCTCAAGCGAACCATGATAGGGCCGCTAATCCCGCCGACGAGCATTTTGAAGTATTCGGTCAGGCGCGTCGCGACGCTGAAGGGAGTGACGAGCGCGACAGAAAGCATGCGGCCGATTACGAAGGAGTCCGTGTAATAACGCAGCGTCTCTCCGGAATTGTTCACCAAGGAATAGAAACCAAAATTGCACATCTCCTTGGTTCGTTGCCAGGAAAGGTTGTGGAAGGAGAGACTGAGTTCCGGGTCCGCCCACTTCACCATCAGGAAATGGACGGCCAGAAACAACACTGCGAGTCCGACGGTGCTGGCCGAGAGTGCCCTCACTCCGTAACCCAATTTCAAGAGAACGAGAAGCGTGATCGCACGCGCGATGCCGTGAACAATCATCCCTACGTTATAAAGGTCGAAGCGTTCCATGCCACGCAAATACGCGGATAAGAATTGGCCGGGGAATGCCAACGCGACGGCGGTCCCCATCAGGATCGTCACAAATGAAAAAGTTGCCTTGTCTGCCCCTGAAAATTTGAAAAAAGAAGGAAGAACGAATCCAAGGCCAAGGAAAACAAGGAACGTCACGATCATCGTTCCGCCAGCGATCAGCATGCCCGTGGCGAAAGTCTGGTTGAGCGATTCCCGCTGATTTGCCCCGCGAAAAAAAGCCACATACCGAAAGAGTGTCGCTCGCATGCCCATATCGAGCATGCCTGAATAGTCCACGAGCGAGCCGACCAGCGCCCACATTCCGTAGTAAAGGGGGCCCAAGCCGTGCACCATGGCAGGCGTCAGCACGACCGAGATGAGCCCCATGATGACGAGTCCCAACCAGTTAGAAAATATGTTCTTGATCATTCCTCTTAAGCCACTCGCGCTGCGTACGGTGTCAGATCCAATCTCCTTGAGACAGTGTCAACGCCGCTTCTCAAAAGCACTGATGACATCTGCCTCTACTTCCGACTGCAAGCCGCTTCACGAAATTTCAGATCGGCTTGAAGCCAACCGGCTGTTTTTTCCACCACGTTCCGAGAATTGCCCTTGAACCGGCGGGTCCTAACGGCTGCCACGCCGAAGTAGAAGAGTCTTCACAGTCTGAAACAGAATTAAGAAATCCAGGCCGATCGACATATTTTTTATGTAGAACAAATCGTACGATAGCTTTTCTTGATTGTCCTCCAACGTTGCGCAATACGGCCGATGAATTTGCGCCCACCCGGTCGCGCCAGGCCTCACAGACCAGCGGCGTTCGTAAAAGGGAATCTGCTTGGCCCAGTCAAACTCTTCCTCAACCATGAAAGGCCGGGGACCGACAAACGACATGTCGCCGCGGAGAATATTGTAGAGCTGCGGAAGTTCGTCGAGCCGCGACTTCCGCAGGAAGCGGCCCGTCATCGTAAATCGCGTATCGCCCTCTTGCGCCGGCTTGCCTTTGCCACTTTGAGAATCCTCCACGCGCATCGAACGGAACTTATACAACGTGAAGATCTTCCCGTTCCTGCCGACTCTCTTCTGTCGAAACAAGACCGGTCTTCCGGTATCAATCAAAATCGCCACAGCAGTTAACAGAAGAATTGGCAGCCCCAGAACGAGCATGATCGCGGCGATGATTGTGTAGGCCGTGCGAGTCACAAAAAGTTGAAATTTCGAGGGGCAAAAGCCACGAGTAAACAAAAGCCAACTCACGCGCAAGGAGTCCAGCGGCACTCGTCCGGTAATGGATTCATAGAAATCCGGTGCGTCCTCGATAGAGATTCCCTGCGTCTTCAGGCTCAGAAGTGTTTCTACCGGGAGTTTTCCCCGGCGGTCTTTCATGCTGACAACGATGCGGCGCACCTCATGTTGCGCGACAACTTGCTCCAACTCGTCGATGTTTCCCAGCTGCTGCAGCGACCGGCTTTGCTGTCCGCTGTTTCCGGCCTGGAGGTATCCAACGATCTTTAGTCCGAGTTGCGGCCGCTGTTCGAGTTCTTCCGATAACGCATCGGCGTAATCTCCTTCGCCGAGGATAAGCGTGCGTTGAATGAATCGTTTATGCCCATTGACCGCGAAGAAAAGCTTCCTCCATCCAAGAACCAGAACCGTAAGGATGGGCAGGCCGGTCAGGAATACGTAATTGCCCACCAGGAAGGACGGAATCAGTGAAGTGATAATTCCCAGAACTAACGACAAAGTTCCGACGACCACGAGTAGACGGAACGGCAATTCGCCCGGCGTGTGCAGTTTTTGCGGGTCGTACAAATCCAGATAATACATGCAGAACAGCCCGACGATCGCGACGATTCCGATCTTGAGCAGGCCATTTTCGTAATTCAGAACCGTATACGAACGCTGGCCGAACTGCAGCATCGTCGCCAGAATAAACGACATGATGATGAGCAGCACCTCGCCCACAACGAGCACGAGTGTTCTGGTTGGAAAATAGAATGTGAACCGTCGAGCCACGAGCTAGGCCTTTGCGCTTGGTGTTCCGTAATACTCGGAGTAGTAACCGTACTTCTTCGCTTCGTCGGCTTGATTCAACACCACGCCGAGCAAATTTTTGTCGCGAAATTCGCGAGACGCCTTTTGAGCGTCTTCGAAATGTGTAGAAGCCGCGCGGACCACCTGCAGGACGCCATCAACGAGATCTGCAAGCACGAGCGTGTCGGACACCGGCAATACCGGTGGCGAGTCCAGAATCACCCAATCAAAAAGTGGAGTCACTCGCTGCAAGAGCTGCTTGAAATTGGCGCTCGCTGTGAGCTCACCTGGATTTGCGACTTCGCTGCCGGCGGGGATAAAGCACAGATTCTCGTGCCCACCCATTTGGACAACCTCCTCCAACTTCGCCTCGCCGCGCAAGTAGTCTGTAAGGCCCGGCGTTTTCGGCGCGCCGAGCGCAAAATGCAGTCTCGGGCATCGCATGTCCGCGTCAATCAAGAGGACCCGCCGGTCTGGCTGGCGTACGATCACTTGAGCGAGATTGCATGCTATGAACGTCTTGCCTTCGGCAGGCAAAGCGCTGGTCACGACAATTTTTTTCAATTCTCGTGTGGCGCGGATCTGGTAGAGCCGGGAGCGTAAAGTCCGCAGGCGTTCGGAACCGTGAGCGCCTTCGTCCCCGGTCGCGAATAAGTCGATGCTCTTTTCCGGCTTCCACTTAGGCTTTGAGCAAAGTTGTGCAAGATTTTCATACCGTAGAAATTCGGCGCCCTGCTCTTTCGGCTTTGGCAGTGTTGCTTTCGTGGTCGTGTCAACTACAACCGGTGGTGGAAGCGTGGCCGCCGGAGCAGTGGTCACTTGCGTTGTCAGTGGCACCGGTTCCACCGGCGCGGGCGGCGTCAACGCTCGCTGCTGTTCGGCCTTCTTGAGTGCTTCGTGAATGCGACTCATGACTTCCTTTCTCGAGTCGGAGCGGTTTCGGCAGGGCTCATTCGAAATCTAGAGAGCACTTCGCCTAAATTTTGCAAAAACGCCTCCGAGCTATACACGTCGCCCGCAATGCGCGAATGTCCTGGCGGCGCGGTCGGCCCGATTTCGTCCAATTGAAACTCCCGGGCCACCTCTTCGATAATCGTCGGCTGAATGGGCCTCTGCTGCTCGACAAATCCAGCGATCAGCGCGTGCTCACAGAGCAAGTTGATTACGCGCGGGATGCCCTGAGAATACCGGTGAATCGTGTCGAGAGATTTTGGCGCAAAGATCGGGCTCTTTCCGTCGAAGCCGCCGATCTTCAACCGCTCGTTCACGTACTCGTGGGTTTCTTCCCTGGACATCGCATGGGTCTTGCACCGCAAGGTAATGCGCTGCCGCAATTGCCGCAGCTCAGGCAATTTCAGCCGCTCTTCGAGTTCGGGCTGGCCCGACAAAACGATCTGAAGCAATTTCTCGGTCGACGTCTCCAGGTTAGTAAGCAAACGAATTTCTTCAAGCACGGGAAACGTGAGGTTTTGCGCTTCGTCGATGATCAAAACCGCGGTCTCGCCGGAACGGTAGCGTTCCAGCAGCCATTGGTTCAATTTCATCAGCTGCTGGCTCTTCGAGCGCGAATCGCAGGGGATTTCGAATTCCGAAAGGATGAAATCAAACAAGTGCGTCGTGTTCATTCTCGAATTGAAAATGAACGCAGTCCGCATGGTCTGCTGGTGCAGCCAATCCAACACCCGATTGATCAAAGTCGTCTTTCCGGTGCCGACCTCACCGCTCAAGAGGATGAATCCTTTGCGGGTCTGGATGCCGTACATGAGACTCGCCAGTGCCTCTTCGATCGGTTTCGTCAGAAAGAGGTAGCGCGGGTCCGGATTGACGTTAAATGGGCTTTCTTTGAGCCCATAGAAACCTTTGTACATGAATTAGCCCTTTGCCACTCGAGGTGTTGGACGGAATGCATCCAGCCACGAACTGCGCCTTGGACCATCCGGTTCGAATACCGGCAGAGTCGCCAGCGCCGGTACCTTGAGAAAAATTTCGACCTCGCGCTCCGTGCGAAGAGTTTTGTCCTGGAACTCGAGCAACGCGCTTAGCCCGATGCCCACGGCAAAACCCAACACGAAACCGCCGACCGTAAATAGTTTCCAGTCGGGGAATGCCGGACGCTCCGGAAGATTCGCGGGGTCCACGACCTGGAACTGCTCATCTTGCTGCGATTGATGAAGGCGCGAGTACATTCCCGCGGCATTGCTCTTCTTGAGCAAATCCTGATAGAAATCGAAAGCCACCTGGTAATTGCGCGTTAAGTCCTTGAACTGTTGCTCCACGCCTGGGCTCATTTGGATTTTGCCCTGAATCACGCGAATCTGATCTTGCAATTGTTGTTGCCGTTTGCCGAGTTCCCCGATGGCAATTTCACTCTGCTTCAACTGTGCTCGCAATTGCTGCAACTGCGGAGGTTCAAAGGCGTTGGCCGGAGTTTCCTTCGGCGTTGTGTTTCCTTCCTTTGCCGCAGCCGTAATCTTCTCTTTGAGCTGCTCGATGCTCTTTTTCATTTTGATTACGTCTGGGTGCTCGTCGGTGTACCGCGCCTGGAGCGCCGCTAGTTGATCCTGCATCAGGGTCAGCTGCTGATCGAGTGTTTGCGGATTGGTGCCAGTCTGCGCGCTCTTCCACGCGTTTTCCTGCGACGCCAAAAGGCTCTCCGTGTACGCTTTGCTCGATTGTGCCTGCGTAATCGCCTGCGTCGTCGCTTCGAGCTGTGTATTCAGTCCGGTTAGAAGACCAAGATTTGTTTGCACTTGATCCGGCAACGAGCCCATGTACTTGTTCTTGAACTCCGCCAGTTGTCTATCCTGTTCGTCGAGTTTCGCCTTAGCGTCACTCAGATTTTCGGTCAGGAACTGCTCCGTGTTTTCCGTGATGTTTGTCCCGGATTGCAGGTTCTGTTCCATGAATTTCCTGGTGATCTCGGAGCAAATCTGTTGTGCGACCACCGGATCGTTCAACGTCACGCTGACATGGAAACCCGAAAAGCGGCGATCGTCGGTTCCAGGCGCTGGCGGCAGTGGCGTCACGTCGATTGCGTTGCGCAGTTTTTCGATCTGGTCTTCCTTTGTGATGTTTTTCGATTCGTGCACGAAGAGGCCGTATTTATCGACGATTGGTTCCAGCCTCGTTCGGCTCAGAATCTGCTGCTTCATCGATCCCAGTTTGTGGTTAATGTCTTCGTTCACCAATTCCGGCACAACTTCCTTTGAAACGCGCGAAGGATCCACCAGGACGGTGGTCTGCGAAGTGAATTTCTTCGGCAGGACCCGCGCGGCGCCAAAGCCGAGCACGCAGCCGAAAAATGCAAAAACAATCAGGACCGGCCACCGGCGTCTGGCGATCGCCAAGTAGTCCTTCATGTTCATCTCGCCGCCTTGAATCATCTCCCCAGTCCCTTCCCGTCTCTATTCAATTACGTACGGCCGCGTGTGCCAATCGAATCCAATCGAAACCTGATGTTGCGTGTACGACGCGCCGCAAGCGACTGTGGTGCACAATTGCGCGTTGGACGTCTGCTTTTGAAAGGTATAGCCAACATTTACGTTCATGGTGCGACCGAGTGCGTGGTTGACGCCTGCGTTGAAGAAATAGCCATTGAACGTTTGCGTTGGAATCGCGGAAGTGCCCGACTCCAACGATTTGTTTCGCGCAAAGCCGAAACCGACGTTTCCGTTGTATCGCCGCGCCAGTTGATGTCCGGCTTGAATTTGCAGTTGATCAGATGTCGAACCGACCAGCAATCCGCTGCCGCCTGACAAGCCGTGGTTGTACGTCAGGCCAAGATTTCCCTGTGCGAACGCATAGGCGAGTGACGCGCCTGCAGCCGCACCGATTCGGTGCGTTTCGCTTCCCACCGGAATTCGAAATACCGTCACCTCGGGGCCGCCGAAAAGCTTCAGCGCCAACCGCCCCGTAATCTTGCGTCCGTATGCAAATTGAGCCGAGTGATCCGCTAACGCCTGCGGATCTCCGAGATAACGGTAGTTGCTGAAGTGATAGACGATGCCAATGTTGTCGTTGCGGCTGATTTCGTAATTGTAACCCGCAGTAAGAATCGCGCTGTTCACATCCACGTTGTTTGGCTGGCTAAATCGCAATATGCCATACGAGCCGGAGACCACGATGGACGAGCGTCGCGACAACAAATACTCTGTCTGAATTACTCCGCCGTTTCCATATCGAGATCCGATACTTCCGAACAGCGTTTGCGTTGGAATGAAATTTCCTGAAAGGCCGGGTAAGTTTCCGCCCAGGTTTCCGCCGACGCCAGGCAGATCGATGTTTGTGCCGCCGCCAAATCCAAACAGACCTGTCGTCGTGTAACTAAATTGGTCCAGGATGGATAGCTTCCATCGCTGCCAATCAAACTCTTGTACAAGGCCGAGCTGGTGATAGCCACCGGTCAAGTTGGAAGCGGCTGGCGCCGTAGAGAAGGAACCGCCGCCGGAATAATTCACGGCCAGCGAAGAATGAATCCAATTTTGCCGCACGCTCAGCGTCCCGACCAAATAACTCGTCGAGACCCATTGATTCTGCTGATTCGCGCCCACGGGATTCGACTGCCAGAAATTCGCGAACCGAAATCCTGGCGCCCAATAGCTGTGCCTGGCCGGCGCCGTGCCCACCGTAAACTCTTGCGCGCCTACCAGCGGCCGGTCATCTGGCTGCAGCGCATCCGGGGGTGTATTCGGTTCCTGGTCCGTGCCGAAAGGTAACGGAATCTCTTCTTTGGCTGCCGGTTTTGGTGGCGCATTGTCCTGCGCGCGAAGCGCCGGCGCAACCAGCGCCAGAGCCACCAGAGCTAAATTCAGCATTCGAAATGTATTGCAAATTCTCATCATTGCTCTCACGTTTACGGAACTACGATTGTGTCTCCCGGTTGCAGTTCGATGTTTTGCTCAGGATTCTTCCCGCTGACGACTTCCTTGTAATTAAAAGGAATTTTCGTTTGCTTTCCGTCTTGCGTTCTAAGGACATAGATTTTCTTGGGATTCGCGAACTGCGTGAATCCGCCGCAACTCGAGATGACTTGCAGCACCGTCATCTTCGGCAGTAAGGGAAACGTCCCCGCCTTCACTACTTCGCCGAGCACGTAAATTCGGCGGCTGTTGATTTCCGTCACGATAACCGTGACCTGCGGGCTGCTGATGAACTTCTTCAAACTGTCGGCCAGAGAATTCGCCAATTGCATCGGCGTCAAACCTGCCGCCGTCACATCGTTTAGCAGCGGCAGCGATATCTTGCCGTCCGGGCGCACCGGCACTTCTCTGGAGACATCCGGCTCTTTCCAGACGCTGATAATCAGTTTGTCCTGCGGTCCAATTTTGTAGTCCGGATCGTTGGCCGGAACTTGTCCAGCGGGAGTGGTGGCCGCTGCCGGCTTGGCAACATCCGCTTGTTGTGTTTGAGCTGCCGCCGAAATGGCAGCCAACCCCATCAGCAGGCTGGCAGTCACGATCATTGCTCTCATTCGTTCAGTCATGCGCCGCATCTCCATCAATCCTCGTAGGAATCTCCATTGGGTAGCCGGATTTGTTTCAGTTTGTAAAGCAGGGCCTTGTAACTAATCTGAAGTTCTTCGGCGGCGCGCTTTCGGTTCCATCGCGTCCTCTCGAGCGCCTTCAAAATCAGCTCTTGCTCGGTGCGGCGCGACGCGGCGCGGGATGCCGTGCGTAACGAGCGGCTCGACAGAGCTTCGGGAGCGGATGGCGCGCGCTTGGGCTCTACTCGCAGATCTGCGAGCGCAGCCTTCGGCTGGCCCAGCGCGACAATTTTTTTCGCCACATTTTCCAATTCACGGATGTTCCCGGGCCAATCGTAAGTACGCAAAAGGTCCTGCACGTCGTCGCTGACCACCGGCGCGGCCTTGCCAAGTTGGTGAGCGTGTTTCGTCAAGAAATAATCCAGCAATGCTGGAATATCTTCTTTGCGCTCCCGTAGTGGCGGAAGGCGCAGGCACACACCATTGATTCGAAAATACAATTCGCGGCGGAATCGCCCTTTCGCAACTTCGTCTTCCAGATCTCGGGAAGTAGCGCAAATCAATCTGGGCGAAGCGCCGGCTTCAACGTCTCGATTCTCGTCGTTAACGAGTGCCGTCAGCAGTGTCTTTTGGCACGCTTGGTCCATTTCGTTAATTTCGTCAAGGAACAAGGTGCCGACCGCTGGTGTGCTGTTCTTTTCGCCACGCATCGCCGCCAAGACCTTCTCGCGAAACGCCTCGCTGTCGATTCCCGCGCAATGAATCTTTCGAAAGCTCTGTTCACCTTGCATCGACATGCGATGGAGCAGCCGGGCGTACACTTCCTTCCCAGTGCCACTTTCACCGACCATCAGCACAGGTATGTCAGTCCTGGCGATATCACCGACCATCGAATTGATCGGTTGCATGGCTGGGTCCGCCCCGAAAATACAGCCGGGCGCTAGTCCATCCATCGTTAATTTGGTTTGTACGGTCATTCCTCAAACTTTAGCCGCTGGGTCGCGTTGCGTCCGAAGGTGCGGCTCCCCAAAGAATTATGTCGGTTAGCATAGAAGCAAGTTGTGGGCCAGGAGGCGGGGTCCCCGTGCCTAGCTGGACTCGCATTAAGTATCCTAAAATCAATAAGATATGGATTTGGCTGTTGCCGCCGGGGCATGAGAAACAGGGGCATACAAGATGCGCAGGGCCAAGAAGTGGTAAAAGTTTCGCTAAATTTGCCAATGACTTAAGGAACGCCCGGAAGGAGGCGCCAATCTGAACAAAATCGTCATAAGGCAATTATTTTCAGTCAATTACGGGAAAAATTAGGCCATTAAGACGATGCTCGCGACCTGTCATTCATCGGTGCGAATGTGGCGATTTCTTGAGAACCAAACCCAGCAAGAGAATGAATTTGTCCCTGCTGGGTAAGGTGATTCCCTGAATTCCTGCAAACTGGAGCCGAGGATTGGGCCCGCGTTGGGGTAACGCTGAACTGTCTGCCCGGCATCGAAATAACCCACTTTGTTTCATTGTATTAGAGACGATACATGCCGCAGCAAAGGACTCGCCAACTGGCTGCAGGCGTGCTTAAATCTTCGGCAAATCGTGTCATCTTGGGGCGCGCCACCCTACCGTCTGGCCGCGCGACGGCCGCCCCGGAAAGCCAACTATCACAAACGAATGACTGATCATACCAACCCAACCTCGCCTTCTGTCGTGCTAGGAATTAGCGGCCTGGAAAATTCGGTTCCATTTAAGCAGACGCATTGGCCCGGATTGCAACCCGCTGAATACCGGATCTCACAGGGACACGACGCCGCGGCTGCAATTTTGGTTAATGGAGAAGTCGTCGCCGCGGCGGAACAGGAGCGGTTTAGCCTCAAAAAACACACTGGTGCGTTTCCGCTCGGTGCAATCGAGTTCTGCTTGAAGCAGGCCGGACTTTCCTTAGGCGATGTTTCGGAAATCGCTCACGGTTTTGATTATTTGCCCTACAAAAAGATTTATGACCTAGACCCCTCTTCCGCCGAGCTCTATCGCGATGTATTTTCTCGCGAGACACTGTTGAAGCAAGTAAGCCGCGATCTACCGGAATTTCCGCAAGATCGTGTCTTCTCGGTTGGGCATCACTTGGCTCACGCTGCGAGCGCGGCCTTCACGTCGGGCTGGAACGAATGCCTGGTGGTCGTAAACGACGCGATGGGCGAAATTCAGAGTCTCACGGTCTATCACGCGAAACATGGCAAGCTCGAAAAATTGAAGGAAATCTCCGCAAGCGATTCGATTGGAATTTTGTATTCGCTTGTTACGCTTCATCTTGGCTTTGATTTCAATTCCGACGAATACAAAATCATGGGTCTCGCTCCCTACGGTGATCCTTCTCGGTACCGAGCATTTTTCGAGTCTGCAGTGGAACTGCGGCCGGACGGCACCGTTCGCATCCCGTGTCTGCGGCTGAACCGCTCGAGAGACGAGCGGGAAAATTACCTTGCGACACGCGCATTCTTTGACGCTAATTTGATCGGGCGGCGCTCGCCGGACGCCGAAGTCACTCAAGTCCACCAGGATGTTGCAGCGGCTCTCCAAGAATGTCTGGAGCGCGTCATTCTTCACGTCTGCTCCAGTTTTGGCAAGCAGACGGGATTGCGAAAACTCGCGCTTGCCGGCGGCGTCTCATTGAATTGCACAGCCAACGGCAAGCTTCTTCGCTCCGGCTTTTTCGACGAAGTCTACATACAGCCCGTTGCCGGCGACGATGGCGTCGCGCTCGGCGCTGCCTTGTATCGCGCTTCGCTCAACGGCGGCGTACCGAATCGACGTATGCCCGCACCGCTTCTGGGCCCCGCCTATGATGATTCTCGCATTCGTGCAGCGCTGGCGAAATATACAGGCCGCATTAATGTGCAGCCGCTTCAGACGCTCGAAGCTGCCTGCGAGGCCGCGGCAAAGCTAGTTGCGGAAGGCCGAGTAATTGCGTGGTCTCGCGGCCGTATGGAATACGGTCCACGTGCCCTCGGCAATCGCAGCATTCTTGCGGATCCTGGTCATCCGGAAATGCGGGACCGAATCAATGCCATGGTCAAGAAGCGGGAAGCGTTCCGTCCGTTTGCCCCTGCTTGTTCGTTCGAACAAGCGCACAAATGGTTTGAAGTCGAACCCGGCACACAGTTGCCTTACATGATTGCGATTGTTGACGTCCGCCCAGAGCATCGCGCAGCCTTGCCTGCCATTACTCACGTGAACGGCTCAGCTCGTTTGCAAACTGTCTCTGCAGCCGACAACCCGGATTTTCATGCGTTGCTCAAAGCCGTCGGCCGGACGACCGGGCGCGAAATGGTTTTGAACACCAGCTTCAACGTGAAAGGCCAACCGATCGTAAATACTCCCGAGGAAGCGATCGACACGTTTCTTGGAACGGGTATCGAATACCTGTTTCTGGAGAACTATCTTGTTGCCCGCTGAGTATCGCTCTCTAAATCAATCGGGGATGGACTATCCGCGCGAGAAAACCATCCCGCAACTTTTCGCGGAACAAGTCGAGCGCACCCCAAATGCGCTCGCTCTCGTCGCCGGCGGCGTTCGACTTACCTATCGCGAACTGAATTTGCGTTCCAATCGGCTGGCGCATCGCCTGCAGCGTTTGGGAATTCAGGGTGACGGCCTGGTTGGCGTTGCTACCGAGCGGTCTGAATACATGGTCATCGCGATGCTTGCGATTCTCAAGGCCGGTGGCGCTTATGTGCCTCTCGATCCGGAGTATCCCGGCCCGCGCGTCTCCTCAATGGTCGAAGATTCCGGATTGTCTCTCATTCTGACCACCGCCGCTTCGAAGTCCAAACTCCCTCCGACGCCGGCGAACTTCATCGTGCTCGATGAAGAATCTGGGGAGCTCTCCAACGAGCTCGATTCGCCTTTCTCGGTCGTTCTCGCAAGTTCCAATCTCGCGTATGTCATCTATACTTCGGGCTCGACCGGCAAGCCGAAAGGCGTGATGATTGAGCACCGCAACGTCGTAAATTTCTTTTCGGCGATGGATCGACTGATAGGTGTCGATGCCGGAGTCTGGCTCGCCGTCACGAGCATGGCGTTCGACATTTCCGTACTCGAACTTCTCTGGACGCTGACTCGCGGATTTACCATAGTGCTGCACAGCGGCCAGGATCCACGTGTGGTTGCGAAAGAGATTCGTGAGTTCGGCGTCACGCACATGCAGTCCACTCCCTCGCTGGCACGCATTTTGGCTCTCGATTCAGACGTTCTAGCGGCTCTCGGTTCGCTCAAAATGATTTTGCTCGGCGGCGAAGCGCTTCCGGCATCGCTCGTGTCTCGTTTGCGCACTGTTTTCTCCGGTCGCCTATTCAATATGTATGGCCCCACCGAAACGACGATCTGGTCGACCGCGCACGAAGTGACGCAGCATGGCAACAGCATTCCAATTGGCGTCCCAATCGGAAACAATTTTGTGTACCTCCTCGACGACAATCTTCAACCGGTCAAGGCTGGCGAGGTCGGTAATCTGTATATCGGCGGCGAAGGTGTCGTTCGCGGTTATCTAAACAAACCGCAACTCACCGCCGAACGATTTCTGCCCGATCCATTCTCATCTGGCGGGCGTATGTATTGGACTGGCGATGTGGCGCGCTTGCTTCCCGACGGCAACATCGATTTTCTTGGACGGACCGACCATCAAGTTAAAATCCGCGGATTCCGGATTGAGCTCGGAGAGATCGAATCTCTTCTCGAAACGCTGCCAGAAGTTCATCAAGCGGTTGTCATCGCACGCGAAGACAAGCCAGTAGACATTCGCCTCGTCGCGTACATCGTGCCTTCGGCTGGCGCGCATCGCGACGCGGATTCTCTTCGAACTTTCACGCGTTCGAAATTGCCCGAGTTCATGGCGCCGTCCCAGTTCGTGTTCCTCGAAACTTTTCCGCTCACTTCGAACGGAAAAATCGACCGCAAAGCGCTTCCAGCCCCCGCCGCACAACCTGAGCGGCCAACGGAGCCTGCGGAACAGCCAGCGACGGAACTCGAGAGCATTCTCGTCGAACTCTTTTCGGAAGCGCTTGGGATTTCGCAAGTTCCGCTCAACGCCAATTTTTTTGATCTTGGCGCACATTCGCTTCTGATCGCTGAACTGCATTCCCGCTTGCAGGACAGGCTCGGCAGGGAAGTGTCGCTCGTAGACTTGTTTGAATTTCCCACGGTCAGTTCGCTCGCGCGTCACCTCGGTGGCGAAGAACTTGCGGCGACAGCCCAAGCCTCGGCGTCCTCGCGTGCGCAACGCCGTCGCGAAGCGCGCGCCCCTCGAGGAGAATGATGTCCGGTTCTTCCATTGCCATCGTTGGAATGGCCGGAAGATTTCCCGGTGCGCGAAACGTCCGTCAATTTTGGTCCAACCTGCGCGAAGGTGTGGAGAGCATCCGCCGTCTGTCCGACGAAGAACTTCTCGCTGCTGGCGTCCGCCCGGAAGACATCGCAAATCCTGACTACGTAAAAGCCGCACCGATTTTTGACGACGTAGATCAGTTCGATGCGGCGTTTTTTGGTTTCAGTCCACGCGATGCCTCAATCATGGATCCGCAGCATCGCCATTTCCTCGAGTGCAGTTGGGAAGCTTTGGAGAACGCAGGCCATCCACCCGACGATTTTCCCGGTGCGATCGCCGTTTACGCAGGCTCCGGCCTAAATACCTATCTCATCTTCAATCTACTAACAAACCGCAAGCTAATGGAAAGTGCTGGCCTGTTTCTTTTGAAACAGACTGGCAACGACAAAGACGTCCTCGCGACCCGCGTCTCCTATCAGCTCAATCTTCGCGGCCCCAGCATCAATATTCAGACCGCATGCTCCACGTCTCTCGTTGCGGTGCATCTCGCTTCGCAATCGTTGCTCAACCACGAATGCGATATGGCTCTCGCTGGTGGCGTGACCATCGAGATTCCTCATGGTCACGGCTACATGTATCGAGAAGGGGAAATTTTGTCGCGCGACGGCCACTGCCGCTCGTTCGATGCGTCCTCGAGTGGAACGGTCTTTTCCAGCGGTGTCGGAGTTGTCGTTCTTCGACGTTTGGAAGATGCGATCGCGGATCGCGACACGATTCATGCCGTCATTCTCAGTTCGGCCATCAACAACGACGGTTCACGCAAAGTCGGTTTCCTCGCGCCCAGCGTTGAAGGGCAATCCGAAGTTGTCACCGAAGCGCTGGGAGTCGCCGGAGTTTTCGCGGACTCGATTTCGTACGTGGAAACACACGGCACCGGCACCGCTGTCGGCGACCCGATTGAAATTAAGGCCCTGACCAAAGCGTTTCGCGCGACAACGCAGCGCAAGAACTTTTGCGCCGTTGGCTCGCTCAAGTCCAACATCGGCCATCTCGACGCCGCAGCCGGTGTCGCTGGACTCATTAAGACGGCGCTCGCGCTGGAAAATAAACAAATTCCCGCGAGTCTCCATTTCGAAAAACCAAATCCGATGATTGATTTCGCGGAGAGCCCCTTCTTCGTAAACGCGAAACTCTCGGAGTGGAAAGCCGGCGACTCGCCCCGCCGCGCAGGGGTTACTTCTCTTGGTATCGGCGGCACGAACGCCCACGTCATTCTTGAAGAGGCGCCCGAGCCGGCTCGGCCCGAAGGCGCGAAGCCCTTTCAATTGCTGGCGGTGTCCGCAAAGACTGAATCGGCGTTGACAAAATCTTGTGAGAATCTCGCGTCACACCTCGAACACCATCCGGATTTGCGCTTCGCCGACGTGGCCTATACATCGCAAGCCGGCCGAAAAGCGTTTCCTCTTCGGCGCGCGATTGTGGCCACTGATGCGCAGGCAGCAATTGGTGCCTTGCGTGGAACGGAACCCCGCAACTCTTTCGCTGCGAAAGCCGCGGCGGACTCGCCTTCTCCAGTTTTTTTGTTCTCCGGGCAAGGCTCGCAATACGTCGGGATGTGCCGCGACCTCTATGCGTCGGAACCGGTTTTCCGAGAGACTCTCGACCGTTGCGCTTCCGCGCTTCTTCCGTTGCTCCAACTCGATCTTCGCGAAATCCTCTTTCCCACAGCCGCCCGCGAAGAAGCCGCAAAAGAAAAACTCAACCAAACATGGCTGACGCAGCCCGCTCTCTTCAGCATCGAATACTCCCTCGCTCAGTGGTGGAAATCTCTGGGCGTGCTTCCAAAAGCTATGCTCGGCCACAGCATCGGTGAGTATGCCGCTGCATGCATCGCCGGCGTCATGTCGCTCGAAGACTCGCTGTCCATCACGGCCCTTCGCGGCCGTCTCATGCAGGATCTCCCTGCCGGCGCCATGCTGGCTGTACCAATTTCTCCGTCGGAACTCGCCGTCCCGGCCGGACTTTCCTTGGCTGCCGTAAATTCTCCCGATCAATGCGTCGTCTCAGGAACGTTCGAACGCATCGACCAGTTCGAAAAAGAACTTCTGGCCCGCGGCGTCGCCGGCAAGCGGCTCCAGACCTCTCATGCCTTTCATTCCGCGATGATGGACCCCATCCTCGAGAAGTTCACGGACCATTTGCGCCAGATTCGTCTTCGCAAACCGCAAATTCCATTTCTCTCCAACGTCACGGGCGATTGGATTACTTCCGAGCAGGCCACCGATCCAGCCTATTGGGCGCAGCATTTGCGCAACGCCGTCCGATTTTCCGATTGCCTCTCGAAGCTCTTTGAAAAATCGAATTGGATCCTTCTGGAAGTCGGTCCCGGTCAAGTCCTGGCTTCGCTCGCGCGCTTGCATCCTTCCAAGAACTCGCCAGTCGTTGCCTCCACGCGTCGCGCTCAAGATTCTGCAAATGATTCTGCGGCGCTCTACGCCGCGGTCGCGCAGTTTTGGGCGCAAGGAGTTCCGATCAAGTGGCTCGCCTTGCATGCCGGAGAAACCGTGGGCCGCATCCCACTCCCAACCTATCCTTTCGAGCACCAGCGCTTTTGGATAGACGGCGGCGAAGCGATCATCCAGTCGGGCAGGAATCCTGTGGCCGTTGCAGCCAAATCGTCTTCTGGCTTGCAATTCCTTCGCCCGGCCTGGATGGTGCAAGAGTCGAGTCCGATTTCCGCGGCTGACACTGCGCCGTGGCTTCTCCTTCAGGAAAGCACGCCGCTCGCAATCGCTCTTCGCAAGCGCCTTTCATCCGAGGGCAAAACCATCGTTGAAGTTTTCATCGGCGATTCCTACAAACTTCTCGGCCCCGGCAAATATCGCGTTCGAATCGGCCATCGGGAAGATTTCGAAGCCGTTGTTGCAGATCTTATTCAAAAAAAGCTCGTCCCCTCGAAAATTGTCCATTTGCTCTCGGCAGGAATTTCGGATTCCGGTGCTGATTCCGTCGCCGCGCTCGATCGCTCCTTTTATAGCCTGCTCTACCTGGCCCAGACGTTTGCCGAACGCGACCTCGCGGGCATCGATATCTCCGTCGTCTCTGATCGACTTCACGCGGTGAATGGTTCCAACGCGAAGTGTCCTCTTCAGGCTCCTCTTCTTGGACCAGTTCGCGTTGTGCCGAAAGACTTCCCTGGCATCTCTTGCCGCAACATAGACCTCGATCTGAATGAGTTGAATCCCGCCGACGCTGCGAAAATACTTGTCTCGGAATGTTCTACTCCTTGCGTGGATTCGCTCGTCGCGTTCCGTCAAACGAAACGCTTCGTTGAGTCGACCGAGGCCGTAGCGCTTCCCGAGCCGGCGCTCGGCAAGCTCAAGAAGAACGGCGTTTACCTCATCACCGGCGGCCTTGGCGGCATCGGTCTCGTTATAGCCGAACATCTCGCGCGCATCGCGCAGGCAAAATTGATTTTCCTCAGCCGCGCTGGCGCTCCCGCACCCGCCGAATGGAAATCGATCGCCGAATCCCCAACTGCGGAGAATCAGGAGCGCCATCGCGCTCGCAAGCTCTTGGACATTCAAGCCCTCGGTTCGGAAATTCTTGTTTGCCGTTCGGACGTTTGTAAGTTCGAGGAATTGAAATCCGCCGTAGCGGCCGCTCGCAACCGGTTCGGAAAAATTGATGGCGTTCTCCACGCTGCCGGTGTTCTCGAAGATGCGCCGTTCCAGTTGAAAACGGCGGAAAGCGCCGCGCGCGTTCTCGCTCCCAAAGTCACTGGAACCCTCAATCTCGAAAAAGTCTTCGCCGGCTCCGATCTCGATTTCCTGATGCTATTTTCGTCCGTCAGTTCCTTGCTGCCTCCGGCGGGCCAGGTAGATTACGCCGCCGCCAACGCTTTCCTGGATGCCTTCGTTGCCTCAAAACCCGCTGTTCCAGCGCTTGCCGTCAATTGGGGCCTCTGGAAGGACGTCGGCATGGGGGACCGTTCCTCCACTGCCGTTCATCCGCTCCTCGATAAACGCACTCTCGACCAAGCTGACGCCGTCGGATTCTCCAGCCAGTTCAGCTGCGCAAAACATTGGCTGCTCAAAGAGCACGCTTTCAAGAACGGCACCGCTCTTGTTCCTGGCACGGGTTATCTGGAGATGGCCGTTGCAGGGATGGGGCAATTCCACGGCGGACTCGAACTCCGCGACATTTTCTTCCTGGCGCCGCTCGCCGTCGCCAACGACGAAACCCGCCAGGTCCGCCTGTCACTTAAGCGCGAAGGTTCTTCCTATCAGTTTTCCGTCTTCTCCCATGAAGCCGATTGGCGCGAATGTGCCACGGGGCAAATCGCAGCGAGTTCCGCTAAGCCTGGGAAAAAGTTGGACATCGCTTCACTCGCGGAAAAATGTTCGAAGCAGGAACTTCGCTTCGATGAACAGCACCGCACGTTTCAGGAAAATTTTCTGAATTTTGGTCCTCGTTGGCGAAATCTTAAGAGCATCCGCTTTGGCGAAAAAGAGTGCTTCGCCTCTCTCGAATTGGCACCCGAGTTTCACGCTGACTTGAATTCTTACAATATTCATCCGGCACTGCTTGATCTCGCGACCGGCGCTGCTCTTTATTTGATCGATGGTTATGCGACCTCCGACCACCTCTATCTCCCCATCTCTTACAAACGAATTCTGATCCATGGCCGTTTGCCTGGCCGCATCTTCAGCTACATTCGCTCGGTTCGCCCAAATCGTGCCGCCGATGACATCGCCGCCTTCGACATCACAGTTCTCGACGACTCCGGAAATCCGTTGCTCGAAATTGAAGAGTTCTCGCTTCGAAAGATTTCCAATCCCGTCGCCATTGCGCAGGACTCGATCGCCGAGCGCCGGTCCTCGATATCACCTCGCAACGAGCCGGCGCCGGAACCTGTTCGAATCGGCATATCAGCGGAAGCCGGGGCTCGTGCTTTTCAAAGCATACTTTCTGCTCCGGAATTATCCCGCGTCATCGCGACGGCCTCCGACTTCCAATCTCAATTTCAAATCGAACGCGCCGCAAATGCCGCTTCCCGGAAAGCCGGCTTCGCAACTGCTTCGTCGGATGACCGCTCCCGCGAATCTGTCGAGGCGCAGCTTACGGCGATTTGGCAGGATTTACTCGGTGTCGAGCAGATTTCTCCCAAGGACAACTTTTTCGATTTGGGCGGCCACTCGCTCTTGGCGGCGCGCCTTTCCGCGAAAGTCAAAAAGACGTGGGGCGTCAGTCTTCCTCTTGCAACGTTGTTTCAAGCTCCGACTATCGAAAGCCTCACCGCCGTTCTCAGCAGTAAATCGGAGCCAAAAGGTTCTCCTCGCGTCGCTGCAATCAAACCGGACGGGAACCGTCACCCGTTTCTGTGTGTCGATGCGGGGCCCTTCTTCCGGCCGCTCGCGCAACGCGTGAATCCAGACCAGCCGTTCTTCGGCCTTCGTCTCGCGGACACCGAATCCCTTCCCACGCATTACTCCATGGCGGATATCGCTGCTTACCATATCCAGACGATTCGTGAAATTCAGCCCGAAGGCCCGTACTACCTGGGCGGATGGTCCGCGGGCGGCCTCGTTGCCTTTGAGGTCGCGCAGCAGCTCACGAGTCAGGGACAAGAAGTCCCGCTGCTTGTTCTATTTGACGTCGTCAATTGGAACGGGCTCGACCGTTCCACCCTCTGGCGCAGGATCGGCGCCAAGGCATATTTGTTCGGATGGAAGGCCAAACGCCACCTTGCCGCTCTGTGGACTCTTCGCGGCGAAGAGCTTCACGTCCATCTTCGCGACTCGATGAAACAACTGCGCGTCGACTTCAATCGCGTCCTATGGATGATTTCCGATCGCCTCAAGCGCCGTTCGAAGGACTCTGCCAGGTCGGCAAAGTCGCCCGGCGCGAGCGAGGCGGTCTACGTTGCGGCGCGCGGTTACTTTCCCAAGCCCTACGCGGGCCGCGCGGTTCTCTTCCGTTGCGAAGTACAGCCGATGGGACTGTATTGCGATTCCCAACTTGGCTGGGCTGGCTTGCTGAACGACGGCCTGAAGATTCTTGAAATGCCCGGCGATCACGACGACATGTTCCAACTGCCGCATGTGGATCTGCTTTCACGTGAGTTGGATCGCGTAATCGACGAAGCTCTTGCTCAGAAAACTCCCGCCGTCGCCACCCACACGGACTAGTTCGTCTGAAAGAATTCAGTCAGCCTGTCGACGATTGCTTTTATTGCAATTGCGTTCGGATCTCGTCCGCGTGCGGACCCTGCGGTGCCAGGTTCAGCGCTTTTTGTAGCGCGGTTTTGCCTTTTGCGGCGTCATTCAATTTCATGTACGTCATTCCAAGGTGAAATTGATACGTTGGATTCCCCGGCTGCTCCTTGATCGCGTCTTCCAGCAGCTTTTTTGCCGTGTCGTAGGCGCCCACATGATAGCTCGCCCACGCCAGCGTATCGGCCGTCGCTGTGGCCTTCGGCATTCCTCTTCTCGCCGTCTGCGCCAACGATAGCGCGAGGTTTACATCTCCCTCGTGCTCCAGCAGCAAATACGCCATGTTATTTGCCGCCATCGCGTCGTCGGGCTTCAGCGACAGTGCCTTTTGATACGATGCCTCCGCCGATTTCCAGTCACCCTGCGCCTCCAGCCCCATTCCTTGCATGTTGTAGAGTCGTGCGTCGGATATTCCATTCTTGATGCCCTCGGCGATGATGGCGTTTGCTTCGTCCTTCGCGCCTCTCGCCGATTTCAGTTGGTACATCAGAAAAACTGCGTCCGCATTTTTCGCATCGATCTGCAGCGCTTTTCCCAATGCGGTTTCCGCAAGGCCCAGCTGCTTGTTCTGCGCGTAAAGCTTGCCGAGAAGCGTTGTGTTCGCGCTCGTCGGAGCTCGATCAACTGCCGTTTGTACTTTTGCGATGGCCGCGGGCGTCTGGTTTTTTGCTAAAAGAACAAACACCGCTCCCGACAACGCGTCATATGAATTCGGATCTTTGCTCAAGCCTTCTTCGAAAAGCTTTCCCGCCTCATCCATTCTTTTTTGCGCAACACGGACCCCGCCCAACTTTGCGTAGGCTAAAGCGTTGTTCGGAGCAAGCTCCAACAACTTTGTAAAATCCCGGTCCGCGCCGTTCAAATCGCCAAGTCCCAGCGCGGCTGTGCCGCCCAGTAGATACCCTTGCGGAAGTTCCGGCCGGGTCGCGATCAGCTGGTTTCCATATGACTGGACGCTCTTCATATCGTTCTCGCGAATCGCTTGATTCGCCAGCGCTTCCAGGGGTTCCGCCATTCTGGGTCGCACCTTAAGCGCATTTTCCCATTCCACTTTGGCTTGCGCAGCGTTTCCAGCGTTCCCATACGCCAGTCCCAGATCAAAATGAACGCGCGGATCGTTCGGCGCCACTTTAAGCGCCGTCTTCATCGTTTCAAGCGCCGCCGTCGCGTTCCCTTGTGTCGCCTCTATTTTTGATTTCAGCGTAATCGCGCGCACATTGTTGGCGTCGGCCTTAATCAATTCATTTGTCAGCGCGATGGCCTCGTCGTAATGCTTTCCTGCGGCAAGCAGTTCGGCGTACGTCAGCGTGACTCCCGGCTCCTTGCTGTGCTCTTTGTGCAGTGAGGCGAACTCCGCCGTTCCTTTCTCCAGATTTCCCCGTCGCACGTAATATTCTCCGAGCATCCGATACGCGTTCGGATTGTCGCTCAGGTCCTTCTTCGCCTGGACCAGCACCTCCTCTGCCTTCGCTTCCTGGTTATCGCGCACGAAGAGCAGTGCCAGCAATCCTCGCGGCAGCGGATTCTTGGGTTCCAGCTCGATTGCCTTCTGCATCGCTGCTTCGGCGTCGCTGAGTCTGCTTCGCCGTTGATAGAAACTTCCAAGCGCGATCTGCACCATCGCCGATTTCGGATCGACTTCTGCTGCCTTCTTGAGGCTTGCTTCCGCCGCCGCAAAGTCGCTCTTCCGTTCTTGCATCACCGCCAGATTCACGTGGGTTATCGCCTGGCCCGGCGTCATCTCAACCGCTTTGCCCGCCTCTGCGGTCGCACTTTCCAGATCGCCAAGGGCGAGGTCGCAGTTCGCTAGCAATAGTTGCGCCCGCGAGTTATCCGGGTGCTGCGACAGGACCTCCATCGCCTTGTCGCGCGCCTCGCGTGCCGCGCCGCCCGCAAGTTGAATCTCTCCCACCGCAATCTGCGCCTCTATGTTGTTGGGATCGATCGTAACCGTCCTCAGAAATTCCTGATACGCAGTCCGCACGTCTCCCGACTGCATCGCACTCCGCGCAAGGCCGAAGTGCGCGCTCGCCATTTGCGGATCAATCTGGAGCGCTTTGCCGTAATAAATTTTTGCCTCTTTGTATCGCCCTTGCGTCAGGTAGTCGTCCGCTGCGGCAAGGTACTCTTTCTTCCGCACATTTGGATCGCGAAAACAGCCAGCCGCCATCACGATGAGTAGCGCCATCACGCTGCCCAGAACGAGCCGTGCAGCATTTCTTTCGTAGCTCTTCATTTCCGTTCCTCTTTCCGGACTCGCCGCTTCGCCATCAATCCGGAATATATTTGTTCAATTGGGGAATAATTGTTTGCGAAAACTTTACGGCTCTCGCTTCCGCCTTGGCCGGATCTTCGTCTCGTGCAATCGCCGTGATCACTCTCACCAGCGCTCCGTCCGTTCGATTCAATCGCATGGAATCCGCCACCAGATAATACTTCGCCCAGTACTCGCTCGCCGTGACTCTGCCGTGCGACTGATACCAATACAAAACCAGCATGCGCTCCATGCCTTGCGTCACGACGTACCGGTTTGCCTCAATCTGCTTTCCGTTTTCGGTCGGTATCTCGATTCGTCCCGACTCCGTCGGAACCCACCCCGCACCGGGAAGGCAGTTTTTCGGTGAATGAATTGTGTCGCCTGTCCGCTGGCTCGGGAAAAATGCAATGTAGAGATTCATCGATGGTTCGCCCGCCGCTCCTCGATAATCCCGCATCAAAAATTTGCCGGGCCCCAATGTCTCGAGCGTCTCGGCGCTCATCGGAAGGTCCGTCGAAGTTCGGCCCGCCACAATCTGGGGAAAGTTCTGCAAATCTTGATACGGAGGCACCTTTTCCGTTCGGTTGCGCGCTAGCAGGATCACTGCGGTCAACGCCATTAAGATCGCAGCCCCCGCAAAACGCAGCCAGCCCGGCGAAGTTTTTTTCATGCGGCCGCCTTTTTGCGCAACGCCAGATTCACCAGACCATGAAGCAAAAACAGAGTCAGCAGCGTGGCCGCGAACACCACAAGGCCCGAAAACTCATGAAAGAATCCTTCCGCATATTCTTTCCCAAAATTCTGACCCAGCAATCCCGACCCAACAATCCGCAACGCATTGATACCGACTGCCAGCGGAATTGCCGTCAGCACCAGCGCGCAGCGCACCCAGATTTTCCGCTCCATCAGCAATCCGTAAAAAATCGCCAGCGTAATCAACGCCATCAGCGATCGTATGCCGCTGCACGCTTCCACCACGTTCAATGAAATCGACGGCAACGTAATCACATTGCCTTCCCGCAACGCCGGAACCCGCAGCAAGTCGAGTGTGTCGCCCGCCAGCCTCGACGCCAGAAACTGCAATGGCAGCGCAACTTCATTGAAGACGATCACAGGGAGGGGAATCATCAGGAACAATACCGCCCACGGCGCCAACACTGCGCGGAACAATTTCCATCCGCCAAAATAAATCACCAATCCGCCGAGGAGCAGTACGAACGAAAATCGCGCCAAAAATAGTTCCGCTCCGAACGTCCCCAGAATCAGGCATCCCATCGCCGCCGCAATTGCAAACAATCCCAGGTTCGACGGCTCAATCTCCGTTTCCCGCAATTTCTGTCGCGTCCGCCAAAGCAGATATCCTGAAAAAATCACCACGATGAACCCGTGCGACGAGTCCGAATCGCTCCACCATTGCCCCACCAGCGCCCCGACCGTTCTCCAATACAAATAGACGACTAGCGCCCCCAGCAGCGCTAGCTGAACGTAAAGAATCTTGTCCGATGACTTCAACGGGCTCCCAAACTCTGCGGTTGCGCTCATCAGTTCATGGTCATGCGGGACATTTCAAGGTGCCTGTGGATGCTTTGCTTCAGTCTAACCCAGGTCAGACGCAGGTTGGTACGGCGTGTTTCCAACCGTCAAACCACTAATTCAGTCTGCAGTCACGCGACGCCGCGGTCACTCGCTGCCGTCGACGCTGAAATACGTGCAATCCGGATGAATAAACGCCAGCGCGCTCACGCTCGCCTCTGGGTCCATCATGAACCCTTCTGTCAGTTGAACGCCAATCTCATCCGGCTTCAGCAGCTTCCAGAGTCCCGCCTGATCTTCCAAATCCGGGCATGCCGGATAGCCGAAGCTGTAGCGCTTTCCCCGATACCTCGAAGTGAATCGTTGCGCCATCGTCATTTCCGCGGCATCCGGGAATCCCCAGTCCTCGCGGATTCGCCGGTGCAGCCATTCCGCACATGCTTCAGCCGTCTCGATCGCCAGCGACTGCAGCCCATGCGACAAAAAGTAATACCCGGCGTTCTTCGCGCTTTCCGCACGCTCTCGAACCCCTTCTCCCGCGCTTACCACGAACACCGCCACGTGATCCCGTTTCCCCTCTTTCGCCGGCAAAATGTAATCGCTCAGGCACAATCGGTCGCCCACTCTCTGCCGTTTGAGTTGCCACGTGTGCACTGGTCGCGCATCGCCCGGCGCGAACACATGCAGCGCTTCGCCTTCCGCTTCCGCCTCAAAAAATTGCCACACGGCTTTCACCTTCATCCACTTCGCCGCTTCGGCCTTCACTTCTTCCATGCTCTCAAAAAGTTCCACGGCTTTCGCTTCTCGTGCCGCAAGCTGCCTTTCGAAATCGCCTTTGTAGCCCAGGTGCCGTCCATACAGCATGAAGGGATTGATGTAGCTCCACACTTCGCGCAAGTCCGGCACCAGCCGCACCTTCCGCTCCAGATATCCCACCGGCTGAATCGACAAATCCACGCGCACCTTCGGCGAACGCCTCACCGGCGCAAGCTCCGTCACCTTGACTGTCGTTGTCACGCTTACGCCTTCCCCCGTCGCCGTGTGCTCTCGTACCACGCTTCCGCGGGTCGCCGGGTCCATCAGCTCGTTCATCAGCCGCAGTCCGGTCATTGCATCCTTCGCGTAACACACTGCGTTTCCATAACTCGGCGCAATCTTTTGCTGCGTGAATTTCCCGCTCAGCGCGGCTCCGCCTACCAGCAGCGGAATCTCAATTCCTGCATCCTTCAAATCGCTCGCGGTAATCACCATCTGCTGCGCGCTTTTCACCAGCAAGCCCGAAAGCCCGATCGCGTCCGGCCTGTGTTGTTGAAATGCCTTGATCAACTCTTCCGGCGGCACCTTGATTCCCAGATTCACAACGTCGTATCCGTTGTTCTTCAAAATGATTTCGACAAGGTTTTTCCCGATGTCGTGCACATCGCCCTTCACAGTCGCCAGCACGATCTTTCCGCGCTTCGCCGTGTCCGCTTTTTCCATGAATTGCTCTAGGTGGCTGACCGCCGCTTTCATCGCTTCCGCCGACTGCAGCACTTCCGCCACAATCAATTCGTTCGCGTTAAACAGCCGTCCCACTTCCGACATCCCGGCCATGAGCGGCCCGTTAATGATCTCCAGCGGCGCCGTTCCCTCGGCGCGCTTCTTCTCCAGGTCTTCCACCAGCCCGTCTCGCGTTCCCTCAATGATGTAGTTCGCCAGCCTCTCATCGAGTGGCAAATCTTCCGCTCGTATCTTTTCTTTCTTCGTCGCCGTTCGAAAGTGTTCGGTAATCGCCGCGATATGAAATTGATTGATCGCCGCTCGCTGCTCTTTGCTCTGCTCGCGCCAATCCGTCGCAACGCTCCGCAGTAGCTCCGCTCGCGGATGACCCTCGGGAATATTTTTCGGCGGATGCTGGAACAGCAGATTTTCCGCAAGCTCCCGCTCATGCTCCGGGATCGACGCAAATCGCTCCAGCTTCTCCGTATTCACGATGGCCAGGTCCAGCCCCGCCTTCGTGCAGTAGTAAAGGAAAACCGAGTTCACCACTTCCCGCGCGCCCGCCGGCAATCCGAAAGACACGTTCGAAATCCCCAAAATCGTTCGCGTATCCGGCAGCGCCTTCTTGATGAGCCGGATCCCTTCCACCGTCTCCACGGCGCCGCCAATGTAATTCTCGTCGCCTGTCGCGCACGGGAAAACCAGCGGATCGAAAACAATGTCTTCCGGCGCAATGTCGTATTTCTTTGTCAACAAGTCATACGACCGCTCCGCGATCGCCAGTTTTCTTTCTCTCGTGAACGCCTGTGCCTGCAGCGGATCTTCGTCGATGCATCCCACGACCAGCGCCGCGCCGTAATCGTGCGCAATGGGCACAACTTTCTCAAATTTCTCTTCGCCATCTTCCAGGTTGATCGAATTGAGGATCGATTTTCCCTGGCAATAAGTAAGCGCCAATTCGATCGCCGTCGGGTCCGTCGTATCGATCATCACCGGCGCCTTGATCTTTCGAATCAGCTTTTCGTAAAACAGCGGAATATCTTTTTTCTCTTCGCGCTCCGTACTCTGCAGGCATACATCGACGACCTGCGCTCCACCCTTCACCTGTCTCCGCGCAATCTCCGTCGCCTCTTCCCACTTTTCTTCCGCCACCAAATTCTTGAACAGCCGCGACCCGATCACGTTCGTCCGTTCGCCCACCAGCAGCGGCCGTGTGCTCTCTTCCGCCTCAATCGTCTCGATTCCGGAATATACCGCCCGGTGCGTTTCCGCCGGCCGCACTCGTGGTTTCTTGCCTTCCGCCATCTGCGCAATCGCGCGAATGTGTTTTTCCGTCGTTCCGCAGCATCCGCCCACCAAATTCAACCAGCCGTGGTCGACAAACTTCTCCAGCTGTGCCGCCAGCGACTCCGGCGTCTCCAGATACTTTCCTTCTTCATCCGGCAAGCCCGCATTCGGATAGCACGAAACAAATTCATTCGTCAGCCCGCTCAGTGTGCGGATATGGTCCGTCATGAATTCCGGACCGGTCGCACAATTCATTCCGAACGCCAGCGGCTTCGCGTGCCGCAAAGAAGCCCACACGGCTTCAACGTTTTGCCCCGCCAGCATCGAACCCATCGGCTCGATCGTCACAGAAACGATCGTTGGGATCTCTGCGCCGATTTCTGCCGAAAGCTTTTTGATTGCCAATAACGCTGCCTTGATGTTCCTCGTATCCTGGCTGGTTTCCACAAGTAGAAGATCCGAACCGCCGTCAACCAACCCTTTCGCCTGCACGTAATACGACTCGCGCAACTCCTCGAACGTGACGCCACCCGTCACCGTAATCGCCTTCGTCGTCGGCCCCATCGACCCGCCCACAAATCGCGGCCTACCCGGCCTGCTGAACTCGTCTGCCGCCTGCCGCGCCAATTCAGCGGCCCGCTTGCTCAGCTCATGCGCCTCGGCCGAGAGGCCGTATTCACCGAGTACCAAGGGCGTGCTCCCGAATGTATTCGTCTCAACAATATCCGCGCCCGCCTCAAAATATTTCCGGTGAATATCCAGCACCACATCCGGTCGCGTCCGCACCAACACTTCGTTACAACCCTCTAGCGCCGCTCCCCCAAAATCCGCTGCCGTCAAGTTTCTTTGCTGCAGCATCGTCC
>Ga0070734_10000763_pt1 | contig 58421 bp, 52 predicted proteins | sample Coa_R1_8_FD_66444 | JGI IMG/M metagenome (GOLD analysis project Ga0070734, IMG submission 66444) | Surface soil microbial communities from Centralia Pennsylvania, which are recovering from an underground coalmine fire - Coalmine... | ecosystem: Environmental > Terrestrial > Soil > Unclassified ...
ATTGACGAAAATCGAACTCTCAACGAAAGTACTCACGTCCTGCCTCAACCAGCCCGGCATCACGTGGACTCGTGGCCCGGCATCCGGTGGAACCGGCGGCCGACATGCGTGGAATCAGCAATTAAAAGCGCACGCGGCCTTAATTGCGGTGATTTTGCGGAGCTGTCGCTACAGCGGCCGCAGAGCTTCTCTGCGGGCTTCTAATCGGGGTCGTCAGGATGAAAGCGAGGGTGCGATTGGAGGCAAGTGTGTCATGGACCTCAAACAAACAAGCGGCAGTCTAACGTGCTGGATAGCGCTGGCCGGTGCCGCGAGTACTGTGCTGCTGATTGCACGCGTGAGCAGCGCCGCCGCCGATGAGACAGTCCAACCCATACCGGCGCTGCCGCCCATTTCGATAGGCGTGGGATTGCAGACCAGCATCTACGCCTGCGACAAGAGCTGTATTTACAGCCCCAGTACTGTTTCGGCCGGCGACAACAGCGTTCAGGGCATCGCCGTGGACAGCATCCGTCTGTACATCAACGGCAGCGTAACCAATACGCTCCAATTGACTTTCAACACTGAGTACACGGGCAGCGGCAGCGGCCCCGGCGACAACAAGGTCGAAGTGACGGATGCAATCGGCCGCTTCGAATACAACAACTATCTCAACATCTGGGCCGGCCGCTTTCTGCCGCCCAGCGATCGCGCCAATTTTTATGGGCCGTATTTCGCCAACGACTGGGCGCCCTACGCGGATTCGGTCGCGGGATACTACCCTAATGTGGCGGCCGGTCGCGACAACGGCCTCGCGTACTGGGGCGACTTTGGCATGCTCAAAGTGCAGCTCGGTGCCTTCGGCGGTGAATCCCTTAAGAGCGCGGTGACCGACAAGAGCAAGATCCTAGGTGCGGCGCGGGTGACACTCGACTTCTGGGACAAAGAGTCTGGTTACTACTTGTACGGCACCTATTACGGCGACAAGAACGTGCTCGCCCTCGGCGCGGCGGGACAGACTCAAGACGGCAAGAGCGCCTGGAGCATCGACGGTCTGCTCGACAGCAAGCTCGGCGGCGCGGGTGTCGTCACGGTGGAAGCCGAGTATCAGAAGGACAATGGGCTCACAGCTGCGACGCCCTCGGACGGCTGGTTTGTGCTGGGAAGCTACCTGTTCCCTCAGGTGGTGGGCGTCGGCAAGTTTCAGCCGCTCGTCAAGTACAGCAACAAGAGTCTCGCCCTACCTAGCGCAAAGGGAGTAACGTCAAGGTGTACCGAGGCGACACGGTGCCCCGACCAAGAAACAGTCGTGGCTCGATCGCGGGGCGTTCACGCGGATCCGACGGTCGTTCCCACACTTGCCGAATCGCCTCTCAACAACGGTCGCACCACCATCCGGACCAGGGGTGGCGTCACGTCGCATGTGCTCGATCATGGCTATCCTCAACGCACGAAGGTTGTTCTGCCGAGAACGATTTCGGCGCAGGCTGGAAACTGATCGGCAGTACCAGCAGTGCGCGGAAGTTGAAATGCTTGCGGTATTCCTGCGTACCTGCGGCGAGTTGGGGCCCCGACAATCGTTGCACCAGCGTATTGATCCCGATCTGCGCCAACAGTCGACCCAGAGGCGCGCCGGGGCACCCGTGGACGCCGTGGCCAAAGGATAGATGCGCAAGGTCCTGGCGAGTAATGTCCAGTCGGTCTGGGTCCGGGAATCGATCCGGATCTCGGTTGGCGGACCGGAGAAGAGGAAACACCGTCTGACCCTTGTGGATCAACTGGCCGCGCACGTTGACGTCTTCCGTCGCCACGCGTGCGAACCCGAGGACCATAGAGTCGTACCGTAAGCACTCCTCGATAGCACCCCCAATCAACGTGGGGTCCTTCTTCAGCAAGGCGAGTTGGTCGGGGTGGCGAAGCAAGGTGAGCACCGTGTTGCTGATCAGCATCATCGTCACGTCCGGACCGGGTATAACCTGTATCAGACTGCCGAGAATCTCTTCGTCAGTGAACTGAGCGCCGTCGCGCTCGGCTGCGAGCATGCTGCTTACCAAGTCGGTTCCCGGACTCTTGCGGCGCCGGCCGATCAAGTCGCGGAAGTAGGTCGACATTTCGCGGCAGACTTGCTGGCCGTTCGCGGCTGCTTCAGGCTCTCCTAGGGCGTCGTAGGTGGCATGAATGTCTACGGCCCATCGATGAAGCGTGCGCAAATCCAAATCGGAGCACCCCACGAACTCCCTAAAGACACCATAAGCAAGGGGTTCGGCAAATTCGGTTACGATTTCCATCGTCCCGGCCGCCCGGACCCGATCGAGAAGGGTGTTTGAGAGTTCCAGAATGCGTCCACGCATCTGTGCCATATGCTGGGTGGGCAACGACTGATTCAACAGGCCACGTGCTCGGCTGTGGGCTGCCCCGTCGGTGAAGAGCACTCCCGCAGCCTGCGTGTGCCAGAAACAACCGTCCCGCTCCTGCTGGACGGCTGATTCAATTCCCCCCCGGCTGCCGAACCGCCGATCACCCTCGGTGATGGTCACCACATCATCGTAGCGGGAGATAAACCAGGCCGGCACGATCTCAGCATTCCAGTGGACAGGTGCCTCGGTGCGAAGCCAATGATAGAAAGGGTAAGGGTCTTGGACTCCTCGCGCGAAGATGTCCTGAAAACGGAAAGTGGATGACATGTTGATCTCCAAAGTCTCCGGACGGGGATTAGCTCATTAGAGGCAAAGCCGAGGGCGACGATCAGCCGGCTGCGTCCCCGTGTCATGGTCTTCCGTCCCCCCGAGCTGAGGCAGGTCCCGGCCGAAGTTCAATTCGAAATCGCTCGGAACGCCGTAACCCAGACCGCGGATCTTGGCGCGGCGCGCCTGTGCACTGGGCAACGCGAGCAATGGGAAGAACATATCACTGCTCGACTGAAGCTCGGTCGCTGTTGGTATCCCAAACCCATTGACTTGGGCTTTAGCCGCAGCCAACGCTTCATGGTCGAACGAGGCCAGACGCCGGACGAGCGCATCGACAAACGAGTCGAGGTCGTGATCGTCCAGCGTGCGGTTCACCCATCCGTAGAGCTCAGCGATATCAGCATTAAAATCATCGCCGCTGAGGACGATCTCAAGTGCGCGCGAGCGGCCGAGAACGCGCGGGAGCCATTCCAGTGCTCCGCCGCCCGGAACCAGCCCGACACCGACTTCGGGGTTGCCGAATTGGGCGCCTTGCCGGCTGGCGAAGCGCATGTCGCAGGCCAGTACGAACTCATTGCCTATGCCGCGCGTGCGCCCGCGAATCTTGGCGATGCTCACGACTGGTGTCGACGAGAGGCGCAGCACAAAGTCACTCCAAACACCCAGCACCTCAGGCCGTTCAGCTGCCCTGGATACGTCGAGATGGGCGACGAAAAAATCAGGATTCGCCGACTCGAACTTTACGACCTTCACGGACGGGTCCGCCTCGAGCTCGGTCATTAGCACTCCGAATTCGACGATCGTTGTGGGAGAAAACATATTGATCGGAGGATTGCTGAAAATGATCGTCCACAGTCCAAGTTTGGAGCGATCGATCGTGAGTTGCTGGTATTCAAACATGGTGCTTCTCTATTGATAAGCGCGAATGGTGATTCAGAAGTTGGGCATCGAAATGTTCCGCTTGGGCTGTCTTCATCTCCTTCGGCGGGCTATGCAGCAGCGTACGGTTGCCGGCGCAAATTAAGGCGCGTAGTGGGTGAAGACATAATCGCGATCTTTCGCAGGTGCGTGACAGGGAAAGCAGGTCTCGTGCAGCCTCTTGTCGCCCGGTTTTCCGCCCTTAAAGTCAGCGAACCCCCCCAACCGCCCGTTGCAGCGTACTTCTTTGAGTCCTTGACCATGAACTGAACATTCACTGGGGATCCGACAACGAAGGATTGAGGCCCGGGGAATGGACCTGCGAGAACGTGAGATACATCGTGCCGCGATAGACCAGAGGGCTTGATTGCATCGAGGGGATCGTCTCGGACCGATAGATGCACACCGGGCGCAGGTGTACGGCATTGGCCACGGTGATCTGAGTCGACGGGGCGTAGCGCTGACCTTCGTAGCCCTTGCTCGCATATAGCCAGTTGTGCGGGTCGGTAGACGCGCGCAGTAACTCATCGCCGGTGGGGCCGCCGCCGATTGATGCGGCTCTTGGGACGCCCGAGGTTGTCGCGTCGGCTGCGGCAGTCCCAAGCGTCGCCAAGTAGGCAATAATATTGGCGCGCGTCGACGCATCTGTAATCGATACCGACATCACCGTACCTGGCACTTTGACGGTGGATGACGCCAGAAAGGCATCGAGTGTGGGTGAGTCACAAATCAAGCCCGTATTGGCCATTGCTGACGTATATTTATAATTTGGGACGCTGCCGGCGCGTCGCCAGAAGATCTCAGCCAACGAGGGGCCAAATCCGTTCTTTCCGACAATTGTCGTGTGACAGATTGAACATTGGTTCTCAAAAGACGTTGTACCGGTGTCGATGTTCCCCACAGCGTGCGAGTACTGACTGATCGCCATCGCCGTGATCGCCAGGGCGAGATGACCTAACTGCGCACAATTAATCTTGTTCATTTGTTTACTCCTGACGATTGCCGCGCCGAGATGCAGCAACTACGCCATGAGAGCGATTGCAAATCCATCGCACGATGGTATGAACGTCAGCGCGATACCAACCGTGACAGGTTCTGCCTCGGAAGCCGAGCGTGAGCCACGTTCTGCAGCGCTAGGATCGGGGCTCTCGCGAACATCGGCGCCCAATTGCTTGCCCAAGAGGATACGCGTGGGTACGACACAACCGTTCGCGCCTACCCATCCTTAGGTATTGACCCACACCATCGTGCGATCGAACAGCGTCCCAGTGTCTGGTGAGATCGTTTACCGTGACTGGAGATCGCAATGATGAATTCAGGATTCCTTAATACCTTCGGTATCGCCATTGTTATTGGCATGTTTACTTCCGGAGACGTACTCGAGAGGATGTTTGAGATCGAGCAGTACCGAAGCAAGTGCCGCCTCTTCCTAATGAACCGCAATCGGCGGTTGCTCTTGTCATCCGCGCCTCTGATGCCTCCTACAAACGTGTGAATCGCTGTGCAACTGAGGTTCTCAATTGCCATCATGCTGACCTGCGTGAGTCTGCTCACCCTACCAGGATGCGCGCGGATCGCCATTCGGGAACCGACATTAGCCCAAGCGGACGCACCGAACGATATCCGTATGCTTGGTCCCGATCAGCGCTTCTCGACGCTATCCTCGCAAAGCTTCGCGCGACGACTTCGCGCACAGCACGCGGGACAGCCTGTCACCATCCTCGCACTCTCGGGCGGTGGCGCCGATGGCGCTTTTGGCGCAGGTGCACTGGTGGGACTCACCCGCTCCGCATCACGGCCGTCATTTTCCGTGGTCACAGGAGTGAGCACCGGCGCGCTGATCGCTCCCTACGCATTTTTGGGTCCCGCCTGGGACGATCAGCTGATCGAGGTGTACACATCCGGTCGCGCGGAACACGTGCTGCAGTCCCGCGGTCTAGGCGCGCTCTTCGGCTCCAGTGTATATCGCGGAAGGCCGCTTAAAGACCTGGTTGACCGTTACGCCACTGAGGAGTTGATTGAAGCGGTGGCGCATGAGGCTTCGACCGGACGACTTCTGCTCGTGGCCACGACCAATGTCAGTACCGGAGAGCCGGTGGTGTGGGACTTGGGTTCGATCGCGATGAATGGCGGCCCTGGCGCGAGAGCACTGTTTCGAGATGTGCTGGTGGCATCAGCCAGTGTTCCGGGATTGTTCCCGCCGGTAGTCATTCGCGTGCAGGAAGCGCAGGCTCATTACGAAGAGGCTCACGTCGACGGGGCGACTACCGTACCGTTTCTTGTGCCGTTTGCGTTCGTGGAGCCGCCATCAGACGGCGACCGGTCGCATGGCGTGGCTGTTTACGTCATCTTGGATGGCCGCTTGAGTGAGCGGCCGGTCGCGATTCGGTTGCGAACGATATCAATTATATCGCGCAGCGTTTCAGTGGGACTCAATCACATGTTGAGGGCGACTCTTGAATTGACTGCCGCCCACGCGGAGTTTGAGGGCGCACAGTTTCAATTCGCAGCAATTCCACTCGCCTACCCGCAGCTAGATCCGTTTGACTTCCGCACGCCGACCATGCGATCGCTGTTCCAATACGGTTCCACCTGTGCTCAAACGGGTCGCCTTTGGATCTCACTACGACGCGCGGGTAGCGACGCAGCAAGCCGCACGGGCGCCGTGGTGAATCAGAACACGCCATGTCCAGTCGATGACGAATCCAATGGGCCTGAGAGGCGAGCGCCATGGTCAAGCAGCCGGCATGAGCAGCAGCGATGAGCTCTTCAGGGTTGGTGCCCTTTTCGCTTCCGAAGCGGGTTCGAAACGAGTAAGGGTCCGGTTAAGCACACCGGAGTCCGTAGATAGGTCGGCGTAGCCGGTCCGTCCGGTGCCGATCCAAACGGCATCGGCTTTGCGAATCATGTGCGGCTCCTGTTTGCCCAACAGGTCTGGGGGTTTCAGGAGGCGTTTTATCTTGGAGTGCAGTGCCTCAAGACCGTGAGCGCTATAACGGCTGAAAACATCAAAACATCCGTAGACATCCGACGCCAAAGTGGGCCACCCAAGTGGGCCATCGCCGATTTCGGTATCGGCATAAACTCAGTGTTTACAATAGGTTGCGGCGCCGATGTGGTGGCTACACGGCCCACCATTTGCTCAGCGCCGCTAAATCGCAAGGAGGTTACTGTTAGCGTCTTTGCTTTGTTTTCGATGCCAGCAAACGGATCGACGGCCGTCGACGCGCAACCTTTTCGGCAGCGGAAACATGGCCGCGGTCGAGACAGTTCACCCTTGAGGGGGCGGCGGCGCATGATCGGGTTTGATTTCAATGAGCGGGCCGCTTGCCAGTTCCGCCTCGATGGAATGCTGGGGCATGCTTCCGAAACCACGATTCGCGCTACTTTCTGAACACGGGGGGTCGTTGGTTGATTCGTTCGGCCGCAGTGAAATGAGTGAGCAGCGATGAGATTTCATCGCTGCTCCAGGTATTGGGCGGCCAGGGACTGTAGTTCCCGAAGCGCGGTTGAACGGCCGCTCAACCCCTCCTCGTCGTTGAGTGCACTTGCAGCCTTCATGAGCTGCAACAGCACGATTGCGCGGTCCCGCGCGCGCTCCGCGGACAGTGTCGGCGAGCGTGCGCGCAGGATCAAGGCGATACGCTTGCGCAGCAGATAGCGAAATGTCTCGCGACGCGTACGCTCATCCATTCTGGCTTCGGCTAAGGGCAATGTCGCCGCACGCTCCTGCGGGTGGGCCCGCAGCACCCCAAAGAGACCCTCGATGAGGGCCGCGGTGGAGAGATTCCGTGCCTGAGCCTCAAGCGATTCTAAGTCTGCGGTGAGCAGCGCGACATAGCTTTGCACCAACGTGTCGGCGAGTGCTTCCTTGGAGGGAAAGAACTGATACAACGAGCCGATAGGTGCCTCGGCACGCGCAGCAATTTCCGTCATGGTTGCGGCCGCATAACCTTTCTCGGCGAAAACGGCCGCGCCGGCGGCGAGCAGTTCGGCGACACGTTGCTTGCCGCGCTGGCGTTTCGGCAAAATCGCCGCGGCGGCCCCTGCTTGACTTGACATTTATGAGTCTCCCCTCATAATAAGAGTTATATGATGATACCCTCATATAAGTGGGCCGTATACCCCCACGCGATTTTCCCTTTTCAAATTTTCGAGAGACAGCATGAAATTGAATACGAAGACCACGGCTTTGGTACTGATCGACCTGCAAAGAGGCGTCCTGGCTAGGCCGCTTCTCCCGCACCCTGCAAGCAGCGTTTATGCGCGCTCGGTGGAGCTCGCATCTCGCCTTCGCGCCGCCAGTGGCCCCATCGTCTGGGTACGCGTGTCTTTTGCCAGCAATTTTGCGGATGCGCCGCGCGTAAGGGTCGATCAGCCGAGCGACATGAGTTCCCTGCCGGCTGGTTGGGATGAGTTTCCTGAACCCTTGCCCCCATCCGATCTGATAGTGACAAAGCGTCAGTGGGGTGCCTTTTACGGCACGGATCTTGATTTGCAGCTACGGCGCCGGGGGGTGACTACCATCGTGCTCGGGGGCATTGCCTCGAGCATCGGGGTGGAGTCCACGGTGCGGAGTGCCTGGGAGCATGGTTACGAACTCGTCCTCTGCGAGGATCTTTGCTCCGATTTGAGCGAGGAGACGCACGCCCACAGTTTCAAGTACACCTTTCCCCGCTTGGCACGTGTGGTGAATTCGGAGTCGATTACCTTCGAATGAGTACACTCAAGCTCTCTACTACGCTGCCATCGCCACTCCACAGCTGGCCCGTCCCGCTGCTTTGGTTCGCACTGCTGGCGCTGTCGGTGTCGATTTTTGCGGGCTGGAGCGCCTTGAGTCTGCCAGCAGCTCTCCTGCTGGGACCCATGATCGGCGCAATCGTGCTCGGCGTGAACGGGGCAAAAATCCAGGTGCCTCGCATCCCGTTCCTGGGCGCGCAAGCGCTCATCGCCGCCATGGTGGCGAAAAGCATCACCCGCTCGATTCTGGTGACATTCAGTCATCAGTATTGGCTCTTCTGCACAGTGATATTCGGTACCCTGCTAGGCGCCACCGGCATCGGCTGGTTGATCAGTCGCACGGGATTGATCGGCGGTTCAACCGCCGTGTATGGCACCTCGCCGGGCGCGGCGAACGTTATGGTCATTCTCGGCGAGGCGGAAGGCGCCGATGCGCGCTTGGTGGCCTTCATGCAGTTCTCACGTGTGTTGCTGGTGGCACTGGCGGCCGCGTTGGTGGCGCACTTCTGGGCGCATGTCGGAAATAGGCATGCCCCCGCCGTACCCTGGTTCGGCGCGGTCCCTTGGGGCAACCTTGCCCTGGTACTCATCCTAGCGGTGATCGCTCAGCAATGCGCTCGAGTACTGCGACTGCCGGCGTGGGCGCTTTTGGGCCCGATGATTCTGCTCTCAGTGCTACATGCCGCCGGATGGCTCGAGATTAATCTGCCACGTTGGCTGCTGGCCGCGGCGTACGCCTGCCTAGGTTGGCACATCGGCTTAGGTTTCAGGCGCGAAGCGCTCATCCATGCGGGCCGCACCATGCCCGTCGTCATCGTCGCGGCGCTTACTTTGATGGGATTTTGTGCGGCACTGGCGCAGTGCCTCGTCAAATTTACCGGGACCGACGCACTCACCGCGTATCTTGCAACCAGCCCGGGAGGCCTTGACTCGATAGCCATCATTGCGAGTTCGACCCCGCAGGTCGATCTGCCGTTCGTGCTGGCCCTGCAATCGGTGCGACTGCTGTTCGTGATCGGCCTAGCGCCGCTCATCACGCGGTTTGTCGTCAAGCACTCGCCGCATCTGCGAAAGCCTCGGAATTGAATGTCCGATACAACTCTGCGGTAGGCACATGTCGCAGTACACCGATCCACTGTCGTGGAACCAAGAAGTTGACATTGTTGATGGCTCGCCTTGGCCCCGGTTAGGTACCCGGCATCGCCGATTGCAGTCTGAGGTGCTCTACGAAAGGATCGAAATCCTTGTCGCTGTAAAGCAATGCCAGTCCCTTCTCAATGCAGCTTGTCGCGATCAATGTGTCGATGGTTTTTCGGACGGTGATGCCAAGTGATCGCAATATCCTGAAGTTGTTGGCGGCCTGGATGGCTATGTCTCCCCCGACAAGTTCTATGATTGGCAGCGACGTCAGCAGCTTCCTTCCCTGATTGAAATCTTGAGCGCTTCCAAAGCCCTGCAGAACTTCTGCCAATACCAAGTCTCCGGTCGCGATGGGTTCGTTACCGAGGAGGGCATAGAGGCGGTCGGTTTGTGAGGATTGTACGCCACGGAAATAATCGATCCACACACTGGAATCGACCAAAATCACTAGTCGGTTCTCATTGCATCAAGATCGCCCTGCCATTTGAGCTTTCCTCGGAAGCTGCGAATCGCCTCTTGTTTGCGCAGGCGCACAACGGTTCGAAGTCCAAGCTCCACAGCCTCGCGCTTTGTTCTCAAACCCGTAAGCCGAAGGGTTTCCTTCATCAGCTTGTCGTCAATGACTATGTTCGTTCGCATAATGTGTATCCTAGGTTATTTTGATACACATTCTATCAGCCGGCTGAAGGATCGACAAACTGAGTTCACAGCGATTTACGAGTTGTGCCATTGAGAATCCGCCAAGTAATACACTCAAGGCCTTATCGATGCGCAAGTCGACGAATCGTGGCACCGCTGGAGTAGCATAAGTGCTTGTTTTGGAAGGCAAGAAATCGCGAGCGAGGAACCTTCTCTTAATCAATTGGTCGTAGGTTCGATCCCTACACGGCCACCAATAAAATCAATAGGTTATACCGACTTTCGGTATGCTGAGAGATGAACGCGTCCGTACCTTTTTTACAGTCGCAGCTTGATGTATCTTGATGCCTCTTGATCCAGCTGTTTGGTGGAGACTGTATGCGGGTGTTGCGTAAATTTTCTTCTCAAGCGGAGCTAGAAGTTCTCGAGGAGCTTCAGAAGATCGCTGCCCGCGAGGGCCGTCAGTTTCAGGCGATCCTGGGTGATGCCATGCGCGAATATCTCGATCGGCGCCGACAGAAAAACACGCGCCGCAATGTACTCGAGGCATTCCAGAGCAGTCTCGAGGAGCGCGACGAGCTCTACCGCTCGCTTGCGAAGTGAGGCAATACGTTTCGACCGCGGATGCGCTCTTCTTTCATAGGGTCCTGATCGAGCGCTACGGCGGTGCTTCGGGCGTGCGGGACGTGGGTGCTCTCGAGGCTGCGCTCCATCGTCCGCAAACGGGGTACTACGCGTCCATCATTGAGGAAGCTGCCGCGCTGATGGAGAGCTTGGTGCAGAATCATCCTTTCATCGATGGCAACAAGCGCGTGGCCTTTGCCGTGGTGGATGTTTTCCTCCGCATCAATCGCCACCGGATCACCGCAATCTCCGAATCGATATTCGCAGTCATGATGGGACTGATGGATGCAGGTGAGTTTGATTTGGAGCACCTGCGTCGTTGGCTCGAAGGCATCGTGGTGCCATCGAAGCCGGCGGGGAGCCGGCAAAGGTAAAACGTGGGCCTCGGTTTCTGGTGTTCCATTTCTCTATTCGGCAAACGATGTCAATTGGTCTCGGTCTATGCGGACCCGATCAGCAATTGGGCAACGCGTCACAGGCGGACCAGGGGTTGCTCGCGGAATATGCGCACACGCAGTTCACGCGGGCGCTCGCGACTAGGTACACCGTCATCAGCTGGCACAGGGGATCGATCCAGCACGGTGTGCGGCACTTCATGCTCTCCGCTGGAGTAGTAGGCTACCTGCTCGCGTGCAAAGGCCGGAGGTAGAGAAGCAAAGCGTTGCTTGGGCCGCTCAATCTGACAGGGCGCCGCGAAAGGCCGGGGGCACTGGGTGACTGGGCGCCCCTGAGCATCCTTCCGACCTCACCGTGTGGGTCGCCGGGGGCCACTTAGAGGCGATTACCTCCAGACCGCGACAGGAGCACCAAGTCGGCCGCTTCCTCGGCCTCTTTGAGGAGCGACTTGCGAGGCATGCCTAGCTGCGCACGCATGGTCAGCCCACGCGCTAAATCCGTGACCTGGATCGCGCGCGCGGCCACGGGAAAGTCCGACGGGATGTCTCCCGCGATGATCCCGTCCCGGAGACGGCGCTCCACCAGCGCTACGCCCCCGGCGACCGCGCTCTGCAGGAACCGCTGAACCTCAGCGTCTTTCACAAGCGGCGCGACGCACATCATGAGGCAGCCCCGGGCGGACCCTTTCTGGGTTGCACTTTCGACGGCGTACCTCAGAAAGTCCGCGATCGAGTCGCGAAGGCTCTTTGGCGAGAGGAGTGCCTTGGCAGCTGATGCGCCCTTCCGTTGTGCGTACGCCTTAAGCACGCGCAAGAATATCGCCCGCTTGTCCCCAAAGATGGCATACAGGCTCGGGCGTCCCACACCCATCCCGGCGACGAGATCGTCAATCGTCACTCCGTCATAGCCTTTCGACCAGAACACATGAGTCGCTTTTTCCAGCGCTCCCGTCTCATCGAAGCTGCGCGGTCGGCCCACGGGTCTAGCGATTTTTTGAATCATGTAGTTCAAAACTCATTGACAATGGTCATCACACCAATATATAACTAAATGGTTCGAAATTAGCAAGCCGAAAATCACGGCTCAGCCTCTACCCTTACGGAGCCGCCCATGGAACACTCGATCGCTCTCGTCACCGGCGCCACTTCCGGGCTCGGCCACGCAGCTGCCCGCCTGCTCGCAGGAGAGGGCTGGCACGAGATCATCGTCACCGGGCGGAGCCTCGCCGGGGCCCAGCAAGCGGCCGCTCAACTCGCGGATGAGAACAAAACAATGATCTTCACGCCGCTGGCGCTGGATTTGGACAAACCGTCCAGCGTTCAGTCGGCCGTTGCCGCGCTCGTCAAGCGAGGCCAGCCGATCGATTTTCTGCTACTCAATGCAGGGTTGGTTCCCTTTAAGAAGCGCGCAGTCACCGCGATGGGCGTCGAGTCTTCTCAGGCCCCGCTTATCGGACATCATCAACTGACAGTGGGGTTGCTCAATGCCAACTTGCTGAGCCCCAACGCGCGGATCGTTATCGCAGGGGCAGAACCTGCCCGAGGGGGCGTACCCATGTTCAAATACACCGACCTGCCAGCCTTCGCGGCCAAACGGCACCAGGGCAATCGAACCGCCGCTGTTGAAGCCTTGATTCGTAACGGGCCGAACGTGAAGTACGTGCCCAACAATGCGTATGCCGACGCGAAACTCCTCGTCGCTTGGTGGACCGCGGCGCTGGCCCGCCGGCTGCCCTCCGGCATGGCCGTGTACGCCGTGTCGCCCGGTGGCGCGACCGGCACCAACGTGGTGCGAAGCGCTGGCTGGGCGTTGAGGTATCTGATGATCCCAATCGTGAACCTCATTCCCGGCATGAATCAGACGCCAGAGACCGCCGCCGGCCGGTATATCCAGGCATCAAAGTTCGGAACCGATCTCTCAGGGCAATTCTTCGCCTCGGCCAAAGGGAAGTTCTCAGGCCCAATGGAGGTGCAGGGCCAGCCGCACCTCCACGATCGCGCTAGCCAAGAAGCGTCGTGGCAAGCCGTCGTCAAGGTCTCTGGCGTCGATTTATCACCCGTCAAGCCCGCGTCGCCGTCTGTTCCGCCAATAACAAAAGGGCCCGGCGGACCCTAGAGAATCACCGCGACCGAGCCGCCGCTCAGCCAGGTTAAAGCTGATGGTATCGCTCCATCCGCAATCGGGGGTGCGGCGTTCTCGGTGGCGACAGCGACGGTCGATACAAAAGCGTGGCAACGAGATTCAACATTGACTTGTGTATGAAACTGGGCTCCTAGAACTATTAGGCTAGCCGGGATTCTATGCGCAGACCAGCAGCTATAGTGCGCGCGCTACGTCGCCATTCAGGACACACCCATTGCGCGTTGTCATCGAGGATTCGATGACAGCACCTACTGCTTGCCGTCTTACTGCAACTTAGCGAACTCAGACTCACCGGAAGCTCGCCACGCCAATTACCGTCTGAAAAAGCAGCTCATCGCCTTATGGGAGGTAGATGTCACACCGCCGCAGACCGAGCAATACACGAGAACTTCACCACAGGACAGCAATCGACCGCGCTCGAGTTGGTGTCGTGAGCGCCCGGTGAGCCGGCGAGACCTAGTCTGGATTCGAATATCGGAATCCAGCGATATGCCGCAAAGGAGAAATGCGAATGTCAAACGTGAGGAAAAGTGTCAAGCAGGTGCAGCCACTGACAGATACGAGCGTCGAGTTGCACGGTCTTGCTCAAACCTCGCCTGCGGAAGAGTCCGAGGGTCTCAAGCAGGGGCGAGAGTTTATATGGAGGAAAGGTTTATTGGACCGCATGAATAGACCCACCAGACAGAGTCGTGCAGGAGTTGTGCGAAAACGTACTTTTGTATGCAACCCGCATTAGTGCCCGCATTGGAGATTCACATGAAAATTGTAATTGCTATCGAGTTGATCGCTGGCGCGATCTTTATCCTTGTATTTTGGTACAGGAATTCGGAGCTGGCACTGTCGCGGCACCTAAATCAACAACTACTGGATCTCTATGGCGACGAGGAAACTGACGATGCGGCGGTGCATAGATCAAATTACTGCAACCAAGTCAATTAGGTTTAACGGGCTTTTTCGGCGGGTCGCACGCTGGGCGTGTGAAGCAATATTGACGCGCCGTCGACACTAACGGGTGATGCTGGTGCGATTCGGGAGCGCACTGCCGTCGAGAGGATCAGTGCGCCGCAGGTCATCGCGGATCACTCCGGGCAGGTTGCCAAAGATCCGAGTCGATCGAGAGTCCACCTCAATTCAAGGCTTGTGCGCGGTGTGCATAACGCGGCAGGGACAGCCTGAAGGCCGCCCTACCTGGCGGCCAAGATCCAGCAGGCGAATGACCCAGCTTGCCGTTTTCCACAGGCCAAAATGGTGCCGGTATCCGCCGCGCGGGCGATAGATCGCCATATCATTCAGGAACTTGGGCTGCCATCCAGAGGCATTGCGCACGCAATTTCGCGTCCCGTGCAGACGAGATGCATCCAAATGCCGGGCGCGCTGCGTAATGCTTGGGAGGTGCCAAGGAAACCGTGGGCGAAACGGCAAAAGTGACAGATTTGTTGGTCTTGGGGTCATGGACGCGTAGGGCGCGTTCGTGCGAGCCTCTGCAACAAGTCGCGCACGATGCGCGGCCGGGCAGGAAGACACGCATGGTGAGAGGCGAGGGAGAGAGTTTCGCGACTCCACTGGAGCCCGCGCCCGTGGCCGTTGCGCTCCAAGGGGACGTATTTGCCTGCGCCGTCGCCGCAGGTGACACTGCCGCACTCGCCGACCTTTACGACTCGACCGTGGCGAAGGTGCACGCGCTCGTGAAAGCCATCGTCCGTGACCCAGCTGACGCCGAAGAGGTTACCTGTGATGTATACACGCAAGCGTGGCAGACGGCGGTTGACTTTGACCCGGCGCGCGGCTCGGTGATGACATGGTTGATGTGCATCGCGCGGAGCCGTGCACTCGACTGCCTGCGTCGCCGGCGCGGCAGGACCTGGTTATTCAATGAGCAGTCCCCGAGCGAAGACGTTCAGGACACCGCAGTGCATGTGTCGCCCGAACGGCTGCTAGACCTTTTCCAGTCCCGTTCGGCGATCCGCATGGCGCTCGAGCACCTGCCAGCCGAACGGCGCCGTCTCATCGGCCTCGCGTTTTTCGAGGATCTGAGTCACTCCGAGATTGCTGAATTGACCGGCCTACCGCTGGGAACCATCAAGTCGCACCTGCGCAGGGCGATCCATAGCCTGCGCGGCTTACTGTGCGCCTCGGAACCAGAATGAAGCAGCCACGCGCCGATTCCATGTTCGATGCGGATCTCACGGACGCGTTCGCGGACGGCATTGCGCCGGCCGAGCTTGGCACCGCGGAACGCGAGCGGATGCGCGCGCGTATTCTCAAGCGCGTCGCGGCGGCACCCCCGTCCGGCACGCTGACTGTGCGGGCTCATGAAGGCGTTTGGCGGGACTTCGGACTTGGAGTACAGATTAAGGTGCTCCATGAGGAGATTTCGACGAACACAATGAGCTACCTGCTAAGAATGGAGCCGGGCGCACGTGTACCGATTCACTCGCATACCCAGGAAGAGGATTGCCTCGTTCTCGAGGGCGAGGTCGCCATCGGCGATCAGGTGATCGGAAGCGGCGACTGGCACTTCGCGCGGCCGGGGTCGACTCACGTGGACCTCTGGTCGAAGACGGGTTGCCTGCTCTTCATTCGCTCCGAGATCACGCCCTACCCCTAACCCATCTCGGTCGACGCCTTCAGTGTCGAACTCTGCAAGCCCTCTGCGGCGGTAAGAGGAATTGTAGAAACCTCCTACCGCTTGGCAATTCGTAGAAGAAATCCAGCCTCACGTGCATCCAGACGAAGGTTCTCCTCGTAAGAAGACTGAGGAAATGTCCTTATGTGAGTCGGCGACCAATGAAGAAGGTAAGGATCAATCGAAGCGCGCTCTGGATACACAATACAGCCACGACCAAGCTTATCGACGAGCCTATTCGCAGCTGCGGCGCATGAAACTGTTCGCTGCACGACGTGCGATCGTGGGCGCACTGATGATGGGCACCGCTTGGCTCTCGGCGACGCAAGCCGCGCAGGCGCTTGCTGCGGACGGTTACTCGAATTCGGTGGGTACCTTTAACTCCGAATCGACATCGCTTCAAGAAATCACGGTCACTTCCGAGCGCATGGGACTGCTGGGAGTAGTTTCGACCGCGAGCGAAGGGGTAGTCGCTGACCAGGAGCTGCAGCTGGCACCCGTCTACCGCCCGAGTCAGCTACTGGAAACCGTACCGGGTTTGATCGTGACCTTGCACAGCGGCGAGGGTAAGGCGAATCAATATCTGATGCGCGGCTATAACTTAGATCACGGCACCGACCTGGAAACCTACGTTGACGACATGCCGATCAACCAACCGACCCACGCGCACGGGCAGGGCTATACGGACCTGAATTTCATGATCCCCGAGCTCGCGGATGGGCTCAGTTACACCAAGGGGCCTTATTACGCCAATGTGGGCGACTTCGGTGCGGTCGGCTCGGTGCGCGTCAGCTATCGGGACACGATTCCGGCTCAGATATCCGCGACCGTTGGCACGCTGGGCTTTCAGCGCATCTTCAGCGCGGGCTCACAGTCGATCGGCGATGGACACCTGTTGGCCGCCGCGGAACTGCAGCATTACGACGGTCCCTTCGTTACGCCCGATGACGCGCGCAAGGCGAATTTCGTGCTCCGATACAGTGAGGGCGACGCACACGACGGCTATTCGGCGACCGCCATGTACTACCAGCAGAATTGGACCAACACGACGGATATTCCGATCCGCGCGATCTCCGAGGGTATGGTCGCCGATCGTTTCGGGTCCCTGGATCCCACCGACGGCGGCCACGCAAAACGTGCCAGCCTGTCGCTTAACTATCAAGCAACTTTGGGCGAAGGCCAATTTTCGGCAGGCGGTTTCTTTATCTGCAATCAACTACATTTGTTCAATGACTTCACGCATTTCCTCACCGATCCCATGCACGGCGATCAGGAAGATCAGTTCGAGAATCGCCGTGCGAGCGGTGGCGCGGCGAACTACGCTTTGTCGCTCCCCTTCGGCGCGATACAGAACGAGATTTCAGTAGGCGTCTTCACCACGCGTTACGACCTGCTGGGCGTCGGACGCAGCCCAAGCGAGCACCAAGTGCCGCTCTCGACGCGCTATGATCCCCCGCCTTTTTCCGACGATGACCAGGTGTATCTGTTCGCCGGTGCGGCGTATCTCCAAGCAACCACTCACTGGACCTCGACGTTTCGCAGCGTGCTGGGAATTCGCGACGACTACCAGCATGGAACGGACATTGACCATCTGGCGACCTTGCACGAAAAGGCCGGCTATACCAATGGGGGTACAGCCCGCCAATCGCTGCTGCAGCCCAAGGGCAGCCTCATCTACACGCCCACCGACACCCTCGAGTTCTACCTGGCGGCCGGCAGAGGGTTTCACAGCGCCGATCTGCGCGGGGTGAATCAGGGCACGAGCGTGGACTTGGGACTTCCTCATACCGCGCTGCTCGCCCGGCAGGAAGGCCAGGAGGTGGGAATACGCGCCTCCCCTCAGCGCAATCTGCTCTTTACATTCGCGGTCTATAACCTCTGGCAGCAATCCGAGACCACCATTGACCCGGACGTCGGCCAGGATATTGCGGGCCCGCCGAGCCGCCGCTACGGCTATGAAATGAACGTGACGTTTCAAATCAATCGCTGGCTCGAATTCTACGGCAGCTATTCAGGCAACCATACGCGTTTCACCCGTCCCTTCGACGATGGTACCGGACACCTAGGTACCTACATCGCGGATGCTCCCGTTGCAACCGGTTCCCTGGCGTTGTACTTGACTAGTCTCGGTCCCTGGAGCAGCGGCCTCGACTATCGCTATCTCGGCAACTATCCGCTCTCCTCCGGGCCGTGCGTCAATTTTGCCGCGGTGAAAGATTTCCCCGGCGTCGCGACTTCGTGTGCCAATGCGCCGACGAGTCTCGGTCAGGTCAATGGTAGGGGTTTCGGAGAACTCAACCTCGACGCGAAGTATGCATTCTCGTCGGGTTGGAGCGCATCTCTCGGCGTCTACAATTTGCTCAACACCCACGCGGCCGCGGCCGAGTTTTGGTATGTCGATCGGCTGCGGTCCGAGATCGGCAGCTACCCGGACGGGAGGGCAGATATCCACCAACATCCCCTCGAGCCCCTCACGGCGCGCTTTACGGTGTCCAAACAATTCGGGCTCTGACATTGCATCCAATACGCCGTTGCGCGCGTATAGACATCCGATCCCAACACACAAGGAGATTGGATCCTGTCTGCAAATCGCTTCGTTCGCGCCGCGTGCACCCTGGCCTTGAGAGCGCAACATCACGGTTAAGGATGAAACCGGCGCCGTCGCTGATATCAGTGTTTATGACGTGTTGCAGTCAAACGGCGTCATCTTTCCGTCGATCGCGTTCTGATGCCTCGGTAAGAGAGGACAAACGGGGCGGGTGGTGTCTTGCTCAACATGGCACCGCCCTCACTCCGAGATCCACCTGACGAACGGGGCTGCATCCAAAGGGCCGGGGCGAGCGTATCTAACGCAGTAAGACCGCAACTTCATTTACAAGTCCTAAGGAGTTTCTCGATGAGCATGATAAAACACCGACAACTATTACTTGCGGTGCTTGCCGCCTCCGCTGCGGGCGGCGCTCTGGCATCCAGCCACCGGGAGGCCCCATTTATCAGCACCCGTCCCAGCGTGGATGGCACCGATTTCTATATGTTCAACAGCTACGAGACCGGCAGAGCCGGATACGTGACGCTGATTGCCAATTACATCCCGCTGCAGGATCCGCAGGGTGGGCCGAACTATTTCAATCTCGATGACAATGCGTTGTACGAGATATCGGTCGACAACACCGGTTCAGGCAAAGCGAACTTGACCTTTCAGTTTCGCTTCACCACCGCGATCGCCGGCCTCACGGTTCCGGTGGGCACAAAGACCGTACCGGTACCTCTGACCAACATCGGCCCGGTGAGCGCGGGAAACATGGGTGCGCAAAACGTCTCGCAGTCCTACACCCTGACCCTCGTCACGGGTGATCGGCGCACGGGCACTGCCACGCCTATTACCAATGCCACCACCGGTAGTGCGACATTCGCCAAGCCGCTGGACAATATTGGCAATAAGTCGATAGCGAATTACGCCGCCTATGCGGGTACCTTTGTCTATCCGATCACGATTACCACCCCCGGGTGCGCCGCCGGGCAGGGTAAGGTCTTCGTCGGCCAACGCCAGGATCCCTTCTTTCTCGATTTGGGCGGCACCTTCGATCTGGTCAACTATACCTATCCGGTTACGGAGCTGGTTCCCTCTGGCACGAGTCCCCGCAACTATGCCACCAATTCATTGGCGGGCTTTAACGTGACGACACTGGCGCTGGAGATTCCCGCTAAGTGTTTGATCAACGGATCCGATCCGGTCATCGGTGCCTACACCACGGCAAGCCTGCGACAGGCGTCGGTGCTCAACCCCGTGCCACAAAGCGCCAAGAGCGTTGGCAGTGTCGGTCCCGTGACATCGCCGACCGGAGCCGAGTTGGCCGGTGGAGCGTGGAGTCAGGTCTCGCGACTCGGCATGCCGCTGGTCAATGAGCTCGTGATCGGTTTGCCGGACAAGGATCGTTGGAATACCACCACCCCAGTGCAAGACGCGGAATTCGCTGACTATGTGACCAATCCGTCATTGCCGGTATTGATTCAGGCCCTGTTCGGCAGCGCGGGCGTCAAGGCCCCCAACGTGTATCCGCGAACCGACCTCGAAGAAGTATTCCTGACCGGGATCTCCGGTCTGAATCAGCCGGCAAAGGGGCTCGCGCCGGCGGAAGAGCTGCGCTTGAACACCAGCACGGCGGTGACCCCGTACGCCTCGCAAAACGATCTGGGTGTGCTCGGCGGTGATACCAGCGGCTTCCCCAACGGGCGCCGACCGATCGACGACGTGGTGGACATCACGCTGCGTGTCGCCATGGGCGTGTTGCTCATGCCCTATGACGGCAGCGCCAAGGATCCGGATCCGGCCTCCGACGCATCGCGGCAGTTAGGGTACACCGACGGAGTTCAGGCCAATCCGGCCAATTTCCTGACGGCGTTCCCGTACTTGAATACGCCACTCCCTGGATCCCCCGACTTGGCCTCCGGTGCCAGCGCCAGCCCAGCCGCCAAGCGGTGAGGTCAAGTAACATGAAAACAAGAATCGCGATATTGGTGAGTACTACCGTGGTTTGCATGGGGCTGGCGAGTTGTGGAGGGAATCGCGGCGGCGCTCCCCCGACAGCGCCTCCGTCGGCGCCCGCGCCGCCGCCGCCGATGGATCTGGACACAGCTGCGGTGCTGGCCATCGTGCAGACCAAGACCTCTGAAACCACCAGCCCATTTGCAGTGGACGGTGGGTTAGTGGCGGTGACGCCGGTCGGCGATGAGACGAGCGCGCCGATCAGTGTCGATGGCACATGAGTAGTGGTATCGGCCGGCCCTGCGTGCAGCGGGGCCGGCTTTTCACCTTCTTCATAGTTGGGCTGTTGAGCGCTGTCTACCTCCCTCGTGCACACGCGCTTCAGTACATACCGAGTAGTGACAATGTGGTACTGGCCGAGTTGCCGGCGGGAACCCGTCACGCCGATGTGTCGGCACGACGCCTGGCGCAAGGTCGGGTCGATGTGGCAATTCCCTTGGCCCAATTCTATATCCAGCAATCCCGCCTGAGCGGCGATCTGCGCTACCTCGGCTACGCAGAGGCCGTGCTCGCACCCTGGGTGAAACAAAACCCGCCCCTGCCCGACGTTCTGGTGCTGCAGGCGACGTTGCAGCAAAGCCGTCACGAATTCGCCGCGTCGCTCGCAACGCTCGCGCGCGCGCTCAGCGTGCGTCCCAACGACCCGCAGGCGCTGCTGGTCCGTGCCACGGTCCTGCGAGTGCTCGGACGCTACTCTGAGGCGGGTGTTGCGTGCGAGCAATTTGCAGGCCTTGTTGAACCGCGGCTCGGCGCGATTTGTATACAAAGTGTGCGTGGACTGAACGGTCATTTAGAGTCGGCCTACTTGGAGCTGACGCAGGTGTCATCGCAAGGGTGGCTCAATGCCGAAAAATCCTGGCTGTATTCCGAACTGGGCGAAATGGCGGTCCGCCTTGGGCGAGATGCCGATGCACAGCGCTGGTTCGAGCAGGATCTGAGTGTTGTACCCGCGGATTTCTACGTACGCGCGGCCTATGCCGATTTATTGCTTCATCAGAATCGGCCCGGCGACGCCCTTGCCCTGTTACGGGGACGTGAGAGTTTCGAACCGCTGTTGCTGCGGATCGCCATCGCTCAACGCCAACTGCACGACCCGCAGTTAGCTGAAAGCAGCGCCCGGCTGCGGGCCGCATTTGCGGCCGAGACGCAGCGCGGCGAGGCGGTGCATCGCCGCGAGCAGGCAAGGTTTCTGCTCGAAGTGGAGGATCAGCCTAACTTAAGCTTGGCCACAGCACTCGAGAACTGGGCGGTGCAGCGTGAGCCCGACGATGTGCTGGTGCTCGTGAATGCGGCAAAGGCCGCCGCCCATCCCGGAGCTGCCGAGCCGGCGCTCGCCTTCATGCGCACGCAGGGTCTCCGCGACGTGCGGGTCGATGCCCACACAACAGCGTCCGTGGCTTCACGATGAACACGCTCCGGCGATGGTTATGGATGCTCGCGCTCTTGATGACGGGCCCTCAGGTCCAAGCACATATCGCCAGCAACGGCTTTCTTACTCTACAGGGCGACCGCGCCCAAGTATTCGGGGCGCTGGAGCTGGCGATTCGCGACGGCGAACTCGCGGTCGGCCTGGACCGCGACCGCGACGGCAAGGTGACCTGGGGCGAGCTGCGGGCGAGCCAGACGGCACTGCAAGTCTACGTGCAGGAACACCTTCGTCTGGGCGGCGCCGATGGACCGTGTCGGATGACGTTCAGTCCCGTTGAGGTCAATGAGCGCGTCGACGGCAACTATCTCTGGCTTCCATTCACCGCCGCCTGCGGTAGCGTGGGGAAACGTCTGTCCATCGAAGACACAGTACTGGAGGCGGAAGACCCTTCGCACCGTGGCCTGCTTACACTCAGTGCGAACGGCGCGACTCAGACCGCTGTCCTCGGCGGCGGGTCGGCAGCGCGTCTATTCGAGCTCGACCATCCATCGCCGTGGGTTGCCTTTATCGAGTATCTGCGCGCGGGAATCTGGCACATCTGGAGCGGCATCGATCATCTGCTGTTCCTCCTGTCTTTGCTATTGCCTGCCGTTCTTGTGCGCAGGCAGAATCGATGGGAGGCTGTGCCCATCGCCGCTCCAGCTTTTGCCAACATCGTGAAGGTCGTCACCGCGTTCACGCTCGCACACTCCATCACCCTGTCGTTAGCCGCATTCGACGTGATTCGGTTGCCGGGCCGGCTTACCGAGTCCGTTATTGCGGCTTCCATCATCGTTGCCGCGCTCAACAATGTGTTCCCGCGGGTGACCGAGGGGCGCTGGCGCATCGCGTTCGCCTTTGGCCTGCTGCACGGCTTTGGCTTTGCCTCGGTACTGGCGGAAATGGGTCTACCCAAAGGGGCGCGGCTGGTGTCGCTGGTCGCCTTCAATCTGGGTGTCGAAACGGGACAGCTCGCCGTCGTGCTCGCCGTCATGCCGCTGGCCTATCTGCTGCGCTACACGGCGTTCTACCGGCGCGGCATCATGCCCTGGGGTTCTTCGGCCATTGCCGCACTCGCCCTGGTTTGGTTCATGCAGCGCGCGCTGGGCTAGCCTGTGAATCCGGTCGCTGAACGCCCGTCCGAGTTCGATGAGCTGCTGCAGAGCCTGCTGGGTCGCTGTGCGGACGCAGATTCGCTCGCCCTGCAGCGTCTGTATGAACTCGTCTCGCCGATTCTGTTTGCCTGCGTCACCCGTATCCTCCGACGCCGTGCACTCGCCGAGGAGGCCTTGCAGGATGTGTTCATCAGCATCTGGCAACAAGCCGGCCAATTCACCGCCGTACGGGGCCGGCCCATGGCCTGGATGATGTCGATTGCGCGCTACCGCGCAATCGATCTGTTGCGGCGCGAGCGCTTCGCGCCGACCTTGGTGGCGCAGCCGCCGGAGTCCCGCACAAGCGACGCCGAGCCCGAATCGGAAGTCAGCTCCGCGGCCTGGCTGCCGTCCGCCGAACTGATGAAGCGGTGTCTGGCCCTCCTGTCGGATCAACAGACGCGCTGCCTCGAGCTGGCATTCGTCGACGGCAACTCTCACGAGGATATCGCGCGCCTCATGGGCAGTCCGCTCGGAACGGTGAAAAGCTGGATCCGCCGCGGATTACGCACTCTGCGGCAGTGTCTCGAGTCGTGACATGAAACCGGACAACCCCGAGGTCATCGATCGTCTCGCCGCCGAATACGCGCTGGGAACCTTGCGAGGTCCGGCTCGCCGCCGCTTCGAGCGCTGGCGCACGAGCACCCCGTTCGTCGATCAACGCTGCCGCTTCTGGGAGGAGCGTCTCATGCATTTGGCCAAAGGCCTCACACCCGTACAGCCTCCGGCGCACGTCTGGCCGGCCATCCTGCGGCGATTGAACCTCACGACTCGACAGCCTGCGCTGCGCCGGATCCGGTCATTCGCCCTGGCGGCGAGCGTGTTGCTCGTGGTCGGCGTGGCGGCGCTGATGTATTGGCGCAGTCTTCCCGCTATCCGGGCCACGGCTGTGGCAACGATTTCCGCGAAGTCCGGAGAACACGTCTGGGAATTGGAGGTGTTCGGCAATCGGCTCGTGGCGCACGCCGCAAAGCTCCCAGCGCGGCTGCCGGGATCCGACTATGAGCTCTGGGCGCTGCCGAAGGGTGCGGCTCCCGTGTCTCTAGGCATCCTCCCCGCCACAGGCGCATCGAGCCGCACGTTGACTGCGATACAGAAGCAAGCACTGGCGCTCTCTAGCCAAGTGGCGGTCAGCATCGAACCTCTCGGCGGATCTCCCACGGGCCAGCCGACCGGCACCATCGTATACGTAGCGCCGCTGCGCGCGCCTTCCTAAAGAATCCCAGGGTCGCGAGTTCAACCACGCACCTGCCTGCAGGCGGTGCGGATTCAGCCGCTGCGCGCAGTCGCGCGACTATTGCATCCAATGGCGAGCGTCGCACGAATGTCTAGAGTCCAGCGTTACATCGCTGGATCGTTCCACACATCAACCACAGGGGATTCAGATGAACGCGAATATTTCGAGTCGTTTCGCGCTACTGGCAGCGTCAGCGACGTTGCTGCCATTGTGCGCATTAGCATCGAGCCACCGCGAGGCACCATCAATTGCCGGACAGCCGCGCGTGGATGGTACGGATTTTTACATGTTTCGAAGCTATGAGCCGGGGCGTAGCGCGTATGTCACTTTGATTGCAAACTACATTCCGTTGCAGGATCCATTCGGCGGTCCGAACTACTTCAATCTCGATCCGGATGCAGTCTACAAAATTCACGTGAACAATAACGGCGATGCCGAAAGTGAGCTTACTTTCGAATTCAGATTCAAGACCATCGACAAAAAATTGACCGTGAATGCAAACGGCGTGAAGACGGCGATCCCGCTGATCCAAAACGGCCAAATCGATACGACGGGAGCGACTCTCAACGTGCAGCAGTCCTATACGCTAACATTGGTGCGCGCGGGTACTCATGAGGTCGTGCACAACGCGACGCTGGGCGGCGATGTATTTCTGAAGCCCGTGGACAATATCGGCAACAAAACCATCCCAGACTATGCGGGCTATGCCGGAAATTTTATCTACGACTTGAGCATACCGGGCTGTAACGCGCCGGGCCGTGTATTCGTCGGGCAACGCAAGGACGGCTTTGTCGTCAATCTTGGCGAGGTGTTCGACTTGGTGAATCTCAATCCGGTCGGCCCCCGGGACGGCGAGCCCAACTCGATCTCCAACAAGAACGTGACTTCGCTCGTGCTGGAAGTGCCGATCAGCTGTCTGACAAATGGAAAAGATCCGGTCATCGGGGGTTGGACCACCGCCAGCTTGCTTGAGGGAGATCACTGGAGGCAGGTCTCGCGACTCGGAATGCCGCTCGTCAATGAACTCGTGATTGGATTGCCGGACAAGGACAAATTCAATGCCAGTCACCCTGTTGACGATGGACAGTTCCTGCACTATGTCACTAATCCCTACCTGCCGGTGCTGCTGAACAACTTGTTCGGTGATGCGGCAGTAATTCCGGCTTCACCACGCAATGACCTGGTGGCGGCATTTCTGACCGGGGTGAAAGGGATCAATCAACCGCTTACCGTTTCGCCCGGCGAAATGCTCAGGCTCAATACCTCCATCCCGACGACACCACCGGCAAAGCAGAATGATCTGGGCGTGTTGGGTGGCGATTTGGCAGGCTTCCCCAATGGTCGTCGTCCTTATGATGACGTGGTGGACATCACTCTGCGGGTTGCGGAAGGTGCTCTATGCGGGGCGGTCGGCACGTGCGGTGCGGAGACCAGCGATCCCAACAACGGTCTGCCGTACACCGACGGCGCACGCGCGGCAGGTCCGGACGTTGCCCACTTGCACGTCACGGGTGAAATCAAAGCGGAAGATACCTATTTGGCGGTGTTCCCGTACCTGAACACGCCGCTCCCCGCATCGCCGAACGGTGTGAACGGAGTGGCCAAATAGCGGCAGCATTGGTTGTGAGTGTCGGTGGCGCTCGCATCAGTATTGGCGTCACGGCTCGCAGGAGCCGTGACGCTCCTGGCGGCACGACTCACTCGAGATCACGATCCGCGCGAGCGCCACCGTGCGCGCGAACTCGGTGCGATTCAGCGGTTGCGAGTCGCCGAGGGGCATCCCTTTTGACCAGGTCGTCCCCTATCTGAAATTTATTAAGGATTAGCTGTCCAGATGATGCTGCTGCCAATCGCAACTCGAGGCTACGGCAGGATCGAGTCGCAATGGGCCGGCACGGTGAGGTCAAACTGACGGCGGACTGCCCGGCGCCGGCCGAGCGATGAGCGGACCATGGACCTGACTCGTTGGCTCGAAGGCACGGTCGTCCCATCGTAGCCGGCAGGGGGCCGGCGAAGGTAAACGGTCCCTGAGTTTTGGTCCCCTTTGTGGTTTACGGTCTATTCAACCGAGTGCGAAGGTCCGTGCGGATCCGTACGGCGGCCTTGTCGAGTAAACATAGTGGCGCGTACCCTAGGGGCATGTTCAAGGCATATAGGGTTCGGCTACTGGGGCTGATTGCTTTCCTGGCCACAGCGCTGATGCCGGTCGTTCTTCATAGCGCGGTTGGGTCAGGCGGTACGATCGGCAAAACTTTGTCGATTCTCGGAACGTGGACCGGGACATGGACGAACGCAAATCACATCACAACGGGTACTGAATCCTTCGTTGTTCAAACGCAGGAAGGATCGACCATCACTGGCTTTTTTTGCTGGGATATAGCAAAAGACCCGGCAACCTGTTCCTCTCACGCTAACGACTACGAGGCTTGGACCGGGACAATAGACACAACCGGAACTCTCGTAATCACTGGCCAGGTGGGTGATTACCCCGCAAAACTATCACTCGATGGGACCTCCATCAGCGGCACTTATCAGAATCGCCGAATCGCCAGTCACACAGGCACATGGGGTGTACACAGACCGCCTTTGAGATGACTCCTCAGGAGTGTATGTGTTGCACTGCTTTCAGAAGAAGGCGCAACGGACAAGCCGGGCACATCCGAACCTGGCAAGCAATTGAAGTTAACCGCACGGCGTAATGAGAGCCAAGAAGGTTGCACATAGTGACTCGCCCGTTACCGGGTGCAAATTTAGATCACAGATTCGCGTAATACAGTTTTGAACATATCGTCGAGCAGGTTGACGGCTCTCCAGACGACGCCTGGGTTCGGCAGCGTGTCAAGCGACCTCCGGAAATTGCGGCAAAGGCGGCGCGACTCCGCCTGCCCGTCAAAACGCCTTGAACCCTTCGGTGGCCCCATGGCAACTGGCGCCTGCCGGCCAACTCCGGCCGGTCGATTGCAGCGGTGATTTCACGCAATGAGATGTTACGCACTCAGATGTTCAGATTCGGTTCCATCAGCTCGCGACGCAATCGCGAAGCAAACAGTAGGATCAGTAATCCACCGGCGATCACGACCGCTGCATGGATGAGCCAGAACTGAGCCGAGGAGAGCCGCTCATAGAGACCACCGAGACGGCCACTGATGATGCTGCCAGCAAACATCGACAGGTAATAAATGCCTATCATCGTGGCGTTGATCGAGCCGGGTGCCGCCCGCGAAAACACGGCGACCGCCACGGGGGCGAAATAAAGGTACCCAACGGCCGAGAGGAAGTGATAGGCAAGCGCCCAAACCAAAGGCACTTTACCCGTCGCATCTGCGGCCAGCGGGCCGGCCGCCAACCATGCAATCGCGGCGCCGAACAGCAAGCAACCTATTGCGAGTTTCGTCAGATCATCCGGTTCTCTTGAACGACTCGCCTGCCAACGCCAGAATTTAAGCATTGGCGGTAGCAGCACGACGACCCCGAGGGAGTCGACGGCCTGCAACCACGGGACTGGCATTTTCCAACTACCGATTGCCAACTCTACGTGATCCCTGGCCCAAAGGTTATAGGTGTTCCAGATTTGTGATTGCGCGATCCAGAACAGGGTAAAGATAGGCAGCATTGACACCATGATCAGAGCGACGCGGCGGTCCTTCGAGCTGAGCTTGCGACGTACCGCGTTCGCGCCTCGTACAGCATCGGACGGAAGGTCTCGGCCGCCCGACAAGTAGACGACCAGACCTACAAGCATGCCGAATCCCGCGAATCCAAAACCGTAATGCCATCCATATGTCTGCGCTAGGACACCGGTGATCAAGGGTGCAATGAACGCCCCACAGTTCAAGGCTCCGTAGTAAATCTGAAAAGCAGTTTCACGGCGGCGGTCATCATCAGAATAGAGATCACCGACCTGTGAGGCCATGTTTCCACGCAGCACGCCAGCACCCAGGACCAATAATAGGAGCGCCACGAGAAACGGCGCCTCGAACGCCATGCAGAAATGGCCCGCTGTCATCAGAAGCGCACCGAGCGCCACAGCCCGTCGTCGACCTAGTACTCGATCGCCAAGCATTCCGCCAAACACGGGCACGAGGTATACGAAGCCGACGTAGAGGCCGAAGATCTGGGACGCAAGCGCTTGTGACGAGAGCGGTCCGGTCACGCTCTCGATGGCAGCTCGAAATCCTGGAAATCCCACAATGTGTTCGACGTGGCCGGGTAGCAGCAGCTGCTCGACCATATACAGGACGAGAAGCGCCTGCATACCATGGAATGAGATCCGCTCCCACAATTCGGTGGCGCCAATAAAGAACAGGCCCCGGGGTTGTCCTAGCAGATCGCGACCGTTCGCGAACCGCGCTTTCGGGACGACTGCGATGGCGACGGCATCAGTTGTCACTGAGCGGATCTCCCCTCATCGATGCTGCAAATCGTCGAACCAAAAGCACTATCAAAATCGCAAGTCTGTCCGTGAGCACCTTGACTACCTCGAGGCTATCTTCACGGCCGCCGCGCTAATTAGCAATGTCGCGGGCAGCCATCATCAAGACAACCGGATTTGCCGGATAGCTGCCCGTCATGAGGGTCCGCAGAGGGTCGACACCGGTCGATTACGAGTAGCGCCCAGTTTTTGGGCACTGAGCGTCCGGCTTTCGGAAGGATATGTGGTCGTTCTGGTGGCGACGCCTGCGTAAGGCCCAACCGGGACGCTCCCTCTGCATGGGTGGCAAGATCCCACTGACCGATTGGGTCGATCGAGCGAGGCTTATCACACCCCAGAATGGCCCTATCAGCTGGCCCAGTATAAATCCTCGCCACCGGCGGTGCCGTCTACCCGAAGGGTAAAGATTGCCGTTACTATCTTTGTCGTGCGGTCTAGAACGCGCTTTCGAATCGAGCTCACCACAGAAGTGTGTGGGATGAACGGATCAGTGATGGCGAGGAGTTGGATGAAAGGCCGGCAAAGGCTCCGATGTAGCAGATTGGTTATTGGCGGAATGGTGGCCTTGCTGGCGCTCTGGTTAACTTGCGTACAGGCCGATACAGTTCGCGAAGTGGCGCAGCCAACCCAGTGGAATAAGGCCAATATTCATGGTCACAAAATCTATTATGCGGTGCGTGGCAGTGGCCCGACGCTGGTCTTCTTGCATGGCGGAGGCGACTCGGGTGAGCACTCGTTCGTGCGTCAACTCGAAGTATTTTCGGAACATCATCATATCGTAGCGCCAGATCAGGTGGGCCAGGGGCGTACACCGGAAGTGCCAGGACCATTGAGCTACACCGCGATGATGGAAGATACCGCTGAGCTGCTGAAGATGCTAAAACTCCAGCATGTTGATGTTGTGGGATTCAGCGACGGCGGTATATTGGCGCTGATGCTCGCGGTCCGGCATCCTGAGTTGGTCCGACGCCTCGTCATCAGCGGTGTGAACATTGCTCCCGAGGGTCTGAGACCAGAGGATCTGGAGGAACTGCGCGCAACCGATATTCCCAAGCCAAGGACGATCGATGAAAAACTCGCACACCTGTGGCTCACGTCCCCCACGGAAGCGGAGCTGAACCTCGGGCTCCTGGCAAGAATCGCTCAGCCGGTGCTCGTGATTTCCGGCGATCGCGATGCGATCACACTTGAACATACGCTAAAGATATTTCATGCACTACCGGACGCCGAACTGTGCGTGCTGCCTGGAACGGACCACGCGACGTTCTCCGGGCGGGCCGATTGGTTGAACCCAATCATTAGCGCCTTTCTAGATCGCGTACGAAGCACTGCATCAATGGCACCCGAGCTCTAACGGAAAAACATAGGCCAACACAACGTCTAGAGCCGACATTCAAGATCGGCTGGATCAGGTCCCACTCCAGTCGCTTTGTCGCAATCGCGCCGGCGTGTGACCGGTTCTGCTGAGGGGAGGGCTCGTCGCACACCAGGTCGGTGCACCTTAGCTCTGCCGATCAGCGTCAGACTGGCCCGAGTCATCGCCGATCGGCGAGACAAGATTCCGAATGACCAGTCTTGCATCAGAATCATCGTCTTTCATACGAGAATTTGCACCAGCACCAGCAGGATGAGACACGGGGCCAGGAGGGCCCAAACTCCGAAGTACGCGCTCGCTGCTGCGGACACAATCGCTCCGCTCAGGAAGCCAGCCCATACACTGGCCAGGGTCCGAGACCGATAGAAATGGCTATCCCAGGGTCCCCGCGCATCCGACAGCGGGACGCGCTTCAGGGCGAGTGCGAGGTGAGTCCCGATCTTGTTCAATGTGCCGGTGACGAAGGTCAGGCTCACCGACTCGGCGCCAATGCGGGCGTGCAGGGTGTTCATCAAACCCATCGCCAGTGCCAGTACCGCCATACTTCCCGCGGCGTGCGATGCCAATACACCGAGCTGCGTGCCCGCGATGATCAGCGCCAAGATGGCCGCGATGACGCCGAGCACTCCCTTGCGCGAGTGAGGCAGCTTCGAACTCTGGAGCCACGTGCCCGAGAGGACTCCCACGACGAAGGCTAGGATCGCCGCCGCGGAGGGTAAGGACGCAATAATTTTTCCCTCCCCGATCAAAGAGCCGGTTTGTGTCGTGTTACCGCTCATAAATGAGACGTAGACTCCATAAGCGATCAGAGCGTAGGCGTCCACGTAGCCCGCAGTGAGGGCCAGAGCGATGGCCAGCCATTGGTCGCTCCGTGCCGCAGCCCCAGGGTGAGGCGCTACCCCGAATTCAGCGTTCGCCGCCGTCAAGCCGCGAGCGGGTAGGGGACCGCGAGGGAGCGCCGCCCGGTGGCAAGGTTCACTTCGCGGCATAGTCCGCGTGCGTGAACTCGAGGACCTGCCTCTCTTTAGGAAGCTCGGCGACCGACCATCCCCCTCCGAGCGAGCGAATCAGTGACACGGTGGCCTGGGTCTGGCGAATCCGTATCTGGACCTCGCTGAGTTGCGCTTCCAGTGCCTGCACCTGGGCAACCGAGACGCTCAGATAATTGTCGAGTCCGTCTTTGTAGAGCATCGTCGAGATGGACAATGCCTGCGCGGCTTGATCGCTGGCTTCATGTTCTTGCCTGTCCTCGGTCGTTAGACGCTGAGTCTGGCTCAACGAGTCTTCCACTTCCTGGAAGGCAGCGAGGACGGTCGCTCGATAGTCATCGCGCGTCTGCGCGTATTGCGCCCACGAGTGCCGCAGCTGCGCCCGTCGCAGCCCGCCATCGAACAGCGGCATCATGGCTCCCGCGCCGACCGACCAGAGGCTGTTCGGCAAGCTCAATAGATTAAATCCGCTATCCTCGAAGCCTCCCGCAAGGCTGAACGTTACGTTCGGGTAAAACGCTGCGCGCGATACGCCGATCGAGGCGTTCGCAGCTGCCATCTGACGTTCGGCACTCGCGATGTCGGGTCGGCGTTGCAGCAACTCGGAAGGTACCCCTTGAGGAAGCCGCGGTGCAGTCAACCGGAACTCGCCGACCGGCGAAATCGAGAAGGTGCTCGGCACGGCTCCAATCAGCACCGCTACGGCATGCTGCATGAGGTCGCGTTGCAGCTGAGTCTCCGTCTCTTGAGCCTGCGCGGAGTCGAGTTGGCTCAACGCCCGCGCCAGATCGAGACCGGAAGCGATCTTACCGACGGTGCGAAGCCGCGCGATCTCGACCGCGGCCTGATAGGAGGCAATCGATTGGCGCAATACCTCGAGCTGCGCGTCCAGGCCGCGCACAGCGATGTAGTCGTTTGCGAGCTCCGCCTGGAGACTCAAGCGCGCCGTCGCCACGTCTGCCGCGCTCGCCTGTGCGAGGCGTTTCTCTGCATGTGCCTGGTTTGCGAGCGCATGCCAGAAATCCGGCTCCCAGGAAGCCGCCACGCCGAACTGGTTCGAGGCCTCCCGAAGCGGCGCGCGGCTTGTGGGGCTGCGGAAGAGGCGATTCACCGATTCCTTGTTGTCCGAGACCCCAGCGTTCGCACTCAGCTGCGGCGACATCTTTGATTGCGCCCCGGCGGCGAGGCTCCGAGCCTCGGCATAGGCGTCCACCGCGGCCGCGAGCGTGGGGTTCGCACGCCCCAATTGGTCCTCGAGTTGATTCAATTGCCGGTCGCCGAAGAGCGTCCACCAGTCCCCCCGCGGCGAAAGCGCCTCGTCCGGGTGGGCCACCCGGAAGGGACCGCTGCCTTGGTAGGACTCAGGCAGGATGAAATGCGGCGGCTCATAGACCGGCGCAAGGTCGCAGCCGGCCAGGAGCGACAGCCCCAGCGATCCGAATATCGCTGCAGCACGGCGTTTCATCGCGGCCTTGCCTGCGCGGAGCCGAGCGCCGCAGTCGCGGGGGGCGGAGGCGCCGGCCGGGCCTGCGGCATCGCGACGGTATAGCCTGGCACGGGCGTGACGGCTTGGACCGCCTGCCCCTCAAGCAGGCCCGCAGGTGGATTGTTCACGAGCTTGTCACCGGCCGACAGCCCACTCGTGACCTGCACGGTTTGACCCAGATTTTGCCCGAGTGTCACGTTCTGCAAGTGAACGTGGTTCTGCGCATCGACGATCGCTACCTGCGCCCCGTTCGCACGAAAGATCAACGCCGACTCGGGCATCGTGAGCACCGTGGGGTCAGTCGGCACGTGAAACTCCACCTCCACGAACGTACCGGGCCACAGAGCGTGGTTGGGGTTGTCCACCGTCAGTTCCGTCACCGCCGTGCGTGTGCTGGCGTTGAATGCCTGCGCGGTCGTCAGGAATTTTGCCTCGATGGATTTCCCCGGTTGCGAGGGCAGATGGAGCGTTGCGGTGGTGTTCGGGCCTAACAGGCTTGCGTAGTCTTGCGGTACCGAGACGAATACCCGCATCTCGTGCACATCGGCGACAGTGAAAAGCTCAGTCGAGTTGCCACGCACTGATAAGTCGCCTCCCGCCGCATTGACATAGCTGCCGACATCGGTGAGGCGCGCCGTCACCACGCCCTCAAAGGGCGCCACCACGTGCTTGAAGGCCTCAAGCGCCGCAAAGCGGGCCAGGTTCTGCGCGGCGGCTTCCATCTCGGCCTTGCGAGCCGCCGCGCCCGCCGCCTGCACATCCACCTCCTGCTGCGAGACGGCCGGTGTCCCCGCGAGAGCCTGCCAGCGCGCCGCGGTGGACTGTGCCAGCCGGTAGTTCGCTTGCGCTACCTTGAGACTCGCCTTGGCTGCCGCGTACTGCGCATCCAGGCTCGGCGCATCAATGGTCGCCAGGAGCTGCCCGGCTTTCACCGGTGCGCCAAAGTCCTCGTTCCAGCTCTTCACGTAGCCCGCGACCTGCGCGAAGATGGGTGCCTCGTACCACGCTCGCACCGTTCCCGGGAGCTCGAGCGGGCGTGTCGAGGGCCCCTTTTGAGGGCTGATCACCTGGACGGGAACGACGGTCTGGTCGGTCGCCACCCGCGTCAGAGACGCCAGCGCCCGTTCTCGCCCCACCAGTCCGTACACCAGCAGTGCACCTATGAGCACAACCGGTGCTCCGTACATCAACAAGGTTCGTCGCTTCATCGCACTTCTCCTACCGTTGAGCGATGCTTGTGCAGCAGAGCGAAGACGCAGGGCACGAACATCAGGGTGGCGAACGTGGCCACCAGCAATCCGCCGATGACGGCGCGCCCCAAGGGGGCGTTTTGCGTGTTGGACATCGACATCGGCAGCATGCCGATCACCATCGCCAGTGCCGTCATCAGAACCGGTCGTAAGCGAGCGTAGCCAGCGGTCACGGCCGCGCGGATCGGATCGCCATGCGCGGCAAGCTCGTCGCGGGCAAACGACACCACCAGGATGGAGTTCGCCGTCGCAGTGCCCATGCACATGATTGCGCCCGTGAGGGCGGGTACCGACAGCGTCGTGTTGGTCAGGAACAATGACCAGACGATCCCGGTCAACGCTCCGGGCAGCGCCGTGATAATGATGAAGGGATCGAGCCAGGACTGGAAGTTGACGACGATCACGAGGTACACGAGGAGGATCGAAAACGCGAGCCCTGTGAGGAGCTGCACGTCCGCCGTCTTCATCGTCACGCCCTGGCCCTGGACTCGCATGATCGCGCCGTGTGGTAGCGCACCCTTCATCCGTCTGAGAACGGCGTCTACCGCGTTGCTGACGGCGCCCAAGTCCCGTCCCGCGTTGGTCGCATAGATGTCGATCACCGGCATGATGTCGCGATGCGAAACCTCGAGAGGCCGCCCGACCTGGGTGATCTCGCTCAAACCGCCGAGAATTTGCGCACCCTCGCCGCTTGGGTCACCGTCGCCCTTGTCGATCGGGATCGTTTCCAGATCGTTCATCGAGGTCAGCTGCGTCTGTGGGGTTTGCAGGTTCACGAGATGTGAGACCCCGGTCTTGTAATCGAGCCAGTAAGTGGGCGACACCTGGCCGGAGCCCGACAGCGTCGCGAGGGTGTTGTTGGCAATGTTCGATTCCGTGAGCCCTGCCCCCAGCGCAAAGGCGCGATGCGAGGACACGAGCAACGTCGGCTGCGCCAGCGTCTGCTGGATCGTCGCGTCCGCGAGCCCTGGAATGCGGCGCAACGCGGCGACCACGCGCTGCGCGTAGGCCATGTTCTCTGTGACATTGCGTCCGACGATCTGCACATCGATCGGCGCCGGCAGGCCGAAGTTCAGGATCTTGGCGGTGATGTCCCCGGCCGGGAACGTGAAGGTCGTGCCCGGGAACAACTTGGGCAATTTGTCCCGCAGAATCGCCCGATACGCATCGACCGGCGACGCTTGGTCGTTGAGGCTGATGGTCACGTCGCAATCTTGCGGTCCGATCGTGGCGCTCGCGCTATAGGCTTGGTTGATGCCGCTGGTCGGCAGGCCGCAATTGTCGATGACATTGGTGACATGGCCCGGCAGCAACGTGCCGACGGCGGTGTCCACGAGCGCGGCGACCTTGCCGGCCTCTTCGAGGCGCAGGCCGATCGGCGCGCGAAAATGCATGTCGATCTCGCCTGACTTGAGACCGGGGAAAAAGTCTCGCCCCAGCCAGGGGACCAGCAGGGTGATCGACGCGATGGCAGCTGCGAGAAACCCGACGATGAATCGGCCGCGCCGCGCAACCACCTTGGCGAGCAACTCTCGGTAAAGGTCTCGAAACCGCTCGAAGCGTCGCTCGAATGCCGCCTGGAAGCGGCCGAACGAGCCTTTGGGTTCCTTGCCTGCCTTCTGCGCCGCGACCTGCGCCGGCAGCAGATAGGCCGCCAACGTCGGCACCAGCGTGCGCGAGAGGATGAAGGAGGCGAGCATCGCGAAGATGATTGCTTCGGCCAGTGGCAGAAACAAATAGCCAGCGACGCCCGACAGCTGGAACAGCGGCAACCAGACGATGCAGATGCACAGGGTCGAGACGAAAGTCGGGATCACGATCTGATTCGCCGCTTCGATGATCGCGGCCTTGAGCTCCAAGCCGGTCGCCAAATGCGCATCGATGTTCTCGATCATCACCGTGGCGTCGTCGACCAAAATGCCGACCGCGAGTGCCAGGCCACCGAGCGTCATCACGTTGATGGTCTGGCCGCACCATGCGAGCCCCAGGATCGAGCACAGAATCGAAAGGGGGATCGAGGTTGCGACGATTAAGGTCGAGCGCCCGGATCCGAGAAACAAGAGAACGACCAGGCCGGTTAACAGGGCCGCCGTCGCCATCTCCTGTACGACGTCTTTGACCGATGCGCGCACGAAAGTCGAGGCATCGTTCAGCGCAGTGATCTTCACGCCGGCGGGCAAGGTTCGTAGAATCTGAGGTATCTTCGCCTTCACCCCAGCGACGACCGCGAGCGTCGAAGCATTGCCGGCTTTCAGTACCTCCAGCAGCACCGCCTGCTGCCCATGCACCAAGACGGAGTTCGTCTGCGGCGGGCCGCCCAGGTAGACGTGGGCGACGTCCCCCACCGTCACCACTGCGCCATTCACCCGCTTGATTGGCAGTGCATTGAACATATCCACATTCACGGGCGATGCGTTGGTCTCTACCAGAAAATCGAGCGAGCCGATCTTCTGGTCACCCGCCGGCAGTACGATGTTCTGCTGTCCCAGAGCGTGCGATACGTCCTCGGCCGACAGCCCGTGCGCGAGCAGCTTCTGCTGGTCGAGATCCACCTGAACGTTGGCGGGCGTTCCTCCGTAGGGTGCAGGCACCGCCACGCCCGGTATCGAGACCAGCATCGGACGGATCAGGTTCGAGGCCATATCATAGAGCTGCGATCCGGTCAGCTGATCCGATGAGATCTGCAGGGCGAGCACCGGCACCGAGGAGGCGTTGTAGGAGAGCACCAGCGGCGGGGTGATCCCCGCCGGCATCTGCTTAAGCACGGTCTGCGAGACTGCGGTGACCTGTGCCTGTGCCGCGGCTACGTCCGTTCCGGGCTGGAAATAGATCTTGACGATCCCGCGGCCATAGAGCGACTCGCTCTCGATATGCTCGATGTTGCCGACCGTGGTCGTGAGCGCACGCTCGTAGTAATAAACGACCCGTCCCGACATGTCCTCGGGAGTCAGGCCGTTATAGGTCCAGACCGCCGCGACCACGGGGATCCCGATATTCGGCAAAATGTCCGTCGGCGTATTCAACGCGGCGCGTCCACCGAAAATGAGAATCAGGATCGCCAGTACGACGAAGGTATAAGGGCGCTTCAGGGCGATGAGGACGATGGCGTTCATGGGGTGCATTTTTAACCGGCCCCCATATCCGGACGATGTCCCTCGGCGCGGCGCGCATTACAGGTGAAACACGGATGCGCATAAATTAATTTCTTGGATCGGTTCAGTTTCGACCGCCCCTTGATCATGCGTAGCCGCACAAGATTTCAGTCGTAACTTGGACAGAGCCTGCCGAAATCGACGCGTCACCGGACGCACCGATCGTAGGCGACGAGGAAGGATGCCTACCATGACCCAGCCTAGAATTCTCGTCTGCTTGTCGTTGATGTTACTGGCGGCCACCGCCGCATCGGCCGATGATCCGGTGACGATCAGAATCTACAACGATGATGCGGATGACGTCGTCGTGTCCGTCTACGATATGAATGCGCAGCCGCCGGAAGCGGTACTCGCTAATCAGAGAATCAACGGTTTTGCTTGGATTGCCGTTTCGGTGGCTCCAGGTGCCATGGGCAACGGCCACGTGAAATGGATGGCAAGAAGCGCCGGGGCTAATTTTCGTAGATGCGCATATAAAGAAGTGCGCGGAGTAGCAAACGATGCGCTTGTGTACGTTTCCGCAAACTCCAGTTGCCATCGACGCAGCCCGAGAGACATTGGATAGGAGTGGGTTATGAAAGCAGTTGTCCTCGAAGAAACACGCCGCATTGAAGTAAAAGAAGTGCCGGATGCGGAGATGCGGGAAACCACCGACGTCCTGCTGCGCATCACTTCGAGTGCGATCTGCGGGACGGACTTACATTTCTACGAAGGTCGGATGCGCGGCATCGAAGGCGGGGTAATCGGCCATGAGCCTCTCGGTGTCGTCGAGGAGACCGGCAGTGCCGTGACCAGCCTTGCTAAGGGGGATCGAGTCGTCGTTCCCACCCATATTTGCTGTGGCTTCTGCGCCATGTGCGTCGATGGACACTCATCCGCGTGCCTCACGACCAATCCCGGGGACGCGGGCGCGGCATACGGCTATCCGAACAAGGGCGGTTATCGGGGCGCCCAAGCGGGGCTGCTCCGGGTACCGTTTGCCGACGCAAACTGTCTCAAGCTCCCGGGTGAGCCGGGCGATGATTGGGAAGATGATTTCGTGCTGCTGGCTGACGCGTTTACGACGGGGTACCACGCGGTCGCGATCATCGACGTTGGCCCAGGCGATACCGTTGCCATCTTTGGTGCGGGCGCGGTCGGATTGCTGGCCGCATATTCGGCGCGCCTGCGAGGCGCAGCGCGGATCTACGTCATCGATGCCATCGCAGAACGCCTGGACAAGGCCGGCGAGCTCGGAGCAATTCCCATCAATTTTCTCCATAACGACCCTGTCGAAGAGATTCGGCGCCACCAATCGAAATTGCGCTCCAGCTTGGCTTTCCGCCACGAAAGGCCCCTCGGAGGTGTGACCTGTGCCATCGACGCTATCGGGTTCCAGGCTCGGTCAAAGACTGATTACACCCGGGAAGATCCCTATTGGGTGACTGAGGCGATCGCCGAGATCGTCAATCCCGCCGGCCGCATCGCGATCACGGGTGTCTGGCCCGTCAATGACGCCGGTGCTGTGGACGTGCCTCCAAGGGCGGGTAGACTCCTGGTTCCCTGGTCCAAGCTCTTCAACAAGAATGCCAGCATCAAGATGGGGCGAGACGATGATGAACGCTGGAATCGAAAGCTCCGCGACATGATTGTGAGCGGAGCCGCCAAACCCAGCCGCATCGTGAGCCACCGGCTTTCTCTCGATGAGGCGCCTGCGGCCTTCGAAAAGTTCGATGCCCGCGAGGAAGGCTACATCAAAGTAGTCCTCAAGCTAGGCTAACCTCAGTTGGGTTCGTCCCCGAGGAGCGGAAAGTACGAATGGAACCGCCTTCGATGAGGGTGTAAAGCTCATTGTTCGCGCGCGTAGAGCGGCACGCATCTCGAATTCGGTCGTGGTCAGCCAAGAGGCTTTCACAGTCGACGACCGAGCGCGAAGAGCGTTGCGAGAGCCATTCCCGCAACGCTCGCCGGCTCGCTCAGCAGGTGTTCCGACGCCGGCAGATTGCGCCCGGTGGAAGCGTGGACCATCGACATCGAGTCCTCTGGCTAACCTTGACCGCGCGGAAAATTCGCATCGATGGTCGTTCCATCAGGGAATTGACACTGCCCGCTGCCTCCGCCCTCCATGCCTTCGGAAGGATGCACGAGCTGGAATTGGCATCGCAGATGGTTGCCGGTCGATGCGCCGAGATTCGCGACGACACGGCCTGAGTACTGCGTGATGAAGTCCGGAGACGGATCTGCACCCCAGTAGCCCCAACCGCGCCGGCCGCCCCAACCGACCCACAGCGGGCCAATACTATCGACCGTGGTGTCTTTGGTGATCTGAAAGAACTGTCCACTGTACGTCTTGCCGTCCGCCAGTGTCGCGGTCATGGTGCCGGAGACGCCGTCGGAACTCTTCCAGCTAAACTGCGTTGGACTCCCACCAGAAGCCGTTGACCCAGTCCCGGTTCCCATCGTCGTGCAGCCGGCCGCGAGACCGGCGAGAATCAGTCCCAAATATAGGTTTTGGCTTTTCATTTCTAAACTCCTCTTGGCTGTCCGGTCGCGACATTGCGAGCGGTTCGAAGCACGTGTGAGCATTTGAGGATCGCAAGGCTCAACTTGACACGGGCACAGTTTCCGACTGCCGCATTACCCAACCATTGCCCGAACCGAAGATCGTGTTTCGTCCGTAACCTTGAGGAGCCAAAAGCCCGTGAATGAAAGTCGCGACCGTCCAGGTCGCACGGCGATCGCACATGAGTCAGGGCACAGCCCTCGGTCTGGTACCAATGGCGACCCAATTCGGTTTCGCCGCGGGCCGCTTGGTGCGGGTGCCGTTGCTGAGGCCAGCGGCGAACACCGGCGCCTGGTTAGGGCGCTATAGGTTCAGCGAGCCGTTCGCGGGTGCATCCAGCGCTGCTGCAAAAAATCGACGAAGGCGCGCACCTTCGGCAGGAGCAGGCGGTTACGCAGAGCGAGAATGCTCAAGGGTGTGGAGGGTCGTTGGAAGGCGTCGAGCACTATCTTGAGCCGTCCTTCGGCGAGATGATGCGCTACCTGCCAGGACGGGACACGGACGAGCCCTGCTCCTGCTAGAGCCGCACTGACCAACGAATCGAAATCATTGGCGCAAAGCCGCGTTGGAATGCGCATAGCTCTTCGCACTGCGCCCTCTTGAAAGCTCCATTCCGCCACGCCTGGTGCTTCGCCGAAGGCCAGGCAGTCCTGCTCGACCAGATCGTCCGGGGTCATCGGCACGCCGCGCCGGCGCAGATAATCCGGCGCCGCGCAGACGACCAACTGGATGTCATCGAGCTTGCGGACGATGAGGCCTGAATCTTCCAGCGGTCCAATGCGAAGGGCTACATCGATACCTTCCTCGGCAAGGCGTACCGGTCGATCCATCAGCATCAGATCGACCGAGACGCGAGTCTGCGCCGCTAGAAAGCCGGGCAGCATCGGCGCCAACCGCAACCGACCGAGGAGCGAGGGAGCGCTTACCTGCAAGCGGCCGGACGCGACTCCCGTCTGCATGGTCAGGCCGCGTTCCATCTCGGCGACCTCTTCCAGAATCTGCTTCGCCCGCTCGTAGTAGAGTCGACCAGACTCGGTCAATGAGAGATGGCGCGTTGTCCTCTCCACCAGCGTGATGCCGAGGGTCGCTTCGAGTGCCATGAGCTGGCGGCTGACGGAGGTCAAGGAAAGACCCAACTGGCGACCTGCGGCCGACAGGTTTCCAGCTTCCGTAATTCGAACGAAGACCCGCATCGCCGCGAACTTGTCCATGAGGTCATTATCGCTAAAAACGGGAATATGTATCGCGAAATATCTGGATACTGGCTGAATTCGGGAGATTCTAGGATATCGATCGTTCGATGACGAACGGAGGAGCGAACCGATGAAGATCTGCGTATTCGGCGCCGGCGCGATCGGCGGTTACATGGCGGGGGAACTCGCCTTGGCGGGCCATGAGGTGAGTGCCATTGCCCGGGGGGCGCATCTGGCGGCCATTCGGAGCCACGGGCTCAAGTTAATCGTCGCGGGACAGACCCGCACGGTGGACTTACCGGCAAGCGACGACCCTGCGACGTTTGGCCCACAGGACGTCGTGATCTGCGCCCTCAAGGCGCAGCAGGCCCACGCCAGCGCGCGCGCGTTTGCTCCGCTCCTGGGTCCACGCACCGCTGTTCTGACCGCGATGAATGGTCTTCCCTGGTGGTACTTCTACAAAGAGGGCGGCCCGCTCGACGGCCACCATTTGGAAAGTGTCGATCCTGGCGACGCGCAATGGAATGCGATTGGACCTGAGCGCGCCATCGGCTGCGTCGTCGATCCCGCCTGCGAGGTGGTGGCGCCCGGAGTGATCGAACATCGCCTCTACAAGCGCTTCACCCTCGGTGAGCCCGACGGCTCCACCTCGGAGCGCCTCGTGGCGCTGCGCGATGCCCTGGTGTCCGCCGGGTTCGAAGTGCCGATCCGCGACACCATCCGCTGGAGCATCTGGCTCAAGCTCTGGGGCAACGTCTGCTTCAACCCGATCAGCGCTCTGACCCTCGCGACCCTGGATCGCGTCACTTCCGAGCCGGCTCTTCGCGCCCTATGTAAATCCATGATGGCCGAAGCCCGGGCGATAACGACAGCGCTCGGTCTCAACATTCCGGAACAAATGATGGAGCGGCGACTGAACGCCGCCGGTTCCGTCGTCGGTCACAAAATTTCGATGCTGCAAGATCTCGAACGAGGCCGGCCCCTGGAAATCGACGCGCTCGTCACCGCCGTCCAGGAAGTGGGCCGGCTCGTCAAGCTCGCAACACCGACGATCGACACGGTGCTTGCATTGGTACAGGAACGTGGGCGTCAGGCGGGACTCTATGGCAATGATGCTCAGCGCTAAAGCTGCGCTTTCCGGCATCAAACACGGGTCTTTGATGCCTCTAGCGCAGATTCAGGTGTGCACGACGCTCGATTTTGCCGCCACGCGCATCCGCACTTTTCCCTCGAGGATGCTCGGTCCGAAATTTTGCATTCGCTCGAGAAATGCCTCCGTCACCTCGAATCCCTTCGGCACCAGCAGGGTGCCCACCGGGGTGTGCAGGTCGTCCATGAACACCATACCGGGACGTACGCGTCCCACGGAGAGCTCGCTCACGACGCTGTCCGCTTCGCCCTCGCAGACGAGCGCCTCGAGTGCGTTGAGCAGCTTGGTCTGATCGGCGTCGCGACCGGCACGCAGGTGCTGGATCGCCGATTCGGGTGATTGGCCCTGTGCGATCTGGGCGTCGTATTCGAGCACCAGGCGCAGAATGCCGGCACCGAGCCGGGCGGCCCCTTCGGGCTGATCGGTGTTGGGTCGGTGACTGGCTTCGAGGATCTCGATGACCATCTCAAGGCGCGGAATTCTCGAAAGAAGATTTTGTGCGACCTGCGGGGCGCCCTCGGCGAGCACGCGCTCCTCGGGCGTCAGGCGCTGGCCGTAATAGAGCTTCTCGACGAGCTCGACGGGCAGGGAAACGAAGCCGATTTGCGAAAGCATGGCGGCGGCCTCGAGCTGCCAGAAGGTCTTCTGGCCGAGCGCGACGGAGAGCTCCATGCAAAGGCGTTTGACGCGGGTGGCTCGACCGAAGGCCACGGGGTTTGTCATCGCGAGCACATCGACCAGCGCCTTGATGCACCCGATCAGCGTCTCCTGCAGCAAAATCCGCTCGGCGACCATGAGGCGATGGTGGCCGAGAGCGGCTTCGATGGCGCCGCGCAACTGCTCGGGGAGGCAGGGCTTGGTGAGAAAACGAAAGATCTGTCCCTCGTTCACCGCCGAGGTCGCGGTATCCCGGCCGGGGTCCCCCGTGAGGAGGACGCGAGTGGTCTCGGGATAGAGCTGTTTCACGCGCTTTAAGAGTGCGGCGCCGTCCATGCCGGGCATGCGCATGTCCGAGACGATGACGCTCGGCGGTCCCTGCTCCTTCATGAGCTGCAATGCGGCTTGCGCGCTGTTTGCGGTGAGGATGGTGTAGTTACGTCGCAAGTGCGCGGCGAGGCCATCGAGGACACGCTGCTCATCATCCACGCACAAAACGAGCGGGAGAGATTCTCTGCTCACGGGTGCGATTTTATCGGGTGTATGCATGCAAGAATTAAGGCTGCTCGGTGGGAGGCGCCAGGCTGGCGCGGACGCGCCGCTCGGCTTCGCTCCAATCGAAGGGTGCGTTGAGGCTTTGTAGATAGCTCGCATCGGCGTCCGAACCGGCGACCTCGGCGTCTCGGAGGATCGCGTGCGCTCGCGGCGGATCGATCAGAGCGTGAGCGACGGCGAGAGCACCCACCAGGTCATACTCATGCTGCGCGACCGCGCGCGGCGTGTGATGCAGAGCCACGGCCTCGACGATGGGGTACGGCACTCCCCAGAGGCCCAGCAGGTAGGCGCCGATCTCGGCATGGCTTGCGCCGGTTGCCTCCCGCTCGCATTCGTAAAGCGGCCGGTGGGTCGAGCGGGCTTGCTCGATGGCTCGGGCCAGCTCACGCGGACATTCCTGAACGAGAACCCAGTAGCCGATGTCGTGCAGGAGCCCTGCGAGCCAGGCATCGTCGGGCGTCACGCGGCCGCCGGCGAGTGCTCTGCAAGCGGCCGCGGTGCACTGTGCGTGCTCTTGCAGCTGCTGCGGATGCACCTCGTGCAGCTCGCTCGGAATCTTCCATTGGCCGAAGATCTCCGCCGACAGGACCAGATTGCGGATGGTCGCGAAGCCCAAGTAAGTGACGGCGTCCTTGATGCGCACCATGGGCTTGCGCAGCCGAAAGAAGGCGGAGTTGGTGATTTGCAGAACCTTGGTCGCGATCGCGGGGTCGACATTGACGATGTCGGCGACCTCGGCGGCGGTAACCGTCGGTTGGCCCAGGGCGGTCTGCAGGCGCGAGTAGGTCTTCGGCATGGCGGGCAATTGTCCGATTCTTCCGACCATCTGGCGCAAGGCGTCCTGCGCGAGCAGATCCTCCAGAAGAAAGCAGCGCTCGATGATGTTCTCGAGCTGGCGATCGTCGCAGGGTTTCGCGACGTACTGATGCGCGAGCGATGTCAGGCGCACGGCTTGGACGGGATCCGAGTAGCCCGAGACGATGATGCGAATGGTCTTGGGCCAGCGCTGCTTCACCCGAGTCAGAAGCTGGCCGCCATCCATCCCGGGCATGCGCACATCCGAGACGATGAGATTGAACGGTTGCTGCTCGAACAGACGCAGGGCCTCATCCCCGCTCAGCACGAATTTCATGTCCCAATCGTGCCGATGCTTGCGCAGGCGAGCACGTAATCCGTCGAGCAGCTCGGGCTCATCGTCGACGAAGAGGATGTTCTTCATGGGGGCGCACCTCGACCCGGATCGCGCCCGGCGACGGGGAGGCGCACGGTAAACTCGGTCCCCACCCCGAGCTCACTGAGCACATCCATGCTTCCGCAATGCTTGTCGACGATGATGGCGCGCGCGAGGGCAAGGCCCTGTCCAGTCCCTCGCCCGACCTCCTTGGTCGTGAAGAAGGGATCGTAGATTTTGCTCAAGTGCTCTTGCGGAATGCCGCAGCCATTATCCCCGATCCGAATCACGACATTGCCGCCCGCAAGGCTCGTGTGGATGCGAATTTCTCCGCTCGTCACATCCTTGCCGGCATCATGGATGGCGTGGGCGGCGTTCACGATGAGATTCAAAAACACTTGATTGAGCTCTCCGATGTTGCAGTTGACCTCGGGTAACTCGGAGAGCTCAGTGTGGATGTGTGCGTGGTACTTGTACTCATTCGAGGCGATGATCAGCGTCGTCTCGAGGGCGTGGTTGATATCGGCGGGAGCCTGCTCCTCAGAGGCGGGGTGCGCAAATTCCTTCATGGCCTTGACGATGCTGGTGACCCGGGCGACACCCTGTAACGTGCGCTCGAACGCGCGCGGGATCTCGCAGCGCAGGTACTGCGCGTCATAGTGCTCCATCAACCGAGCGAGCTCATCGCTCAAGGAGCGGCGCACGGCGATGTCCGTGACGCCTTCGAGCGTTTGCTGCAAGCCGGCGGCGAGCTGGGTGAGGTCCTCGTAGGCGCTTCGCAGGAAGAGGACACTGTCGCCGACGTACTGGATGGGCGTGTTGATCTCATGCGCGACGCCCGCCGCCAGGCGGCCGACCGACTCGAGTTTCTGGGCGAGCTGCAGCTCGAGGCCGATGCGCTCGCGTTGCTGCATCTCGGCCAACAGCTTGCGCTGCAGCTCCTGTTTCTTGAGCACCTCCTCACGCTTCGCGGTGATGTCGGCGCCGATGGCGACGTAATGAGTCAGGCGCCCGGTCTCATCGCGGATGGGCCGCAGTGCGACACCCACCCAGTACTTGCTGCCATCACCGCGCACCAGCTCACTTTCGTACTCGTAGGCCTTACCCGCTCGCAGGGCGCCATAGACGTGGGTGCGATGTTCCGGGGATGTGACGGGGCTATCCCGATAGATGGCGCTCAACGGTTGACCGATGAGCGCTTCGCGAGGGTGCCCGCGTTGCTGGGCGACCGCTTGGTTGCAGTACGCCATGGTGGGCTCGCCGCCGGACTCGATACTGAAAATGATAAAGAAGCTCGGGGTCGCATCCAGGGCGAGGTCGCGAAGGGAAAGCTGCTCCTGCAGGGAGGTGTTCGCCTTGCGCAAGGCGTCGACCTCGGCTTCGAGTGCGGCGAGCCGGACGGCGATAGGGTCGCGCTCGCAGGCCGAGGGCGGTGCCTCATCCAGTCGCTGTCCCGCACTCATTCCGAGGGATATCGCTGCGTGAGGCCGCACCTGAAGGCCGTTGCGGGAAATCTGAGAACATCATCATAGATCCACGGTACGGCCATTGCGTGGAACGGCACTGGCGCGCAAGCTCAAGCCGCGGTGCGTTTGGACGCGCATCCCACTCTTTCGGTCTTGCCGCCGGGGCCATGGCTGCGCAGGATCCGCGTGAGCCTGCACATGGATTCGCGATTGCAGATCGTGCTGGTGGAGGACAGTGAGGCCGATGCCGCTCTCCTCGAACGCTGCCTGATGCGGGCGGGTCTTTCCTGCGTTTTTCATCGAGTCGAGACCGAGTCCGCGCTGCTGGCGGCGCTGCGCGGGACCTCACCGGGCCTCATCATCTCGGATTTTTCGCTGCCGCAGTTTGATGGCCTGCGGGCGCTCGAGGTCGCGAAGGCCTGCGCGCCCGATGTGCCGTTCATCTTCGTGTCGGGCACCATCGGCGAGGAACGGGCGATCGATGCCCTGCGCCGCGGGGCCACGGACTACGTACTCAAAACAAGCCTGTCCCGCTTGGCCTCGGTCATCGAACGAGCGCTGCGCGAGGCGACCCTCGAGCAGCAACGGCGCGAGCAGGATCTGCGCCTCAAGCGCCTGACGCGCTCGTATCGCATGCTGAGCGCGACGGGCTCGGCGATCCTGCGTCTGCGGGATCGAGGCGAGATCTTGAGCGAGCTCTGCCGCATCGCCGTCCAGCAGGGCGGCTACGATCGGGTCGTGATCAGCCTGGTCGATCCGGATGCGCGGCGATTGCGTCCGCGTGCCTGGGCGGGCAGCGATATCGAGTCGCTCCGGGAGCTCGACTATGCGCTGCTCGATGCCCAGGAGCCGCAGGGCATGGCGGCGCGCGCAGTTCTCGAGGGGCGATGGGTGGTCGAGAACGAGGTGGGGCAGCTTGCAGATGAGTTGCCTTCCCGCGATGCGCTCATTCTTCGCGGCTACGGCGCTGTGGCGGCTCTGCCGCTCCTGATCGACGGCACGGCGATCGGCGTCATGACGCTGTGCAGCCGGCAGCCGCAGATGTTCGATGAAGCCGAACTCGGCGTGCTGCTCGAGCTCACCGCGAACTTGAGCTTTGCGCTGCAGTATCTCGAGCAGCACGAGGCGGTGCAGTTTCTCTCCTACTTTGACAGCCTCACGGGACTTGCGAAGCGCGCGCTCTTCTGCCAGCGCCTGACCCAGATTCTCGACGCCGACGGCGCCGAGGAGCGATCGCGCGCGGTGGTGGTGTTCGATCTGCAGAAGCTCAGCGTCCTCAACGATACGCTGGGTCGTTATGTGGCGGATCGACTGCTCGAGAACATCGCTGCTCGAATCAAAAGTACGATCGAGGATCCCGAGTGCGCGGCGTATCTCGGCGGAGGCACCTTTGCGGTGAGTGTGCCGTTCGCCGGAAGCAACGGCGATACGTCGAGGCTCCTGCACAATGCCGCCGCACAATTGTTTGTCGAGCCTTATGTGATCCAAGGACAGGAGCTGCGTCCGGCGATACGCTCAGGCGTCGCATTTTTTCCGCACGATGGCGAAACGGCCGATGTCCTCGTGCAGCGCGCCGAGGCAGCGCTCAAGGCGGCGCGCCAGGGCAACGAGAAGTATCTGCTGTACGGGCTGATGCCAGCCCATGCACGCACCCAGAGTCTGGCACTCGAGGCTCGCTTGACCGGGGCTCTCGAGCGTGAGGAGTTCTTGCTGCACTACCAGCCTAAAATCGATCTTACGAGCGGGCAGGTGGTCGGTCTCGAGGCGCTGCTGCGCTGGCAGGATGCGCGCGAGGGGATCGTCTCGCCGGCCTTGTTCGTGCCGTTGCTCGAGCGCTCCGGGGCGATCGTCGAGGTGGGACTCTGGGTGCTGCAGCAGGCACTCAAGGACCTTGCAGCGTGGCGTCGCGTGGGCGTGGAGCACGTGCGGGTGGCGATCAACGTATCGCCGCTCCAGTTGCAGCGCCGGGAATTCGTCGCAAGCATGCTGCGCGAGTTGGCGGGCGCTGCGCAGGCCGATCAGCGCATCGATATCGAGATCACCGAGACCTTGCTGATGCAGGACGTTGAGCTCTCGATGCGCAAGCTCGCGGAGTTGCGGGCCGTGGGGATCGGGGTGGCGCTCGATGACTTCGGCACGGGCTATTCCTCGCTGCGGCTCCTCGGTGATCTGCCGATCGATACCTTGAAAATCGACCGCTCCTTCGTCAAGAGCATGGCCGCGACGGCCAACGTCATGACGCTGGTGCGCACGGTGGTCTCGCTTGCGCAGGCCTTTGGCATGAGGACGGTGGCGGAGGGGGTGGAAACGGCCGAACAGCTTGCACTTCTCAAGGAGATGGGGTGTGAGCAAGCGCAGGGCTTCTACTTTGCCCGTCCCCGGCCCGCCGCCGAAATACCGTCTCTCCTCGAGCGTCTGAGTCCAGGCAGGGCGCCGGTAAAAACGGAGGAGGGGGCGCCTCTGCGAACGGTGAAGGGAGCGCTCCAGAGGGCTCGCTGAGCGGAACTCGCACGCAAGTAGGACACATCCTACACGTGGCCGTCACAGCTCGCAGCGAGGGATCGGTCGGCTCGCTCAAGGTCGCCCGCCTCAAACCGATAACCCGGCGAGACGGCAGAGGCGGACGTGCGTGGCCAAAGTGCTGAGCCGAAGAGCGAGTCGGGATCCGGGGCGGCCGGGTCTCGGCGGGCGGCTGGCGCACACGGCGGCGCTGCTGCTCTTGGGCTCGAGCGTCGTGTTCAGGGTCGAGGCGCAGGACCTCAGCACCACGGCGCTCAAGAGCCTCTCGATCGAGGATCTCGCGAACCTCGAGGTGACCTCGGTTTCGAAGACCTCCAGCGCCTTGAGCAGCGCGCCTGCGGCCATCTACGTGATCACGCACGAGGAGGTGGTGCGCTCGGGGGCGACCAGCCTGCCGGAGGTGCTGCGGCTCGCGCCCAATCTGCAGGTGCTCGAGATCAGCCCGAGCAACTACACCATCACCGCTCGCGGCTTCAGCGGCAACTCCGCCGCCCAAAACTTCTCCGACAAGCTTCTGGTTCTCATCGATGGTCGCAGCGTCTACACCCCGCTCTACTCGGGCGTGTACTGGGATGCGCAGGATGTGTTGCTCGATGACATCGAGCGCATCGAAGTGATCAGCGGCCCGGGCGCAACGCTGTGGGGCGCGAATGCCGTGAATGGGGTCATCAATATCGTCACTCGCCGCGCCGCGGTCTCCGAGAGCGAAGCCTCGCTGAGCGCCGGCAACGCCGAGAAGAATGCGAGCGCACAGGGGGTGCTCGACGTGGGGCCCCACGGTGATGGCGCGGTGCGAGTCTATGCGAAAGCTTTCGAGCGCAGCGCCTTCGACCTGCCGAGCGGTCCGAGCGCTGATGACGGCTGGTCGAAGACGCAATTGGGCTTTCGCGGTGATTGGGCGAGCGGTGCCGATGCGTTCACGCTGCAGGGAGATTTTTATGGGGCGCACGAGCGCCAATCGGGTGCCGCGGATGGCTCGATCGCAGGCGCGAACGTACTGTCACGCTGGCGGCGCGCCTTGGGCGATGACGGATCGGTGCAATTGCAGGCCTACTACGACGAGACTCAGCGCTTCGGTGCGAGCGGCTCGGGCGCCTTCGTGCTCAGCACGTACGATGTGGAGTTTCAGCACAGCCTGACGCTCGACGGCGGCCGCCACGCACTCGTCTGGGGAGTGGATGAACGGGCCAGCCGTTACGACATCACGAACACCGCAACGCTTTTGTTCGTGCCGCCCCAGCGCACGCTGAACCTCGCCGACATCTTCGTCCAGGACTCGATTGCTCTGCTGCCGCGACTCAAGCTCATTGCCGGGCTCAAGGCCGAGGATGACCCCTACAGCGGAACGACTCCATTGCCCAATGTTCGCCTCGCCTGGAGCGTGAGCGACACGCAGTTCTTGTGGTCGGCGGTGTCGCGCGCCATTCGCTCACCGACGCCCTTCGATCGGGACATCCAGGAATACCTGGGAGGCACCTTGTTCCTGACTGGCGGCGCGAACTTCAAGCCCGAGCGGCTCACTGCGTATGAGCTCGGCTATCGCGGTCAGCCCGATGCGAGAGTGTCGCTCTCGATCTCGACTTACTACAACCAGTTCGATGACCTTCGCAGCATCGAGTTTGATCCTGCGACCTTGATTCCGCTGCACTGGGGCAACGGGATGGAGGGGCACACCTATGGCCTGGAGGTCTGGGGCAATTGGCAGGCGAGCAGCCGCGCCCGTCTCGCGCTCGGGTTTACGCAGGCCTATGAAACGCTGCGCTTCAAGCCGGGAAGCAGCGGGCTTCTCGGAGTCGCGCAGGCTGGAGATGATCCCGAGCATCAGGCGCACCTGCGTGCCGCGATCGATCTGCCGCGCGAGCTTACGTTCGACGCGGACTTGCGCTATGTAGGAACGTTGCCAAACCCCGAGGTGCATGCCTACGAGGAGCTGAATGCGCGCCTGGGATGGCGCCTCACGCGTCGTCTCGAGCTGGCGCTTTCCGGCGAGAATCTCCTGCACGCGCACCACCAGGAATTCACCGTGCCACCGAGCGATGCGATCCCGCGCCGTGCCCTCTTCACCGCGCGCACGCGCTTCTAGCGATCACCCGATGAACACATCGGGACGACGGGCCGGACGACTCGGAGCCGTGGCGCTCGTGCTGCTGCTTTGTGGCGCCATGAGCGATACCCCGAGCGAGTATCAGGTGAAGGCGGTCTTTGTCTACAACTTCTCGCACTTCGTCGAGTGGCCTTCGCGGTCATTTCCGGTCGCAAATGCCCCCTTCGCCATCGGCATCGTCGGGGCGGACCCCTTCGGCACACGCCTCGAGGAGGCCATTCGCGGCGAGCGGATCAACGACCATCCCCTGGTTTTGCGCCGCTTCCAGGATGCGAGCGGCATCGAGGACTGCCAGATCCTGTTCATCGACCGCTCACAGGCAAAGCGTCTCGATGAGATTCTCGCCTCGCTCGATCATCGCAGCGTCCTCACCGTGTCCGAGCTCGACGGGGCCGCGGAGCGCGGCGTGATGATTCAATTCGCCATGAAGGAGAACCGCATCCGCCTGCGGATCAACCCCCAATCCGCCCGCGCGGCCGGACTCGTAATCAGCTCGCAGCTTCTGCGGCTCGCCGATATCGTCAACTCGAGCGTCGAGCGCTGACATGACGGCACGAACCGAGTCCATTCGCCGAAGCCTGAATCGCATGCTGCTCATCGCGAGTGGCGCGGGACTCGTGTTGATCAGCGCCGGGTTCCTCGCCTATGAGTTCTTCAGCTTCCGCCAATCGAGCCTCGAGCAGCTGCAGACGTTGAGTCGTGCTATCGGGAGTAACTGTGCGGCGGCGCTCGCCTTCGAGAACCCCGAGGATGCCGCGAGTGTGCTGTCAGCGCTCAAGGCGGATCCGCAGATCGTTGCGGCGACGCTCTACGATGTGCACGGGCGCGCCTTTGCCGCCTATCCGCAAGGGCAGCCCGCCGCGCAGTTCAGGGCTCGCGGCGCCCACGCCGGCTTCGAGTTCGGGCGTTTAGGGCTCACTGCCTATCAGCCGGTGACCGACGGCGCGAAACCGCTCGGCATGCTGTTCGTGCGATCCGACCTCACCTCGATGTATGGGCGTCTTGGGATTTATACGGTCCTCATGGCCGTCGGTATCAGCGTCTCGCTGGCGCTCGCCTATTTCATGTCGAGCATCCTGCAGCGCCGACTGCTGAGATCGATCGAGCGGCTGGCCGAGACCGCGCGAGCGGTGTCGGAGCGGCAGGACTATACGGTGCGCGCGGAGCCCACTGCCGTCGAGGAGCTTGCGCCCTTCACGCAGACCTTCAATCAGATGCTCGCGCAGATTCAAGGGTCGGAGGGAAAGCTGCGCGAGCAGCTGGGCCGTTTGAGCCTTCTTCAAAGCATCACGCGGGCCACGGCAGAGCGGCAGGACCTCGCGAGCATGTTCCAGGTCGTACTGGTGAGCCTCGAGAAGGACCTGCCGATCGATTTTGGTTGCTTTCTTCAGTATGAGGCCGGCGCCCGCGAGCTCACGGTGAGCGGGCTCGGATCGGCCGGGCAGGCCTTGGTTGCCCGGCTCGGACTTAGCGAGCGCGGCGTCGTACCGGTCGATGCCGATGGGCTGTCCCAATGCATCGCCGGACATTTGGTTTATGAGCCGGATGTCACGGCCGTACCTTTCCCGTTTCCGCAGCGTCTGGCACAGGCGGGATTGCGCTCCCTGGTGATCGCCCCGTTGATCGTCGAGAAACAGGTGTTCGGAGCGCTGGTGGCGACCCGCCTGCAAGCCGAGGCGTTCAGCAGCGGTGAGTGCGAGTTTCTGCGGCAGCTGAGCGAGCACGTGGCGCTCGCGAGCCACCAATCGCGCCTCTACGGCGCCCTGCAACAGGCTTATGACGATCTTCGACAGACGCAGCAGACCGTCTTGCAGCAGGAGCGGCTGCGCGCACTTGGACAGATGGCGAGCGGCATCGCGCATGACATCAACAACGCGATCTCGCCGGTATCTCTCTACACCGAGTCGCTGCTCGAGCGCGAGCCGAATTTGAGCGAGCGAGCGCGTGGATACTTGGGGACGATTCAGCGGGCGATCGAGGACGTGGCGCGCACGGTCTCGCGGATGCGGGAGTTCTATCGGGAGCGCGAGGCGCAGCTCACGCTCGAGCGTGTCGAGCTCAATCGCGCCATTCGTCAGGCGGCGGAGCTCACACGCCCCCGCTGGAGCGACCTGCCTCAGCAGCGTGGGCTCATGATCGATCTGAAACTCGATTTGACTGAAACGTTGCCGGAGATCATGGGTGCCGAGAATGAGATCCGCGATGCGCTCACGAACCTTATCTTCAATGCAGTCGATGCCATGCCGGGAGGCGGCACGTTATCGCTTCGCACCTTCAAGGTGGGGGTTGCCGAGACGGGTGAGCGCTCCGTGCTCGAGGTGCGCGATACCGGGATCGGGATGGATGAGGAGACTCGGCGGCGCTGTCTCGAGCCTTTCTATACGACCAAGGGAGAGCGGGGGACGGGACTCGGGCTCGCGATGGTTTATGGCATGGCCGCCCGCCACAGCGCGGAGCTCGAAATCGAGAGCATGGTGGGCCGGGGAACGGCGGTACGCGTGAGCTTTCCCGCGATGAGCGGCTCGCTCGTGTCGAACGTCTCGGCGCCGGATGCCCCGCGGGGGCCGGCGAGATGCTTGCGGATCTTGCTGGTGGACGATGATCCGCTGCTTATCCAGTCGTTGCGCGATACCTTGCAGGAAGAAGGGCACGAGATCACCGTCACGCCGGGCGGGCAGGCGGGAATCGAGGCATTCACGGCGGCGCATGCAGGACTGGAGCCCTTTGATGTGGTCGTCACCGACCTCGGGATGCCCTACATCGATGGCCGAAAGGTGGCCGCCGCGGTCAAGGCGCTGGCGCCAGCGACGCCCGTGATCTTGCTCACCGGGTGGGGCCAGCGAATGATCGCAAGCCAGGAAAGGCCTGCTCACGTCGATCGGGTGCTAAGCAAGCCGCCCCGTCTTTCGGAGTTGCGTGCGAGCCTCTCGGAGCTGGTAGCGTGAGCGCAGACATGGGCGCGCGTTTGTTGATCGTGGATGATGAGGCCGCGCAGCTGCGGGCGCTGTGCGACACGCTCGCGATCGAAGGCTACTCGACCTCGGGGTATGGCTCTGCGCGCGAAGCGCTCCGGCAGCTCAAGCCGGGTGCGTATGAGCTCTTGATCACGGACCTCAAGATGCCCGAGATGGACGGCATTGCGCTCGCGAATGCCGCGCGGGCGATCGATCCGACGCTGCCCACGATTGTCATGACGGGGCACGGCACGGTGGATTCCGCGGTCCGTGCGATGCAAGACGGCGCTCTCGATTATATTTTGAAGCCCTTCAAGCTCAACGTGATTCTATCGGTGATTGCCCGTGCGCTCTCGGTGCAGCGGCTGCGCCGTGAGAATGCGGAGCTGCAGATCCGCGAGCGACAGCAAGCCGAGGAGCTGGCAGCGGCCTATCGCGACCTCGAGGCCTTTTCCTATTCCATCTCGCATGACCTGCGCGCGCCCTTGCGTGCGATCGAGGGATTCGGGCAGATCTTGAGTGAGGATTTCGGGGACATGCTCGGAGAAGAAGGCAATCGCCTGATCCGGCAGATGCGCGATGGATGCCTCAAGATGGATCAGCTCATCGTTGGACTGCTGGAGTTCTCGCGCGTGGGGCGGCAGCGATTCGACGTGTCTCCCATCGATATGACGATGCTTGCGAGTGCGGCTTTGCGCGAGGCGCTTGCCGGATACGGCGGCCCGAAGCCCGTGATTGAGCTTGCAGAGCTGCCGCCGGCCTGCGGCGATGCCACGGTGCTGCGCCAGGTCTGGGTCAATCTCATCGGCAATGCGCTCAAGTACAGTGCCAAGCGGGATGAGCCGAAAATCCGCATCAGCGGCTCGAGTCGGGGAGAGGAGGTGCTCTACCGGGTCGAGGACAATGGCGCGGGGTTCGACATGCGCTATGCGGACAAGCTTTTTGGGGTGTTTCAGCGACTGCACGGCGCGTCGGAGTTCTCGGGAACCGGGGTGGGGCTCGCGATCGTACAGCGCATCGTGGCTCGCCACGGTGGACGGGTGAGGGCGGAGGGCGTGCCCGATGGCGGCGCGTGCTTCGAGTTCGCGTTGCCGGTCGGGCGGATCGACACCTAGATCTCACGCGGCGCGAGGGCATTCGCAGATTACACAGGTGCCGGCTGGCGCGACACGGGTAATCCTAAACGTCGCCCCAAGGAGTGAGGCGCGGTATCTCATGGTGCGCAAGCCCAACCCTTTGGCGCCGAGCTCAGTGAGCGTCAGGCCTTCGCCGTCATCGCAGATCTTCAGTCGCACGGCCGTCGGCTCCACCTCGAGGCTCAGATTGATGGCGCTCGCGTGCGCATGCCGCAGCGCATTGGCAAGCGCCTCCTGCGCGATTCGAAAGAGGTGATCTGACGCCGCGGGACTCAAGCCGAGGTTCGCGACCTCGCTCACCGAGATGGCGAGGGAAGGTCCCGAAGAGCTTTTGAGACGAGAGACGAGATCGCGCAGTGCGGGGACAAGACCTCCATTCGCGGGCTCGACCGGGGATAGGCCTCGCGCAATGGCCTGGCAGGAGGCGAGCGCGTGGCGCGCTATCTCGAGCGCGCGCTCGAGGTCTGCGGCGTGTGGAGTCTGATTTGCCTCCGCGGCGTCTCTCAGAGCGGAGAGCAGCAGCGAAAGACCCGTGAGCTCCTGGCCCAGTCCATCGTGCAGATCTCTCCCGAAGCGATGCTGCTCTCTCGCGACGGCACCCACCAGGGCCGCTTCGAGGTTGCGCCGCTCTGACACATCGTGAACCACGCAAACCAGAAGCGGCCGTCCTGCGTGAGTCGCTTCGCCGAGTGAAATCTCCGCGGGGAACGTAGACCCGTCGCGACGACAGCAGGTGGTGGCGCGCGCCCGGACCTTCACGGGCGAACGGGCCGTGGCGGAATCGCTCTGCACACCATCAATCTCTGCGTCAGGGAAAGGAGTAGGCATCAATATCTCGATCGTGCGTCCGATCATGTCCCGCGAGGCGTACCCGAAAAGGTGCTCGCAGGCGGGATTGACCATCAGAATTCGTCGGCCCGCATCGAGCATGAGTACACCATCGACGGCCGTGTCAATGACGGCGCGCAGTTGATTGGCCATGGCTCGCAAGTCGGATTCGGCCTTGCGAATGTGAGTGACATCGCGCAGCGTCAGAGAGGCACCGACGAGGCGGCCCGAGGGGTCGATGACACAGGACATCGCGCCGTCGACCGGCACGCGCACCCCTTCGCGGCTCCTTACGCACGCATGAGGACCCAGCGAGAGCGCCGTGGGCGAACTCAGTGCCCGGGAGGTGAGATCAGCAACCGACTCATAGGGGGTGTACTCGAGGTGCAGAACCCGTTCCAAGAGCCCCTGCTCTGCTTCGCGCGTCGACCAGCCCGTAAGACGCTCTGCTACCCGGTTCATGAACCGGACCCGACCCCCGGTGTCGACCGCCAGGACGGCTTCGGTGACGCTGTCAAGGATGGCTGCATGGGTCAGCTGGCTGTCCTCCAAGCGTCGTTCCATCTGGAACCGATCGATCGCGACCTCGATCGCTCCGATCAGATTCTTGATGTGAAAGGGCTTGAGCACATAGCCGTATGCCGAGGCGGACTTGGCCCGCTCGAGTGTCTTGCGGTCCAAATCGCCCGTGAGGTACACCACAGGCACCCGCACCTTGTCGTTAATGAGCTCCGATGCGCGAACCCCGTCCAACTCCCCCTTGAGTCGAACGTCCATGAGTACGAGGTCCGGATGCAGCGCGAGCGCGGCCTCCAGCGCGCCGACGCCGGTCTCGGCCCGGCCAACGACCTCGTAACCGGCCTCGGTGAGGCGTTCGCAGATAGCCTCTGCAATCATGCCGTCGTCCTCGGCCACCAGGATCCGAAGACCTGCGGGTTGTCGCGTGGACATGCTGTACCGCTCCCTGCAAAGGGCCTCGCCGTCGCTCGAGGATTTCAATCCACAGCGGCGACCGACGGGAGGTCTCGGTCTGAACCTCGGCCCGTTTAAACGATGCAACCGAAGCTTCGGGTTGTCAATTTTCGACGTGCGTCGGATGAGGTGAAATCAAATTGGAACTCGCTCTTCAATGACATCGGGCTTGCGCCGGTCGATAGCATGCCTCTCTGCGATGCGACGAGGGCAAGCAATCCGAGTGAGGGCCGCTGTTGCTCAGGGAAAACCGCCCTGTCAATCCAGGGTTATACGTGCCATCCATGGCGGTGAGGCTTGAGGGTGCCGAGAGGGGGAAGTGATCTCGGGCTCAATACGTCATGAAGTTCGAGTTTCCAAGCAGTACGAGAGCGCTTCCCGCACCTCGCGCAGCTTCGGCGGTTTGCTCAGAACACGATCGACGTGTGCCGGAATCTCCCCTTCCGTCATCAGGCGTTGACCCCACCCGGTCAGCATCAAGACGATCGTTGTCGGCACCGCGCCCTTTATAGCGGCGGCGACTTTGCGCCCATCGACATACGGCATCCCCAGGTCCGTGATGACGATCGGAAAGGGATCTCCCCGCGCCTGTGCAACCAAGAACGCATCGATACCCGCCTGGCCTCCATCGGTCGTCGTCACGCTGTGACCGTCAGCCTCCAATACTTCGCGAAGGGCTTTCAGGATAAGAGGATCATCGTCCACGACGAGAATTCGCTGCGCGGAAAGTGCGGGTGTCTTGCTCGCGGCGATGGCGGCCGGTCCAGGCGTCGCGGGTACCATAAACTTTAGCCGTATGGTGGTACCGACGCCGACGGTACTCTCAATTTCGATGTCAGCACTATGACGTTGGATGGTGCCATAGACCATGGCAAGACCGAGGCCTGTACCCCTGTCACCCTTGGTCGTGAAGAAAGGCTCGAGACAGCGTCGTTTGGTGTCCTCACTCATGCCGACACCGCAATCGATAACCTCCAGCTGAACAAATTGGGCTGCCGCGGGAGCGCTCGACGGGAGGCTCTGTGCTCCAATGACCGTTGTGCGCAGAGTCAAGGGTCCGCCGCTCGGCATGGCATCGACCGCATTGAAGATCAGGTTCGTCAATGCCTCCCGAATTTCATTCTCGGCCCCCATGATTGCCGGGGGATTCTCGGCGAGCTCGGTTCGCATCTCGATGGCAATACCCCTCTGCTGTGCCATGTCGCTCCAGCGCGCGCGCGTGAGATCAACCACTTGCTTCACGAGCGAATTCATGTTGACGGGACTGAGCTCCATCTGTGGTTCGCGTTGGCGATAAAACTCGCGCATGCGCGCAACCGTTTGTCCGACATCATCGACGGCGCGTTGGATCGTTTCCAAATATTCGCGCGCTCGTGGCGAAAGATTGGGTTCTCGCTCCAGCAATGATTCGGTGTAAAGGGTTATCGGAGAGATGGCATTGTTGATATCGTGCGCGATGCCGCTCGCCATCTGGCCCAGGGCCAAGAGTCGCTCCTGTTGCAGGACCGCGTTTTGCGTTTGCCGCAGGTCGTTGTAAGCCTGCTGTAAATCACCATAAAGCTGGGCCTGGTGCGAGCCCAGCGCGACGTGCTCGCTTGCCTGCTTGAGGAATTCGCACTCGCCGCTGCTGAAGCTGTGCGCCTGATTGCGGGCGGCGATGAGGACGCCGAATACCTTGCTTTCAAACAGCAGCGGCGCCGCAACCATCGATCGCAGCCCGCCTTTTGCCAGTCGCTGCGGAAAGGGGTACGGCACTTCGCCGATGTCAGATTCGTATACCAACTTGCCGCGGACACATTGCGAAAGTCCATTCTCATCGATTGCAATGTGCGCCTGCTCGGTCATTGCGAGATCCATCGCCAGGGGCGCACTGCGCGTGCCGACGCTGATCACCGTGAGAGCGTTTTCGACCGGGTCATACAGGCAAATGCAACAAAAATCGACGGGTAAATGCTCTTCGAGGCTGCGGATCACGACTTGAAAGATGCTGCGCATGTCCTGGCGCTCGCCGATGGCTCGAGTGATTTGCTGTAAGAGATTGAGCCGCGCAAGTTGTGCCTGCAGTTTGAGCTGCGCAAGCTTGCGCTCGGTCATGTCCCGGGCAATCTTGGAGGCGCCCACAACCTGGCCCCGGGTATCCCGCATTGGGGAGATGGTCACGGAGACATCCACCCTGCCACCATCTTTTCTGACGCGCACCGTCTCGAAATGGTCAGTCTTATCTCCACGAGCGACGCGAGCCAATATGGCCTG
>Ga0070734_10000765_pt1 | contig 58273 bp, 47 predicted proteins | sample Coa_R1_8_FD_66444 | JGI IMG/M metagenome (GOLD analysis project Ga0070734, IMG submission 66444) | Surface soil microbial communities from Centralia Pennsylvania, which are recovering from an underground coalmine fire - Coalmine... | ecosystem: Environmental > Terrestrial > Soil > Unclassified ...
CGAGCACATGATCCGCTACACGTTCGAGGATGTCCTGCCGCGGGTGGCGGCGGCGGCGCCGCGTCGGGCGCCGCGGCGCTCGCCGGTCGCGGAGGTCCTCGTGCCGCTGCGGCGCTTGGTCCAGGCGGCGAAGGCCGCCGCTACTTCGTGAACAGGGTCAGGTCCGCCGCCTCGCCCATCGCCTGGTAACCCGCCGGCCCCGGGTGCAGCCCGTCCGCTTGGGACCACGCGGCCAGCGCCGCCTGGATCTTCGGCGGGTTTCCGCCGTCGGTCAGCGCGGCGTCGAAGTCGATGTAGCCGTCGAAGTTTCCGGCGGTCTTGATCCAGGTGTTGACGTCCTCGCGCACCATCTCGTGCGCGGCCGTGTAGTAGGCGGGCGAGCCGGTGGTGTCGCCGCCGAAGGGGGTGATCGTCCCGCCGTAGATCACCAGGCCGGCGGCGTGGGCGCGGTTGATGAGGTCCGTGTAGCCGCTCTCGAGCTGCGCGGCCGAGGCGTCGCCCGCGATGTCGTTCACGCCGTCGAGAACGATGACGTAGTGAACGCCGGACTGCGCCAGAACGTCGTGGTTGAAGCGGGCCTGGGCCGCCGTCCCGACGGTGCCGATGAGGACCGAGCCGCCGATTCCGACGTTCATCATGGAGACCTCCGCGGTCCCGGGGTTTCCCTGCAGCCGCGCGGCCAGGACGTCGGTCCAGCGGTTCTCTCCGTCGGTGGTGGTGCCCCGGCCGTCGGTGATGGAGTCGCCGATCGCCACCACCCCTTGCGCCGAGGGGTCGGCCATCACGTCGATCGCCGAGATGAAGAACCAGAGGACGGCCTTGGTCGCCGACGTCATGTCGGCCGCGTCCACGGTCGTGCTGGCGCTCTGGAAGTAGGACGTCGTCCGCGAACCGGAGTGCTGGGTCAGCGTGGTGGGGACGCTCCCCAGCGCCGTGGTGATCGTCAGGTTGCCCTGGTCGGCCACGGTGAACGCGATCGGATCCGACCAGGCCTCCGTGCCGGCCGCGATGGTCACCGAGGCCATCCCCGAGAACGTCAGGGCCGTGTCGGTCGTCGTGTCGATGGTGCTGTCGACCAGCGCGCCGGCGGCCGCGCCGCAGAGCGCGACGTGGGCCGCGTTGATGACCAGGGGCGCCTCGCCCTCCAGGTTCGAGAACTGGACGCGCAGCTCGGTGCCGCCCAGCGACACGTGGGTCACCTGCCGGATCACGCTGTTGGCGAGGGCGATCGGCGGCACGTTGCTGGCGTTCGTGTCGACGTAGGGCGCGGCCGTCCAGGTCCCCACCCACTTCGGCGGCCCGGCGTCGACGCCGGCGTCCGCGCTGGTCGCGCCCCCGCTCTTGCTGCAGGCGAAGGCGAGCGCGCTCACGATCACAGCCAGCAACGCGACGGAAGACAGCCTAAGGATGCGCATCGCCAACTTGTACTCTGTCGGCCGCCCCGTGAGAAGGCTCAGGCTGCGCTCGAGGTTCCGAACGGCGAGGGGCAACCCGGATCACTGCAGCGTGACAGAGGCGTCGTCGACGAACAGATCGGGGCACTCGAGGGTCGAGCAGTCGCCTGCCTCCGCCTGCACGACATCGATGGCGGCCATCGACAGCCGGCAGCCGGCGGGCGCGTCCGCGGGCGGGAACACGAAGGTGCCGCCGAGCTCGGTCCAGCTGCTCGGCGCCACCACGACGGCCGGCGCGGTCGCCGTCGTCGCGATCGGCGGTGAGCCGATACAGCCATAGCCCGGCTGCAGGACCAGGGTATGCGCCGTCGTGCCCGACTGGGAGATCGGGGGCTCACCCGACGAAGAAAGGTAGGCGGCGTACGCAGGTGTGCGTCGCCGGGCGACAGATGCGACGCGCCGGGGTCAGACCGCCGTACCGGTGTCCGAAGCCGCTTCCAGCGGGCGCGCGGCCGGCGCCATGAACTCGGGGCCGATGGGATCGCGGACCGTCTCGGCGAGGACGGCGTCGAGGTAGGCGCGCGCCTCGTCGTCGAGGTGGAAGCGCATCAGCTCGTCGATCGGCACCAGCTCGCTCGGGTGGCGCGGTCCCCACAGCGCGACGGAGACGCCGGGGGTGTCGAGCACCCAGCGCATGGCCAGGGCGAGGACGCCCGTCTCGTAGCGCTCGTGCGCGTACCGCTCGAGCAGCTCGACGGCCTTCAGGTACTGTTCGAACCGCGGCGGCAAGAACTTCGGGTCGAGCTTTCTCAGATCGTCTCCCGAGAACTGCGTTCCCTTGCCGATGGCGCCGCCGAGGAGCCCGCGGCAGAGCGCGCCGTAGGTCAGGGTGGCCACCCCGCGGGCCCGACACCACGGGATGATGTCCTTCTCCGCCTCTCGCTCGAACAGGTTGAGCGGGGGCTGGACGGCGTCGATGCCGATGACGTCGTTGAAGCGCTCCATCGCCGCGATCGCGTAGTTCGAGACGCCGACCGAGCGGATCTTTCCAGCCTGCTTGAGATCGGCCAGCGTCTCGGCCGTCTCCTCGTACCGCGTCAGCGGGTCCGGCCAGTGGACCAGAAGCAGATCGATGTAGTCGGTGCGGAGACGGCCCAGCGAGAGCTCGACGTCCTCCACGATCTGCCGGCGCGTTCCGTTCCGGAAGAGGGCGTCGCCCCGGCGCTCGAGGCCGGCCTTGGTGACGATGACCACCCGGTCGCGCTGGCCGCGTTCGGCGATGGCGCGTCCGATGACCTCCTCGGAGTGCCCGAAGCCATAGGCGGGCGCCGTGTCGATGAGGTTGATGCCGCGTTCGAGGACGACGTGAATCGTCCGCACCGACTCGTCGTCGTCGGAGCCGCCCCATTGCCAGCCACCCATGGCCCACGTCCCGAGACCGATCCGGCTGACCGGGATCGGGATGTCGGGAATCTGCGTCGCCTCGATGTCCATCGTCGACCTCCTCTCGTTTCAGGCGCTGCCCCGCTCGACCTCTGCGACCACCTTCCCCGGCGAGATCACGACGTCAGCTCCTCGGCGCGCGGCGCCTGCACTCGCTGCACCTTGCGGAGGACGACCCGCGCGGGAGCGCCGTCGAGCCCGTCGAGCCGCAACGGCAGGCAGATGAGATCGTACAGCCCCGGGCCGACGCCGGAGAGGTCGAGCCCCTCGATGACGCAGATCCCGGCGGCGAGGAGCGGCACGTGCGTCTCGACCGGGATGTCCATGGGGCCGATCGACAGGTAGTCGATCCCGATCGTCCGAACGCCGCGCTCGGCCAGCCAGCGGGCCGCCTCCGGCACCAGGCAGGTGTAGTCGGAGCGAAACTCCTTCTCCTTCCAGAAGCCGGAGTTGCGCGTCTTGAACAGGATCCGATCGCCCGCCCGGATCCCCAGCCCCTCGATGTCGCGCTGCCGGATCCGGACGATGTCGCCCATGTCGATGACCCGCGCCGGTCCGATCAGGCGGTCGAGCCTGAAGGTGTCGACGCCGCCGCTCTCGAGGATGAAGTGATTCGGGGCGTCGATGTGCGTCCCGGTGTGAACCCCCAGCGCCAGCGACGAGACGGTCGCCACGTCGCCGCGCCGCAGGTGCTCGGTGTGGGTGATGACGATGGCCGGGTTGCCGGGCCAGTGGACCATGCCGCTGCGGATCGGCACGCTGACGTCGACCCACGAATCATCAGACTCGTTCAGCGTCACGCGATCCCTGGCGATCTCTTTCTGCACCAGCATTGTGGTCCCCCCTAGGCCGCGAGTGTGACGACCTGCTTGATGCCGCGCGGCTGTCGCAAGAGCTCGGGCACGTCGTCCAGCTTCGCGCCGTGCGTGATGAGGCTGCGGACGGCCGCGGGGAAGAGCCCCATGAACTGTTCCAGCTGGCGCACGGCGGCCTCGAACGCGCCCCGCGAGGCGTTGACCGTTCCGAACAGGACCTGATTCTTGAGCACGATGTCCCGCATGATGCGGTCGAGATCGATCTCGATCGGCGCCCGCGGACTGGGCATGCCGCTCAGGATGAAGACGCCGTTGGGCGCCAGCGCGGCCTGCGCGCCGAACGCGACCTTGGCCGTGCCGACCGCCTCGAACACGATGTCGGCGCTCCCGACGCGCGCCGGGAGGTCGGCGAGGGCCGTGTCGCCCACCGACACGTACTCGGCGCCGAACGAGCGGGTCAGCTGGGCCCGGTCGCTGTCGGCCGGCTCCAGCGAGTAGACGAACGTGCGGGCGTTTCGCGCCACCAGCATCATCGCGCTCAGCAGGCCGATGGGCCCGGCCCCCAGCACCAGGGCGCGCAGCCCCAGCGGCTCCCACGGATAGCGGCGCAGGATCGCGTCCAGGTCGACCGCCGCCTTGGCGGTCACGGTGAGCGGTTCGATCAGGGCGCCGACCTCGGCCAGCGCGCGGGGGACCCGGACCAGGTTCTGCTCCTCCTCGACCACCAGCTCGGTCAGGTAACCGTCGGCCCCCTTGATCCCGCGCTCGGTGAACCCTCCGGAGGTGCAGAAGTCCTGGCGGCCCACGCCACAGGCGACGCACCCTGGGTCGTTGCAGGGCCGCCGCACGGTCAGCGCGACCAGATCACCGGGTACCAGCGTGCGCACCGCAGAGCCCACCTCGACGACCTGGCCGAGCGCCTCGTGCCCCAGCACGAGCCGGTCGCCGCCGGGCGCCGGCTTCCCGTAGTGAAACGCCGCGATCTCGCGATCGGTGCCGCAGATTCCGACCTCACGGATCCGAACGATCGCCTCGCGCTCGCTCCGCCGCGCCGGCGCCGGGACCTCGATCATTCGCAGCTCGCGCCGCCCTGGAAACACCGCCACCGCCCGCATGGAGCTTCCTGGATTCAACATGTGCATCCGGGAAACGGGGTGCGAGCCCGACGGTTGGCCGCGACCTGCGCCGAATTCATCCCTCGGCCGAGGCGCGCTCGGCCGAGGTGACCAACGGAGAGGACGAGCTCGACTCAGGGCGCCGGGCCCAGCGGTTGCTGGTGCTCCCGGACATAGGCAGCTTCTTCCGACATGTTGACGACGGACGAGCGCGTCGCCGCCAGCAGGCGCTTGCACGCCACGATGAGCGCCGCCGCGCCGAGTATGCCGACCGCCAACGCCAGGACGGCGATCCCCGCGTCGAGCCGCTGCGAATGCGGCGCCACGGCGGCGCCCAGGATGGAGATCAATGTGGCGGCCGTGAAGGCACCCGCGGCGACGTAGGCGCCCGTCAACGCCCCCAGCAGCAGGACGCCTTGCTCTTGCGTGCGCTCCATCTGCTTGAGCAGCAGCGCCCGGATGTCCGGCGAGGCCTTCCGCTTGTCGATCTCAGCCGCGAAGCCCCTCATCCGCTCGCTCGACCGCAAAAACCGATTGCTGGTGCTGAGCGCCAGGACCGACGCGGCGTTGGTGAGCACCGCGGGGGCTCCGACCAGAGACAGCAGGGCGAACGGATTCGACGGCAACCAAGGACAACCTGGCCCCGGCGGCGCGCGTCGCAAGGACGGGGAATCTTCCCTAGGTCACCCGCCGGGCGCCATTTGCGCCGGTCTGTGACCGCCCGGGAACTCCGCCGCCGGGTGCGCGTTATACGCACCAGCCGCCGATGGGCCCTCTCCGACACACCGTTCGATCGGCAACTTGCGCGCTGGGCATTTGCCTGGCGCTGGAGGCCGGCGCGCGCGCCGCCCCGCCCGCCTGTCCCTCGAACGACCCGCAAGGCGCGGGCTGCGTCGAGGCCTGCCAGCTGCCAGCCGACCCCGCAGCCCGCGCGTCCGAGCTCTTCCTCGGCAAGCTGCGGGCGCTGGCGCCGACCGGCCACCACCTGGCCGCCAAGCCCGGTCAGCCGCTGGCCGCCGCCGTCTCCCAGTTTCGGGTCGCCTCGATCCCGCTCGGCAAGGACGACGCGGCCCGGTGGCGGCAGAACGGCCTCTGGGCGGGGCCGTGCGCCGGCCTCTCGGCCGTGTTCGAGGCCAGCGCCATCAACGACAAGGACGCGCGGAGCATGGTCGACCTCTACGAGCTGCACTACGCCTCGGACGCGGCGGCGCGCCGGGTGGCGGCGCTGCTGGGCAGCTCGTGGGACTGGAACGGTCACCCCTCCATCGCCGTGCAGCGCGGGGCGAACGTGATCGTCGCCGAGGGCCGCTACGGCGCCTGGAGCGCGCTCGAGACCCTGGGCGATCACTTCGGCGGCGCGGTCTTCCCGCGCGGCGGGCCCGCCCCGGTTCCCCTGTGCGATCCCAAGGCGCGGCAGCGGCCGATCTTCCAGGGCGATGGGTTGACGGTGCACGTGCTCGGGTTCGGGCCCTCGGGCGAGCTGGCCTGGCTGGAAGGGCGCGACGCGCCGGCCGGCGCCACCCAGTGGACGATGCGCGTGAGCAACCTGGTCAACGATCGCGAGATCGCGACGCGCAGCTGGCGGACGGCGTTGCCCACCACCGCGGCGTTCTGCGCCGAGCACCGGGCCGACGCCGGCGCGCTGCTGAGCGAGCGCGGCGTCGCGGGCGGCCAGTTCAGCGCGTTCGACAAGGCGACCTTCGACGGCGGTCCCCTGAGCGTGGCGATCCAGCCCGCGGCGCCGTCGAGCAAGGACGGCAAGGAGATCGTCATGCAGGCGCCCTCGGGCAGCAAGGTGCTGGGCCGGCTGGCCTCCGACGCCGGCGCGGCCACGGCGCTGGGATTCCTCCGCAGCCCGTTCGAAGATCGCGTCGCCGTGCTGGTGCTGGTGAAGGACGCCCAGAACGGGAAGCCCGGCCTGCGCGTCCTCGGCGGCCGGCTGGACAAAGGCTGGCTCCGGCGCGAGTAGAATTCCGCGTCAGGAACCATCTTGTGCTCCCCATCGCTCAGAGGTCTGGCGCTGGTGGTGACGCTCGCGCTCGCCTGTCATCCGGCGCCCCACCAACATTCGGCGCCCGCACCCGCGACGGGTGACGGCGGCGTCCCGTGCGCCGGGCCGCTGGCGCTGGTGCTCCGGAACCCGGCGTCGGCCCAGCCGCCGCAGCCGATCCTCACGCTGGACGCCGGCGGACGCGTCGTCGTCAACGCGTTCCCGACGTCGGCTCGCGGGGCGACCTTGACGCCCGACGGATGTCTGGTGGGCGACGACGGGCTCTGGGCCGAGCTGGCGCCGGACGGCGTGCTCTGGACCGCGCGCGAGAGCTACGCGGCCTCGGGCAGCTGCCTGGCGGTCGGCGGCCACGCTTCCGTCTGCGTCCGGCCCGACGGTATCGTCGAACGCCGGGAGAGTGACGGCAGGACCGAACCCGTCGCCGGAGGCTCGATGGCCTTCACCGACAACCGGCCGGAGGCGCGGTGCGCTGCGCTCGTCATGCTCGGCGCGTTCATGTCCATGATGCCCAGCATGGCGGTCTCCGACGGCCACCCGCCGCGCGTCCCGGCCCCGGCCGGCTCGCGCTGCACGCGCTTCGCGCGCCCGTGACCGCGCGCCGGGAGACCGCGCGCTCAGAGGCAGCAGCCGACGAACGTGGTGGCCGAGGGGTCGACCGAGTTCGGGGAGCCGCCGCTGACCACGATGCGCGAACCGATCCGGGCCGCGACGGCGCCCTTGCGCGGCTCGGGCAGCGACGGCAGGGCGCACCAGGCGTCCACCGCGGGATCGTAGACGAGCACGTCGGCGCTGGGGACGATGCCGGCGAGCGAGCCGCCGACGACCAGGATGCGTCCGTCCTCCATCGCCGAGGTGGCGCCCCCGATCTCCGAGCGCGCGACGGGGATGGGGGCGCGCGAGGTCCACCCGCCGCTCACGGGATCGAAGGCGTCGACGTCGGCGACGTCGCCGGAGGATTCGTTCCAGCCGTGGCGGCCGGCGATCGCGTAGAAGAGCCCGCCCGTCGCGGCACCGCCGCCGTGATTGCGCGGATCGGGGAACGGCGCCGCCATGGTCCAGGTCGGGGGCCCGGCCAGATCCCAGACCTCGTGCGCAGCAGAGTCGCTGCTGCCGTCGGCGGCCAGGCCCCCGGCGAGGTGGAGCGCCGACCCCAGCAGAGCCCAGGAGAAGGCGGCCCCCGCGGCTGGCAAGGGCGGCCCCATGCTCCACGTGCCGCTGCCGGCGCTCCAGCGCCAGACGGCGTCGGTCGTGGGCGGCAGCGCGCCGGTGAAGGCTCCCACGAAGCCGCCGACGACGATCACGTCGCCCTCGAACGTGACGACGGCGACGTGGGTCTGGGCCCCCGGCAGATCGGGTCCGGGCCGCCAGGAATCGCCCGCGGGATCGTAGATGTCGACGCTGGGCGTGACGTCGAGGGCGGCCGAGGTGAATCCGCCCAGCACCCACAGCTCGCCGTCCACGACCGCGCCGTTGGCTTCGAAGCGCGCTGTCGGGTCGGGTACGGCGACCGACCATCCGAAGCCCGGCGGCGCTCCGGCCTCGGCGGCGTCGGCGCTCGACGCGGCCGCATCTCCCGCCAGGCCGGCGCGATCGCCCACGCAGGCCGGGGCGGCCGGCGGCGCGGGCGCCCGCGACCCCGACGAGGCGCAGGCCACCGCGGTCACCATCACCCCCACCGCCAACCGCAACCCGCTCGCCACGGTGGTCAGTCTGCCAGCTCGGGGCCGCGGACCCAAGCGCGCGCGGTCAGCCCGGGATCGGCGCGAACAGGCCGTCGATCTCGCGCGCCGTGACGGGCAGCCCGGGCCCCGGCGCCAGGATGCCGTCGGCCAGCTCGCGCTTGCGGCGCTGTAGGCCGAGCATCTTCTCCTCGACGCTGCCGGCGACGATCAGGTTGTAGACGAACACGGCGCGCGTCTGGCCGATGCGGTAGGCGCGGTCGGTCGCCTGCGCCTGCGCCGCCGGGTTCCACCAGGGGTCGTAGTGAATGACGGTGTCGGCGCTGGTCAGGTTCAGGCCGGTGCCGCCCGCCTTCAGCGTGATGAGGAAGACGTCGGCGCGCCGCTGCTGGAAGGTGTCGACGGCCTGCTGGCGGTCGGCGGTGGCGCCGGTCAGCGCGACCCAGCGGACCTCGCGCTCGGTGAGGCCGTCCGCGATGAGGCGGACCATGCTGGCGAACTGCGAGAAGACCAGCACGCGCCGCCCCTGCGTCAGCTGCTGGTCGAGCAGCTCCATCAGCACGTCGTACTTGGCCGACTGGCGGACGGAGGCGGCGGCCTCGCCGCGCACGAGGCGCGGATCGCAGCAGACCTGGCGCAGCTTCATCAGCGCGTCGAGGATGGTGATGGCCGAACCGCCCAGGCCCTTGGCGGCGATCACCCGCCGCACCTCGGCGTGCCCCGCGACCCGCAGGCTCTCGTAGAGATCGCGCTGCGCGCCGCCGAGCTCGATCGGCCGGACGATCTCGGTCTTGGGCGGCAGGTCGCGCGCCACCTCCTCCTTGTTGCGGCGCAGGATGTAGGGCGCCACCTGCTCGCGCAGGGCGCGCAGGCGCTCGCGGTTGCCGCCGCGCTCGATGGGCGCGGCGAAGCGGTGGCGGAACCAGTCGGCGTCGCCCAGCATCCCGGGGTTGAGGAAGTCGAACAGCGCCCACAGCTCGCCCAGGTGATTCTCGACCGGTGTCCCCGACAGGCACAGCCGATGGGCGGCGTTGATGCGCCCCGCCGCGCGGTGCGCCTGGCTGTTCGGGTTCTTGATCGCCTGGGCCTCGTCGAGGATCAGCATCGAGAACCGGCGCGAGGCCAGCAGCGCCTCGTCGCGCACCAGCAGAGGGTAGGTGGTCAGCGCGACGTCACAGCGGCCGGCCTGCGCCCACTGGAACCGGCGGCCGGCGCCGCGGACCAACTGGACGCGCAGGTGGGGCGCGAACCGCCCCAGCTCGCGCCGCCAGTTCCCGACCACGCTGGTCGGCGCCACGACCAGCGCCGGCGCGTCGAGGCGCCCGGCCTCCTTCTCGGCCACCAGGTGGGCGATCGTCTGCAGCGTCTTGCCCAGCCCCATGTCGTCGGCCAGCACGCCGCCAACGCCGTTGACGCGCAGGTGCTGCAGCCAGCGCAGGCCGTCCTCCTGGTACGGGCGCAGCGTCGCGCGTAGCCCGCCGGGCACCGGGGCCGCGCCGGGCGCGCCGGCCAGCGCTCGCCCGCGGTTCGCCACGGCGGTGGCGCCGGTCCAGGTCAGGCCGCGCCGCGTGGCCGCGAAGGCTGCGTCCGCGAAGGCCGCCTCGAGCTGGCCCAGCGAGCCGGCGCGGGTGGCCGGAAAGCGCACCGCCGATCCGTCCCCCTGATAAAGCTCGCCGAGCACCTTCATGAGGATGCGAAGCCGTTCGGGCGGGACCGTGACGTACTGGTTCTCGCCGGCGCGCAGCGCGAACGCTCGACCGCCCCGCGACATCAGACGATCGAGCGGCGCCGCCTCCGGCATCGACTGCAGGAGGTCGAGCAGCGCCGGCAGGAGGTTCACCCGCCGGCCGTCGACCTCGATCCCCAGCTCGAGGTTGAACCAGCCCGGCCGCTCGTCGTCGGCGACGTGCGCGTACCAGGGGGCGTCCGCGGCGACCACCTGATAGGGGTAGTCGGCGGGCAGCTCGACGCGCCACCCGAGCCCGCGCAGCTGCGGCACCGCATAGGCGGTGAACGAGCAGAGCCCGTGCACGTTGCCGTCGGCGCGAATGACGTAGTCGGCCGTCGACCCCGGGTAGGTCGTGACGTCGTCGAGGCACTCGACCTCCAGCGCCCCCAGGCTCTCGAGCAGGTACCGCGCCCGGCGCTCCGCCTCGAGGTCGGGCGCGGCGCCCTCGGGGTAGTCGAAGCGCAGCTCGCCCACCGCCACGCCCTCCTCGCGAACCTGCAGCGCCAGGGGACCGCCATCGTTGACCAGCACCGTCTCGACCCGCAGCACCAGGTGCGGCGAGGGGACACACACCAAGGCGGCGCCCTGCGGGGAGGACGCGGGAGGCGACGCCGGCATGGACCGCCGAGTATCGGCCAAGGCGACGACCTGTCCAGTTATCTCGTCGGCCGATCACGGCATCGGCAGGTCACGTTTTTTGCGGCCCGCCGCCAGCGGTGGCTCAATCATCTGATGATGCAGCCATCGGAGGTATCGGAGCCGGCCACCACGCCGATCGCGGCCCTGCGGGTCGCCCTGTCCGACGAGGCGCGCGCGTCGCTCGAGGCGGTGCGCGTCGCGCAGGACGCGGCCCGGCAGCGCGCCCGCCAGCAGACGCGGAACGCCCGGCTGCTGTTCGCGACCGGCGCGGCCATCGCGTTGCTGGTCGGCGGGCTGGCGCCGCGCGTGTCGCGCTGGCGGCACGCCCGCTCGCTGGCCTCCGTCGCAGCACGGCCCCCGGCCACGACTCCCGCGCCGGCCGCCGAGCTCCCCACCACGCCGCCCGTCCAGGCGGCGGCCGCGGCGGCGCCCGCCGACCCGGCCGCGGCGGCGCCCGCGGACCAGCCCGGGGCCGGGACCGACCAGGGCTGCGATCTCGCGTCGGTCCGGACTGCCGGCTGGCGCGTCTCCCCCGAGGCGTGCGCGCAGGCCTTCGCGGCCGACTCGACCAACGCGGCCCTGGCTCTGGCGATCGCGCAGGCCGAGCACGCGCGCGGCCATCTCACCGAGGCGGCGCAGTGGGCCAAGCGCGCGCTGGCGCTCGACCCCAAGGCCGCCGAGGCGTACGTGCTCATCGCGCGCGCCGACGTGAGCGACGGCCGGCGCGAGGACGCCGGCGCGGCCTACCGGCGCTATCTCGAGCTCGCCCCGCGCGGCTGGCACCACGCCGAGGCCCGACGCGCCTTGCGCTCGGTCGACCGCTGACGCTCAGTACCAGTTGAAGCCGAGCATCACCGCGTACATGCTCAGATCGCCGGCGCCGTTGTTCCCGCCGTAGGCCACGTTGCCGTAGCGCAGCTGGAGATCCATCGCCCAGTTGAAGCTCTGGACCAGCTCGATCCCACCCGCCAGCATGAAGGCGAACCCGGTCTCGTCATCGACGTTCACCGAGTATCCGTAGCCGTAGTAGCTGGTGTTCGCGTTGAGCAGAAGCCGGCCGAAGCCGAGGCCCCCCTTGATCCAGAGATTGTAGAGCGGCCAGTACTGCAGGGCCGCCGTGTAGACGCCGTTCCAGGTCTCGCCGCTCCCCAACCCCCGGACCCCCGAGAAGTAGTGCAGGCCTTCCCAGAAGTCGCCCACGACGGCCACGTTCGGGGCGATCATCCCGCCGATGTGCGCCTCGGCGAGCCCGGCAAATCCGCACACGTCTCCGCAGTTAGAAGCCGATATGCCGCCGATGCCGAGCGAGAACCCGAACACCAAACCCGCCCGGTACACCCCGCGCGGGGCCCGCGCGTAGTACGGCGACGGGCGCCCGTAGTACTGCGCTTGCGCGGTCGAAACGGATCCCAGGAGCGTCAACAGGATCACGCCGAGTCCGACGGCCAGAAGCTTTCGCTGGAACATGGGTCTCCTCACGGGCGTCGTTCTCCCCGTAGTCCATCTGCTTAAGTTCACCGGCCGAGCTTGGCAACCCGTCGGCGCCAAATTGCCGCACGGCGCAGATCCCCCGTCATGGCGCCCGGTTGTGGGCGTCGACCAGCTGGTGGAGCTCGGCGTCGTCGACGACGTCGGTGGGAGTGCCGGCGATGGTGATGGTGCCGGTCAGCGTGACGCTGATCCCGATGCCGGCCAGGGCGGCCGCCGGCACGTCGTGCCCGCGGTTCTGGTAGGAGGTGGCGAGGCCGACTGCGACCGCGGTGGCCCCGAGGAAGATGCCGGTGGCGACCTCGAGGCCCGTCTTGGTCTCTTGCCGCCAAGGGATGCGTCGGTCCTGCCAGTCGTTTGGCATTGCTGCCGCGCCAATCCAATCACGCCCGACAGACCGTGGCCCGCGTCTTGCCTCGGGCGGCCGGCGTGCACACCTTGCGAGGGGAGGTGCCTATGACACTGGAAGCGCTCCTGCTTTGGATCGTGGTCGGCCTGATAGCCGGCTGGCTCGCTTCGGTGGTGGTGGGCGGCGGTTACGGCGTGGTCGGCGACATCGTGATCGGGGTCGTTGGCTCGTTCCTCGGAGGCCTCATCTTTCACGCCCTCCACATCCACAGCCCGTTCGGCGGCCTGGCGGGCACGATCTTCGTCGCCTTCATCGGGGCGATCGCGCTGCTGGTCGTCATCCGGCTCATTCGCTCTGCCGGCGCCCGACGCTACTAGCCCCCGATCGTCACGTCGTCGATGTAGAGCGTGACCGGCCAGCTCATGCTGTTGGTGCAGTTGAGCGTCAAGAAGATGCCGGCCTGATAGGCGTTGATGACCGAAGGGTTGGTCACCGTCGCCGTGACCTGGAACCAGCTCTGCACCACCGGGATCCCCGTGGCGACCTCCGTGCCGTTCCCCGACGACGCGGAGTAGAGGTAGATGCCGAGGTCGTTGTTGCTCGGGGAGCAGTCCGGGAGGTTCGCGTCGATGTAGACCCAGGCCGAGACCGTGCGGCCGTTCAGGTTCTCGGCGCCGTTCACGCACAGCGGGACCTGGACGCCGATGCTGCTGCCGCTGCCGAAGACCCCGAACGTGCCGCCGACCTGCAGCGAGGCGCCCGAGGTGCCGTTGTGCCTGGCGGTGGAGGACATGACGGTCACCGCGCTGGGGGGCGTCGGGGTGGTGGCGGCGACCCAGCCCTGCGTGCTGCCGTCGTTGAAGTCGTAGGTGACGCGGTTGCAGGAGGCGAGGCCCGACGAGCCCGTGCAGGCCCGATAGCCGGTCGCGCACCCGACGCCGCAGGTGCCGTTGCAGGTCGGCGCCGAGTTGGCGATCGAAGACCCGGAGCAGACGACGCAGCTGCTGCCGCACGCCGCGGGATCCGTGTTGCTGGCGCAGGTGGCGCCGCACGCGTGGTAGTTCGCGTTGCACATGGTGCCACAGGACGTGCCGTCGCACGTCGCGCTGCCGTTCGCCGGCGTCGCGCAGGCCGTGCACGAGGTCGTCCCGCAGCTGGAGACGCTGCTGTTCATCACGCATCCCGACGGGCACATGTGTTGCGCCGCCCCGCACCCGGCCCCGCCGGTTCCGGTCGCGCCGCCGCTGCCAGTCGTTCCGGCAGCGCCGCCGCTGCCAGTCGCGCCGCCGGTTCCAGTCGCGCCGCCGCTGCCAGTCGCGCCGCCGCTGCCAGTCGTGCCACCGCCGCCCACCGCGCCGCCGCTGCCAGTCGTTCCGGCAGCGCCGCCGCTGCCCGTCGCGCCGCCGCTGCCTATCGCACCGCCCGTGCCTGTCGCGCCGCCGCTGCCCACCGCGCCGCCCGCGCCATGTCCGGCGGCCCCTCCCGCGCTTCCCGCGGCGGCGCCGCCGCCGGTCGCTCCCGCATGGCCGCTGGCTCCGGCGGAGCTGCCGCCGGCGCTCCCGCCGGTAGCTCCAGCGTCGGCTTTCAAGACCGCGCTGCCGCAGCCGGCGAGGATGATCGCCGCCGCCGCGCCGAGAAGGTGCTTCGAGAACGGGTGGATAGGTCTCATGTCCGAGGACCCCAATTCCCGGAAGGGGGCGTTTTGAATCAAATCCCGTCGAGAAATCGGGCCGCGGTCAAAGTCCTGGCGTCGATTTCGAGACTTCCACCGCTCGGGGGCCGGCCTGGCCGGACCTCACCCGGAGCGGGACCGCCGCACCGAATCGGCGACCGCGTCGGCGTCGGCGATGAACTGGCGCAGCTGCGGGTAGACGGTGCCGCGCCAGCGGCGGCCGCTAAAGATGCCGTAGTGACCGGCCCCCTCGACGGTGAGGTGATGCTTCCGGTCGCCGGGAATCCCGGTGCAGAGCTCGTGCGCCGCGCGCGTCTGACCGGGCCCCGAGATGTCGTCGAGCGCGCCCTCGATGGTGAGCAGCGCCGACCGCGTGATCGCCTCGGGCGCCACCCGCACGCCGCAGACGTGGAGCAGCCCGCGCGGCAAGAGATGCTGCTGAAAGATGACGCGGATGCAATCGAGGTAGTACTCGGCCGGCAGGTCCATGACCGCGTTGAACTCGTCGTAGAAGCGACGGTGCTCCTCGGCGTCGTTGAGATCCCCCTGGACCAGGTGGCGATAGAAGTCCCAGTGCGAGCCGATGTGCCGGAAGGGATTCAGGGCCATGAAGCCGGCGTGCAGGAGAAATCCCGGGTAGACGCGCCGCCCGCGTCCCGGGTACTGCGACGGGACCTCGTCGATGAGGTAGGTCTCGAACCAGGACAGGGAGTGGCCGGTGGCGAACTCGTCGACGGTCGTCGGGCTGCGCCGGGTGTCGATCGGCCCGCCCATCAGCGTCACGCTCCGCGGCTGCGGCTCGCCCGCGGACGCCGCCAGCGCGGTCGCCTCCAGCACGGGGACCGCCGGCTGACAGACGGCGATGACGTGCAGGCGCTCGACGCCCGCCGTGCGCATGAACTCGCGCACGTAACCGACGTAGTCGTCCAGCGTGAAGGCGCCCTGATCGACCGGGATCGTGCGGGCGTCGATCCAGTCGGTGACGTAGACGTCGTGGTTCCCGAGCATGGTGCGCACCGTGTCCCGCAGCAGCGTCGCGTGGTGGCCCGAGAGCGGCGCGACCAGCAGCACGACCGGGTCGGCCGCCAGCGCGGCGTCGATCTCGGGCCGGCCGCCCTGGCGCTTGAAGTGCTTGAGGAGACAGAACGGCTTGCTGAGCGTCGTCTCCTCGACGACCGCCACCGTCGCGCCGTGCGCCTCGACCGCCTCGATGCCGAACGCCGGTTTGTCGTAGGTCTTGCTGATCCGGTAGAGGAGCTGATAGCCGGCCGCGACGCGGGGCGCGCCCGGCAGCGCCGCGAACCAGCTTCCCGGTTCGGAGAACAGCCGGGCTCCCGCCGCGGCCATCGACTCGGCGGGCATGGCCAGCGCACGACTGAGCTCGTAGAGCCGGTAAATCATCGGCGACCGCGACTGCGAGGAACATGAGCCCGCGGTTCGTCTCAGCAAGGCCGGGCCGGCGCCGGTCGGATTCCAGCCCGGCCGAGGACGAACAACGGCCGGGCTCGCTTCACGAGACCGTCACCTCCGCCTGGAGATGACTAGGGATCCCACGTAGGAGGGGAGTGATGGCCGAAAATCTCGCTGCTGAGGCGGACGTTACGATCCGGGGATCTCTGTCCCAGGTGTGGGACGCGCTGGTCAATCCCGACAAGATCAAGCGCTACATGTTCGGCGCCACGGTCGAGTCGGAGTGGCAGGTGGGCGGTCCCATCGTCTGGCGGGGCCAGTGGAAAGGAAAGCCCTTCGAGGACAAGGGAAGGATCCTGGAGATTCAACGCCAGCGGCGGCTGCGCTACAGCCACTTCAGCCCGCTCTCGGGCGCGCCCGACCGTCCGGAGAACTACCACACGGTGACGATCCAGATGGACGGCCCCGACGGCGCCGTCCACGTCGAGCTCTCGCAGGACCACAACCCGACCGAGGAGGCGCGGGAAGAGTCGCGCCGCAACTGGACCGCGATGCTGGGCGAGTTGAAGAAGACGGTCGAGGCGGAGTCCTGAGGGGCGCCGCCCGAGGGCCGGCCGCTGCTGGCGGGCGAAGTTGATGAGCTCGGCGGGGAATCCATCGGCCGCCGCGCCGCGGAAGCCGTCGTCGCCCGGCCCCGGCCCGGACAGCAGCTGCTCGAAGTCGGGGATCGGCACGCGCGCGCCGAACAACAGCGGGTTCTGGCCGAACTGGTTGCCAGGGTTGGTTTGCTCACCGCTGATCGGGATCTTTTCCGGCTGACAGGGAAATTTTCCCGGGTCGCCCGCCCGCGCGGAGCGCCAGGGCCTCGGACCGCCCGACATCCGCCGGGCACGAGCATTGCTGCAGATGCTGGAGACCGATGCCCAGAAGACCCCGACCGCCCGCGCGCTGGATACTGGCTGCCCTGTATCTCGCCTCGCCGCTCGCCGCCCGCGGCGCGACGGTCGGCGCCACGCCCGGCGACGGACGACCGCTGACCCCGCCCGCCGGCGCGACGGTGGCGCCGCCCGCAGTACCTCCGGGGATGCCGGGCGCGCGCAAGATCACGCTCGAGGACGCGCTGGCCTACGCCCGCGCGCACCAGCCCGCCGTGCGCGCGGCGCTGGCCCAGGTCCAGGAAGAGAAGGCGAACGCCGACGTGCCGCGGGCGCGGTACCGCCCCCAGGTCGGGATCACCGCGCAGCTCATCGGCGGAACGGCGAACAACACGACGGCGTCGTACCTCAACACGCCGTTCGTCGATCTGCCGCGCATCGGCGGCACGCCGGTGACCGCCGCTGATGGCGCCACCTGGAAGCCGTACGCCTCGACGCTGGCGGCGGTCGGCGGCGCGCAGGAGATCTTCGACTTCGGGCGGATCGCCGCCGAGGCGGCGGCCGCCGACGCGCGCGCCGACGTCGCCGGCCGCGCCGCCGAGGCCGTCAGCCTCGACATCGAGCTGAACGTCGAGGAGGCCTTCTACGCGGTCCACGCGGCGAAGGCGATCCACCAGGCCTCCGAGGACGCCTACGAGCGCGCCCTGGTCCACCGTGACTTCGCGCGGGCCGGCGTGAAGTCGGGGCTGCGCTCGCCGATCGAGCTGACCCGCGCGGAGGCCGATCTGAGCCGCTTCGACACCGGGCGCATCCGGGCGCGCGGGGGCGTGGCCTCCGCCCAGGCGGTGCTGGCGGCGGCGGTCGGATGGCCCGAGCTGGCGCTCGACGCGGCCGACGAGGCGCCCGGCGCGGCGAGCATGCCGGCGCTCGCCGAGGCCCTTCGACTGGCCAACGACAAGGATCCGCGGCTACGAGAAGCGCTGGCGGAGCTGCGCGCGCAGGAGCTGCAGACGCGGGCCATCGGGGCGTCGCTGCGGCCCGACATCTCGCTCTCGGCCGCGCTGTCGGGGCGGGCCGGGGGCGCCACGCCCAGCAACATCGGCGCCGAGGCGGCGAGTGGGTTTCTGCCCAACGTCCCCAACTGGGACGCGGCGCTGGTGCTGACCTGGCCGCTGCTCGACCCCACCGTCACCGCGCGCGAGCGCGCCTCGCGCGCCGCCGAGGAGGTCCGTCGCTCCGAGATCGACGGAGCCCGCCAGGAGATCGCCACGGCGGTCGCGCGTTCGTACGTCGACGTGGCGGTCTCGCACGACGCGCTCCCCTCGCTGCAGCACGAGCTTGAGGCCGCCCGCGCCAACTACGCCCAGGCCGACGCGCGCTTCAAGGCCGGCCTCGGGACCAGCGTCGAGCTGGCGGACGCCGAGGCCCTGCGGATCGACGCCGAGATCCGCCTTGCCATCGGCGTGTTCGATCTGGAGAAGGCCCGGGCGGCGTTCGGACGCGCCATCGCCGAAGGACTCCGGTGACCTCCGAGCACCAACGACGACGAGAGGACGAGACCATGACGGACGAAGAGACCCCGACCGAGCGCCCTCACCGGCGGTCGCGCCTGCCGCTGGCGATCGGCCTGGGGGTGGCGGGGATACTGGTCCTCGGCGGGTTGATGGTCTGGCGCGCCGAGGCCGGCACCAACAAGGTCGCGCTGGCGGCCCACGCCAAGCAGGTGACGGTGGTGCGCGCCAAGGCGGCGCTGTTCCGGCCGACCCGCACCTACGTCGGGACGCTGCAGCCCTGGATCCAGGCCAACGTCGGACCGCAGCTGGTGGCGGCTTACGTGGATACGGTCCTGGTGCGCCCGGGCGCGACGGTCAACAAGGGCGAGGTCCTGGCGACGCTGGACTGCCGCGAAGCGAACGCCTCGACGAAGGCGATCGCCGCGCGCGCGCGGTCGCTCGACGCTCGGCAGCGGGCGATAGAGCACGAGGCGACGCGGACCCAGGGGCTCCTCGAGGGTGGCTTCGTCTCGCCGAACGAGGCCGAACAGAAGACCGCGCAGAGCACCTCCGAGGCCGCGGAGGTGGAGTCCGAGAAGGCCAACCTGGCGCGGAGCTCCTTGCAGGTCAACGACTGCATCATGCGGGCGCCGTTCGCCGGCGAGATCGCGCAGCGCCTCATCGATCCCGGGGCCTTCGTCCGCCCGGGGAACACGATCGTGACGGTCGTCGATCGCGACACCGTGCGAATGACCGCCGACGCGCCAGAGACCGACTTCGACGTCGTGGCGGCCGGGACGAAGGTGCTGGTGCACGCCTACGCCACGGACCGCGACTTCCCCGGCACGATCACCCGACGGTCGCCGGCCGCCGATCCGTCGACGCGGACCGTTCACTTCGAGATCGACCTGGGAGATCCGGGCCGGGCCATCCCCGTCGGAACGACCGGCGAGGTTCACATCGAGGTGGGAACCCCCACGCCGGCGACCGAGGTCCCCCTCTACACGGCGACGATCCGCGGAGACAAGGCGACCCTCTTCGTCGCCGATCGGGGCACCGCCCGCGCCAGGACGCTGGCGGTCCTGGGCGAGGCGGGCGGCTCGGTCTTTCTCGAGCGCGTGGACCATGCGCTCGGCCCCGACGCGCTGGTCGTCGCGGAAGGGCGCGCGCTGCTCGAGGACGGCGATCCGGTCGACGCCAAGGAGGCGCCGGACCTGGGGACGGCCGTCAGCGCGCGACGGTCCGGCGCGGCGCGGGAGACGCCATGACCTCGCTGTCGCTGCGAAACCCGATCGCCATCCTGATGATCTGCGTGGCGCTGGTGGTGTTCGCGGCGGTCGTGACGCCCCGGATGAGCGTCGACACCTTCCCCGAGCTGACGCCCCCGGTGCTGGTCATCGGGACGCTGGCGCCCGGCCTCGGGCCCAAGGACGTGGAGAAGACGATCAGCTGGCGGCTCGAGAAGTACGTCTCGGCGACGCCGGGGGTCGATCACGTCGAGAGCGTCTCCCGCAACAGCCTCTCGATCATCTACGTCTGGCTGAAGTGGGGGACCGACCTCAACGGCGCGCAGACGCTGGTGCAGCAGCAGGCGGCCTTCGCCATGGCCGCCGTCCCCAAGTCGCTGGGGGTGCTGCCGCCGTTCGTCCTCCAGTACGACCCCTCGAACGCGCCGGTGATCCAGGTGGTGATCTCGGGCGCCGGGTACACGGGCCCGCAGCTCTACGACTACGCGTTCAACAACGTCGAGCCGCTGCTGGAGGGGATCCCCGGCGTGGCCAGCGCGGCCGTCGACGGCGGCCGCATGCGCCAGATCAACGTGGTCGTCGATCCCGTGCGCGCCCAGGCCCGCAACGTCACCACCGCCGACGTCTCGGCCGCGGTGGCCAAGTCGAACGCGCTCCTTCCCTCGGGCGAGCTCATCTCCCCCAAGTTCGACGCCAACGTCTACACCAACGCCGTCCCCGGCCGCGTGGCGGCGATCGGCGACGCCCCGGTCAAGATCGAGGGGAACATCCCGGTCCTCATCCGCGACGTCGCGCGCGTCGAGGACGGCGGCACGCCCCCCACCCAGTCGGTCTCCGTCAACGGACAGGACGCCGTCTACCTCAACGTGCTGCGCATCCCGGGCGGCAACACCATCGAGATCGTCGACGCCGTCAAGAAGACGGTGGCCGGGCTGCGCGACCTGCCGCCGGGGATGCAGGTGCGCGCCTTCTTCGATCAGTCGACGTTCGTGCGGACGACCTACCACGGGCTGAAGAAGGAGATCGTCCAGGCGCTGGTCCTGATCGGGATCGTCATCCTGATCTTTCTGCAGAGCACCCGCGGCACGCTCATCGTCTCGGTGGCCATCCCGCTCTCGTTCGCCATCACCCTGATCGTCCTCTATGCCGCGGGGCAGACGCTGAACGCGTTCACGCTGGGTGGCCTGACGCTGGCGATGGGCCGCCTGGTCGACGACGCCGTGGTGGTGCTCGAGTCGATCCACCGCCACCAGCGGATGGGGCTCTCCAACCGCGAGGCGGCCCTGCGCGGGGCCAACGCGGTGGCGCTCCCCGTGCTGGCGTCGACGCTGACCACGATGGCCGTTCTCCTGCCGGTGCTCCTGCTGGCCGGCCTGGCCAAGCGGCTGTTCGCCCCGCTGGCCCTGACCGTGGCGGTCGCCATGATCGCCTCCTACTTCGTCAGCATGGCGGTCACGCCGGTGGCCTGCCGTTACTTCCTGGGCCACGGCGAGCACGGCCCCTTCGGCAAGCGCGTGGCGCACCTCATCGATCGGATCGCCGGCGGCTACGCCGACGGCCTGCGCCGCGTTCTCCCCTTCCGCAAGACGGTCGTCGCCGCCGCCGTGGTCCTGGTCCTGGCCAGCGCCTGGGCCGCCGCGCGGCTCCCCAGCACGTTCTTCCCCGAGATCGACGAGTCGATGGACATGATCTACGTCCGGTTCACCCCGGGCATCTCGGTCGTCGAGGCCGCCGAGCAGCTGAACCGGATGGGGCGGGCGCTGTCTCACGAGCTGCCGGCGGGGAGCGTGGAGATGGTGATCGCCAACATCGGCACGCCGCAGAACGCGCGCGCCGCGCTGGTCAGCCCGAACGTCGGTCCCCACACCGGCTTCCTCCGGTTGGCCTTCTCCGATCCGGAGTCGCGGACGCTGTCGCAGGGCCAGCTGGCGATCAGGGCGAGAGAGATCCTGAACCGTGACTTCCCGGGGGTCGAGACGCTGCAGTACCCCGGGGGCCTGGTGGCCAGCGTCTTCGCCAACGGCTACACGGCGCCGCTGGTGGTGGAGGTGCGCGGCGACAACCTCGACCAGCTCGAGCACGAGGCGACGGCGGTCGCCGAGGTGGCGCGGACGATCCCGGGCATCCGCGACGTTCGCACCTCGCTACAGATGGACTACCCGGAGATCCACGTCGACACCGACCGCGAGAAGGCCGGGCTGGTCGGCGTCTCCCTGCAGAGCGCGGCCCAGACGACGCTGGAGGCGACGCTGGGCAACATCAACACGCCCAGCGTCTGGATCGACTCGCACAACGGCCAGTCGTATTACGTCGTGACCTCGTACGGGTCGGTCACCGACACCCACGCGCTGGCCCGCCTGCCCGTCCGGGTGAGCGAGACGGGGCAGCCGGTGATCCTGGGCGCCTACGGCCAGATCCGCCGCTCGCTGGGGCCGATCGCCGTCGAACGCAACCACCTCGAACGCGCGACCCACATCCTCATGCAGACCGAGAACCGCGACATCGGCAGCGCGGCCCGCGATCTCGAGCGGGCGCTGCACGCCGACCACCGGACCAGCCAGGTGAAGTTCCAGTTCGTCGGCCAGGTCGACCTGATGCGCTCGACCTTCTCGGGGCTCGGCCTGGCGCTGGGGCTGGCCGTCATGGTGGTGTTCATGATCATGGCCTCGCAGTTCAAGTCGCTGCGGCTGCCGTTCGTCATGCTGTTCACCATCCCGGTGTCGCTGGTGGGCATCGTGCTGGCCCTGATGGCCGCCGGCCAGGGGTTCTCGATCACCGCGCTCATGGGGATCCTGATGGTCATCGGGATCGCGGTCTCGAACGGCATCCTCCTGGTCGACGACGCGAACCGCCGCTTCGCCGAGGGCGTCACCATGACCGACGCCATCGTGGCGGCCGCCCGCTCGCGCTTCGTCCCCATCGCGATGACCAGCCTGGCCACCATCATCGGCCTCGTCCCGACGGCGCTCGGCCTCGACCGCGGCTCGGAGGCCAACCAGCCGCTGGCCCTGGCGGTGGTCGGCGGCCTCACCTCGTCGACCCTCCTCTCCCTCTTTCTCGTGCCGGTCATGTTCCTGTTCTTCGCCCGTCGGCCCGTCGAGGATCCCGTCGACGCCGCCGGCGAGCTGCCGCTCGTCGAAGCGCATTCCTGAGCCCCTCCCATTGACGGGAAGGACCGCGTCCTTAATTTGCGGGGAGCGTCCAGCTCGCGCTGATTTCGAGGCACCGTCATGGTCGCTGCTTCCGATCCCGCACCCGGGCGCGGGCCCTTTCGGCGCGACCTGGTGGTGGTCGCGGGCGCGACCGTCGCCCTGCTGATCATCGGGGCGGGCCTGGTGCACCGCGCGCACGGCAGGGTCAACCGCGTCGCCCTGGCGGCCTCGCCGCGGCCCGTGACGGTGATCGAGGCGCGGGCGACGACCTACGCCGACAGCCGCGACTACGTCGGGGCGGTGGAGTCCTGGATCGAGGCCAGCGTCGGCCCCCAGTACATCTCGGCGTACGTGAGCACAGTCCTGGTCCGGCCGGGCGACGCCGTCCGGCGCAACCAGGTCCTGGCGACGCTCGACTGCGCTCACCCCACGGCCCAGAGCCGGGCCATGGAGATGCAGGCCCGCGCGATCGACGAGCGACAGCGCGCCCTCGCCGACGAGGCGGTGCGCGAGCGCTCGATGCTGGGAGGTGGTTTCATCGCGCCGAACCAGGTCGAACAGTCGTCGGCCCAGAGCTCGTCGGAGAAGGCGCGCCTGCTCGAGACGCGGGCCCGCGCGCAGGCCGCGTCGCTGGAGGTCCGGGACTGCGCCCTCAAGGCGCCGTTCGACGGCGACGTGGCCACCCGCTCCGTCGACCCGGGTGCCTTCGTCCATCCGGGTGCCGCGATCGTCTCGGTCGTCGATCGCCGGACCGTCCGCGTCGTCGTCGACGCGCCCGAGACCGACTTCGGCCTGGTGCGCGCCGGCGCGCCGCTCGAGGTCGAGATGCTGGCCACGGGCGCCCCGGTCGAGGCCGCCATCTCCCGGCGCGCGCCCAAGGCCGACCCCGCGACCCGAACGATCCGCTTCGAGGTCGACATCGCCGACCCTGGCCGCCAGTTTCCCACCGCCACCACGGCCCTGGTGCACCTGGGCGTCGGCCGCCCGGCCGCGGCGACGGAGATCCCGCTCGACGCGGCCATCCAGCAGGCAGGAAAGGCCAAGGTCTTCGAGGTCGACGGGAACCGCGCCCGGCTGGTCGCGCTGGCGGTGCTGGGAGAGCGCGGCGGGAGCCTCTTCTTCGCGCCCGGTATCCTGGCCGCGGGCACGCGCATCGTCACCGACGGACGCGCCCTGCTGTCGGACGGCGATCTGATCGAGCCGCACGTGCAGACCGAGGAGCCGGCCGTCGCTCCGGACGCGGGGACCCGCGGAGGCGGCTTCGGAAGGCCGCCGTGACCCGGCTGTCGCTGCGCAACCCGCTGGCCAGCCTGGTGCTGGGCGTGGCGGCCATCGTGTTCGCCTGGGTGGTCACGCCGCGTTTGGCGGTCGACACCTTCCCGAACCTGACGCCGCCGGTGCTGGTGGTGGGGACCCTGGCCCCGGGCCTGGCCGCCAAGGACGTGGAGAAGACGCTCACCTGGCGCATCGAGAAGTACGTCAGCGCCACGCCGGGCGTCGAGCACGTCCAGAGCGAATCGCGCAACAACCTCAGCATCGCCTACGTCTGGCTGCAGTGGGGGACCGACCTCAACGCGGCGCAGACCCTCGTCCAGCAGCAGGTCCAGTTCGCGATGGCCGCGGTCCCCAAGTCGCTGGGGGTGGTCCCGCCGTTCGTGCTGCAGTTCGACCCCACGAACGCGCCGGTCGTTCAGGTCACCGTGTCGGGCGGCGGGCTCAGCGGTCCGCAGCTCTACGACTACGCGCTCAACCACATCGAGCCGCTCCTGGAAGGCATCCCCGGCGTCGCCAGCGCGGCGCCCAACGGCGGCCGCCAGCGCCAGATCAACGTCGTCGTCAGCCGCGCCGCGGCCCAGTCGAGCGGCGTGACGGCCGAGGAGGTGGCCGCCGCGGTCGCCCAGTCGAACGCGCTGCTCCCCTCGGGGGAGCTCATCGCCCCGACGTTCGACGCCAACGTCTACACCGACGCAGTGCCGAGGCGCGTGCGGCAGATCGGCGACGCGATGGTCAAGGTGGAGGGCGGCCGGCCCCTCCACATCCGCGACGTGGCGCGGGTGGAGGACGGCGGCGCGGCGCCCACCCAGACGGTCTCCGTCGACGGCCAGAGCGCGATCTACCTGAACGTCCTGCGGATCCCGGGGGGCAACACGCTGCGGATCGTCGACGCGGTCAAGCGGGTGGTGTCCGAGCTGAAGGATCTGCCGCCGGGGATGGCGGTCAGGCCGGTGTTCGATCAGTCCACCTTCGTCAAGACCTCCTACGCCGGGCTCGAGCGCGAGGTCGTGCAGGCGCTGGTCCTGATCGCGCTGGTGATCCTGGTCTTTCTCCAGAGCATCCGGGGGACGTTGATCGTGGCGGTGGCCATCCCGCTCTCGTTCGCCGTCACGCTGGTCGTCCTCTACGGCACGGGACAGACCCTCAATTCGTTCACGCTCGGCGGGCTGACGCTGGCGATGGGGCGCCTGGTCGACGACGCGGTCGTGGTCCTCGAGTCGATCCACCGCCACCGGCGCCAGGGGATGAGCCCCAGCCGCGCCGCGCTGGAGGGGACGAACGCCGTGGCGCTGCCGGTGCTCGCCTCGACGCTCACCACGATCGCGGTCCTGCTCCCGGTCCTGCTGCTGGCGGGCCTGGCCAGGCGGCTGTTCGCGCCGCTGGCCCTGACGGTGGCCGCCGCCATGATCGTCTCGTACGCCGTCAGCATCTTCGTGACCCCCGTCGCCTGCCGCTACTTCCTGGGGAGGCATGAGCCGCGCGGGCTGGCCCGCCGGGTCGGGGTGGCGATCGAGCGCCTGGCCGACGGCTACGCGCTGCTCCTGCGGCGCCTGCTGCCGATTCGCCTCTGGATCGTGGGCGCCTGCGCGCTGCTGACCGTCGGGGCCGCCTGGGCGGCCAGCCGGCTGCCGAGCGCGTTCTTCCCGGAGATCGACGAGTCGATGGAGCGCGTCTACGTGCGGTTCTCGCCGGGGACCTCGCTGCGAGACGCCTCGCGGCGCATTCAGGCGATGGCCAAGATGCTGCACGACCGGCTGCCCGCCGGAGAGGTCGAGCTGGTCCTGACGAACATCGGGTCGCCCGAGAACGCCCGCAGCGCCATGACCAGCCCCAACGACGGCCCGCACATGGGGTTCATCCGCGTGGCCCTGGTCGATCCCGCGCACCGCCGCCACAGCCAGGGCGAGATCGCGGTGCTCATGCGCCATCTGCTGGAGGCGAGCTACCCGGGCGTCGAGTTCCTGCAGTGGCCGGGCGGCCTGGTGGCCAGCGTGTTCTCGAACGGGTACGTGGCCCCCATCGCCCTCGAGATCCGCAACGACAACCTGCTGGCGCTCGAGGATCAGGGGCGTTCGGTCGCGGCCGTCGCCCGCTCGATAGCCGGGGTGCGCGACGTGCGCGTCCAGCTGCAGACCAGCTACCCGGAGATCCACGTCGACACGGTCCGCGAACAGGCCGGGCTGGTCGACGTCACCGCGCGCCAGGCGGCGCAGACGACGCTCGACGCCACGCTGGGAAACATCAACCTCCCCAGCGTCTGGATCGATCCCGCCAACGGGCAGGCCTACTACGTCGTCACCTACTACGACGAGCGCGACGTGGCCGACGTCGGCGCGCTGGCGCAGCTTCCGGTGAGGATCGCCCCGGGGGCCAGACCGGTCGCCCTCGGAACCTACGCCCACCTCACCCGCTCGGCCGGCCCCATCGCCATCGAGCGCGACCACATGGCGCGCGTCACCGAGGTCTACCTGGGGACCGAGGGGCGCGACGTCGGCAGCGTCGCAGCCGAGCTGGAGGCCAAGCTGGCGGCGGACCCCCGCACCCGCTCGATCAAGTGGGGTTACGTCGGCGAGATGCAGCTCATGCGAACGACCTTCTCCGGGCTGGGCGGGGCGCTGGGCATCGCCGTGATGGTCGTCTTCATGGTCCTGACCATCCAGTTCAAGTCGCTCCGCCTCCCCTTCGTCATGCTGTTCGCGATCCCCGTCTGCCTGGTGGGGATCACGCTCGCGCTGCTCGCGGCGGGGCAAGGGTTCTCGGTGACGGCGCTGATGGGGGTCCTGATGGTGATCGGCATCGCCGTCTCCAACGGGATCCTGCTGGTCGCCGAGGCGAGCACCCGCCTGAACGAAGGCGGCTCGGCCGAGGACGCCGTCGTGTCCGCCGCGCGCACGCGATTCACGCCCATCATGATGACCAGCCTGGCCACGGTCATCGGCCTCTGTCCCACCGCGCTGGGCGTCGAGGCCGGCACGGAGGCCAACCAGGCGCTGGCGCTGGCGGTGGTCGGCGGCCTGACCTCGTCGACCGTCCTGTCCCTGTTCCTCGTCCCAGCGATGTTCACGCTGATCGCCAGGCGCGCGCCGCCGCTCGACGAGGCGACCGGCGGCTGAGGTTCCCTCCGAAGATTTCCCTGGCGGCGGTCACCGGCGGAGTGCGCCCCGGATCACTCAGGCAAAGCCTCATTCCGCGCTTTCGGCCCGCGCGGTGAGCCTTTTTGACGCCAGCGCTAACTTCAAATTTTCTAACGTGTTTCCAGGAGGGCGGGTCGCGCGGCTTTTGTGGGGGCTGTGCATTCAGGACTAGCCGAGCAGCACCGCTTTCCTGATGCGCCGGGGAACCGCGACTCGCCCTCCTCGCCTATCCGCGCGGGGGCCGTCTCATCGCCCTCGACGCCCGGCGGGACGGTGGTAATGTCCGCCGACCATGAGCAAGCGCAACCGACCGACCACCGCCGCCCAGGCCGCCCATCGCCAGCGCCGTCACGAGTACCGCAGCGCCTACAACTCGCCCGAGGGGAAGGCTGCCCGCGCCGCCGCCAAGGCCGCCGGCGCGACCGGCGCCCCGAAGCCCGCCGCGCCGAAGCCGGCGGCCAAGCCCGCCCCGAAGCCGACGGCCGAAGGCTGAGCCCGGCCGCGGACCTCGCGGGGGGAGCTAGTTCATCGAGACCTTGCTCCCCTTGATCACCACGTCCCCCGAGCCCTGGATGGTGATCTTGCCGCCCTTGATGGTGATGTCGCCGCCGCTCTTCATCGTGACGGTGGCGCTGCCCGAGGTGATGGTGACCGAGTCCCCGGCCGACACCGACAGCTTCTGACTGATCTGGCGCGTCTCGCCCTTGCTGATGCTGACGCTCAGGTTGCCCCCCACGCTGACCGTCTCGTCCTTCGACACGCTGAGGGTCATCCCGCCGCCGACGCTGACGGTCTGATCCTTCCCGACGTCGAGGCTCTGACTCTTCCCGACGCTGATGGTCTGGCCGCCGCCCACGGTGACCGATTCGTCCTTGGCCACCGAGTCGGCGCGCTTGCCGCCGACCTGAATCGTCTCGTCGGTGCCAACCGTCAGCCCGCGCGTCGTCCCGATGCTCACCGACTCGGCCTTCCCGACCGACTCGGTCCGGTTGTTGCCGATGTTGATCGCCTCGTCCTTGGTGACCGACTCGGTCCGGTTGTTGCCGACGGTGATCGTCTCGTCGTGCTTGATGTCCGTCGTCCGGTCGTTCCCCACGCTCCGGGTCTCGTCGTGCTTGACCAGTGAGGCGAGATCCTTCTCCGCCTGCACGTTGACCAGCTCGGACCCCTTCTTGTCCTCGAACCGCAGCTCGTTGAAGTTGCTCGGCGCGCCGCCCTTGCTGCTGCGGCTCTTGATCCCGCTCTGGGTCTTGTTGTCGGGCAGCGTGTAGGGCGGCATGTTGTCCGCGTTGTAGACCCGCCCCGTGATGATCGGCCGGTCAGGGTCGCCCTCCAGAAAGTCGACGATCACCTCCTGCCCGATGCGCGGGATGTGGATCCCGCCCCAGCCCGAGCCGGCCCAGACCTGGGCCACCCGGACCCAGCACGAGCTGTTCTCGTCGTTCTTCCCTTCGCGATCCCAGTGGAACTGGACCTTCACCCGGCCGTACTTGTCGGTGGAGATCTCCTCGCCGGCCTCGCCGACCACGATGGCGGTCTGCGGGCCCTCGACGCGCGGACGGAACATCGAGAGCGGCGGCGAGTAGGGGACCGCGCCGTCGATCGCGCTGAAGGAGAAATGAAAGTACTGCGTCACCTGCGAGTCGCCGGTGTCGTGCGAGGAGTTCATCGCGTCGTAGGCGGCGCTGATGACCAGGTACTGCTTGTTCTGGCTGTCGTTGGGAAATCCGGTCAGGGTGAACAGGTTGCCCGCGCCCACGCCGCGCACGTCGCCGCCGCCGGTCGCCACCTCGACGTCGCTCTGAACGTTCTGGAGCCGCGCCCGGACGTAACCCTCGATGTCGGCCGACTGCACGTACCCGGCGGGATAGTCGAAGATCTCCAGGTCCCCCTTCTTGTGCTTGACGTTGGCCTGCAGCTGGGCCGTCAGGTCGGCCTTGGGCCGCTCGAAGTCGAAGTCGTCGCTGGCGTACGCGCCCGAGCGCCACTGATGGGCGACCTCCCACTTGTTGAGGAACTCGTCGCCGCCCTCGCTGGCCGCGCCCTGGGGGTGAAACTCCAGCTTCTCGTAGTCGGTCACCGTGGCGTGCGCGCTGGCCGAGTCGGCGAGGACCAAGACGTGTCGATGCGCCTCGTGGCGGAAGTAGTAGTAGATCCCCGCGTGCGCCAGGATCCGGCTCACGAAGCCGAAGTCCGACTCGCGGTACTGCACGACGTACTCCCGCGCGGCGTACGACGCCGAGAGCTGATCCTCGAAATCGCTGAAGCCGTGCTCGCGAAACAGGGCCTTCACGATGTCGGGGACCGACTTGTGCTGGAAGATGCGGCTGTTGATGCGCGAGGAGAGCATGTAGATCCACGGCTCGACCCGGATCTGGTACCGGGTGTGGGTGTCGAACACGTCGACCAGGGTCATGCGGGTCACGTAGCCGTTGAAGTAGCGCGTGTTCCCGTCGCTGAGGGCGACCGAGATCGTGACGGTGTCGCCGACCAGGCTCGAGATGTCGAAGCTGGCCGAGTTGCTGAGCAGCGTGACCTCGTACGAGAACGGATTCCCCAGGCTGTCCGCCCCACCGAAGTGATCCACGGCGAAGGTATCCGGCGGGAACGATCCGGAGATCCCCAGCAGCCTGTCGCCCAGGCCCGCCGCCGCGCCCAATGCACTCACCGCCGCGTTCAGTACGTTCGCCACTTTGCTCCCCTATTCTGTGACCAGCTTCCGACGGAACATTTGCCTGCGCAGCGTTCGGCTGTCGTGATCTGTGTCGTTCGAGCATACACCGACTGCAACTGCCGGTGTGGCACCCCTCGAACGTGGCGTCGTCGCGTCGGACACGGATCTGCGGCTAGGGAACGAGCGTCGAGCAAAATTGTTCCCACCGGAGACTCTCATCGAGCCGTCCGACGCACGTCCGGCGGTCGATGCTCTCACCGCGCGATTCCCGCGGCGGAACCTCCGTCGGGGGGACGGTGGCTCCTCGATGGTGTCAAACCGGATCATCGCGATTTCCGGAGCTCACCGTTCATGGTGGAGAGATCCGACCTCTGACGGGCCGCTCAATGGTCGGCCGGGAATTCGGGAGATGTTCCGACGTTTCCGTCTGGTCGTCCCGGGTCGCGACTCGGGGGGCTCGCCCGACCGTCACGCCTGTTTTGTGGGGCTAGGCTGTTGCGCACCCCCTCCGTTTCCTGGCAAGCTGCCCGGGCGCGTGGGCCTCGCATGGGTGTGAAGCGCTTGAACTTCGCGGGATTACGGAAGCTCGGAGGGGTGGCACTGCTGATGGCCGCCCTCGCCGCCTGTTCGCATTCGTCGACGCCGCCGGCGGCGGCGGCGAACGCGCCGCCGGCGCCCTGCCCGTCGCCCGAGCCGCTGCGCCTGAACCTCCGCGCCTCGGCGCACCTGAACCTCAGCGAGCGCGGCGAGCCGCTGGCGACCGTGGTGCGCGTCTACCAGCTGAAAGGGACCGGCAAGATCTCGGTCGCCTCGTTCGACGACCTGCTCGATCACGACAAGGACGCCCTGGGCGAGGACTTCGTGGCCATGCAGGAGCTGACGGTGAACCCAGGGGCGACCCTCGATCCCCCGCTGGTGCGCAGCCCGGAGGCGACCCACGTCGCGGTGGTGGCGCTGTTCCGGAAGCCGGCCAGCACCACCTGGCGGACGATTGAGAAGCTGCCCCCGCCCGACCCGCAGTACTGTCATCCGGCGTCGGCGGACAAGGACAAGGATAAAGACAAGGACAAGAAGAGCCCGCCACCCAAGGATCCCACCTTGCACGTTCAACTCGACGAAAGCCGCATCACCACCACTCCCAGCTCATGAAGCCCATCCAGCGCGTCGTCTGGTCCGAGGGGATGCTCGTCTCCCCTCAACACATGCAGCAGCAGGACCTCTATCACGAGCGCCTGCTCGACGAGCGGATCTCGGCGCTCTCCCCGTATCGCTGGGGCGTCGTCTCGGCCGAGGTGGACGCCGGCGCGCTCGGCTCGGGCCAGCTGCGCGTCACCAAGTTCGTCGGGGTGCTCCCCGATGGCCTCTACCTGGCGTTCGAGTCGAAGGATCCCGAGGCTCCCGCCACCCGGCCGATCGCCGAGCACTTCCCGCCCGCGCAGGCGATCTGCGAGGTCTTCCTGGGCGTGCAGAAGGAGCGTGAGGGCGTCCCCTCGGTGTCGACCGAGCAGGCGGGCGCGGGGTCGACCAAGGCGGCCCGCGCGCGCTTCCGGGCCGCGAGCCGGCCCGTCGCCGACATGACCGGTGACGCCGCCGACATGGCGATGGCCTTCGCCCGCCGCAACATCGTGGTGCTGTTCGGCGACGAGCCGCGCGACGACTACGACGCCATCAAGATCGCCGAGATCGTCCGCGACGGGACCGGCGCCTTCCTCAACGGCGAGGCCTACATTCCGCCGGTGCTGCGGGTCGACGCCTCGCCGTTCCTGATGGACGACATCCGGCGCCTGCTGGCCCTGATGGTGGCCAAGCAGCGGCAGCTGGCCGGCAACCGCAACCAGCGCAGCGGCGCGACGATCGACTTCAACTCCGGCGACGTGACGCGCTTCCTGCAGCTCTCGGCGATCAACGGCGGCATCCCGATGCTCTCCTACGCGGCGACCAACGGCGAGATCAGCCCCACCCAGCTCTACCTGGCGGTCATCCAGGTGGTCGGCCAGCTGGCGACGTTCTCCAGCGAGGTCGAGCCCTGGAACCTCCCCGCCTTCGCGCACGCCGACCTGCGCGGCACCTTCGAGGAGCTGTTTGCGCGCGCCACGGCGCTGCTGCGCACGACGGTGCGCGAGGGGTTCATGAGCGTCCCGCTGGAGCTCAATCAGTCGATCTACCTCGGCAAGGTCGACGACGAGCGCGTGGCGACCGCCACCCACCTGCTGCTCTCGATCCGGGCCGAGATGCCCGACGATCAGGTGGCGCAGAAGCTGCCCGGGCTGTGCAAGATCTCCTCGCAGGCGCAGCTGCCCCAGGTGCTGCGCTCGGCGGCCACGCCGGGCGTGCCAGTCCAGGTGACGCACCGGCCGCCCGCCGAGATCGCGGTGCGCGCCGGCGTGACCTACTTCCAGCTGAACCTGGGGAGCGAGTACTGGAAGAACATCGTGCAGGAGAAGACGGTCGCCATCTACCTGGCGCCGCCGTTCGATCCGACGCGGGTGAAGGTCGAGCTCCTGGCGGTCCCCCGCCCGAGCTGAGGGGCTTGCGATGGACAAGATCAACGAGATCACCTCCGAGTGCTTCGTGGCCGTCAGCCAGCTGCGCGAGCTGGACGGCGCGCTGTCCCCCGAGCTGATCCACGACCGGATGCGCGGGTTCATCGAGAACCTGCGGAACCGGGCGCGCGAGCAGGGGATGGCGGGGCGCGACGCCGACGACATCGCCTACGCCCTGGTCGCCCTGACGGACGAGGTGGCGATGGGCAAGCCCGATCCGCTGCGCGGCTTCTGGATGAGCCGCCTCCTGCAGCTCGAGCTGTTCAACGACGCGCTGGCCGGCGACGGGTTCTTCACCAAGCTGGCGGACCTGCGGCGCGACCCGCGCCGGGCCGACGTCCTGCGCGTCTACTATCAGTGCCTGCTGCTCGGGTTCCAGGGCAAGTACGCCATCCGCGGCGGCGACCTCGAGCTGATGCGCCTCATCGACTCGCTCAAGCCGGAGGTCGAGCGCCAGCTGGAGGCGCCCGACCTGCTGTCGCCCGCGGGCGAGCCGCCCGACGAGCCGCTGCTGCGCGCGTCGGGCAAGAACACCTTCCTCTGGATCGCGCTGGGCGTGTTCGCCGTGGCGATCGCGGTGTTCGTCGGCCTGCGCGTCACCCTCTCGCACCAGATCGCCGACCTCTCGTCGCACGTCGACGAGATCGCCCACTGAGACGACCATGCTGAAGTACGTCTTCGCCTTCATCTTCATCGCCCTGGCCTGGGCGGTGGTCCTGGTCTTTCACGACTCGGTCCCGATGTGGCCGGCCATCGTCGCCACGGCGGTCATCGGCGGCGGGCTCCTCGTCTACCTGCTGGTGCGGGCGTTGCTGGCCCAGCGGGCCGCCGCCGCCATCGAGAAGGGGCTCAACGAGCAGGCCTCGGCCATGGCCGGCGGCATCCGCCCCGACCAGCAGGCCGAGATCGCGGCGATGGAGGCCGAGTTCACGCGCGCGGTGTCGACGCTCAAGAGCTCGAAGCTCGGGCGCTCGGGGCGCGACGCGCTCTCGCTGCTCCCCTGGTACGTGATGATCGGCCCCTCGGCGTCGGGCAAGACGACCGCCATCCGCAGCTCCGGCATCAAGATGCCGGCCGGCCGCGGCGGCAAGGTGCGCGGCGTGGGCGGGACCCGCAACTGCGACTGGTGGATGACCAACGAGGCCATCCTGCTCGACACCGCCGGGCGCTGGAGCACCGACGAGGACGATCGCGAGGAGTGGCTGGCCTTCCTCGACATCCTCAAGAAGACCCGCCCCGGCAAGCCGATCAACGGCATCCTGGTGGCGATCGGGGCGCCCGATCTGACCGGCGACGTCGAGGAGATCGGGGACCTGGCGCGGACCCTGCGCGAGCGGATCGACGAGGTGACCGGGCGCCTCGACATGGTCGTGCCGGTCTACCTGATGGTGACCAAGTGCGATCTGCTGTCGGGGTTCGTCGAGACGTTCGGCGATCTCAAGGACCGCGAGCGCGGGCAGATCTGGGGCTTCACGCTGCCGGTGGCGGGCGAGTACGACGACCACGTCGAGGCCTTCGCGCAGCACTTCGACGACCTGGGCGACACGCTGGAGCGCTACGCCGTGGCCCGCATGGGCGAGGAGCGGCGCCTCGAGGCCCGCGACCGCATCTACGCCTTCCCGCGCCAGTTCGATTCGCTGCGCCAGGGGCTCATCGACCTCATCGCCAGCATGTTCGATCGCAGCGTCTACCAGGACGCGCCGATCATGCGCGGCGTCTACTTCACCAGCGGCACGCAAGAGGGCCGGCCCATCGACCGCATCATGTCCAGCATGGCGGAGGCGTTCGGCGTCCGCCCGCAGGCGCTGGCGGCGCCGGTCACCAAGCCGAAGAGCTACTTCGTGCGCGACATGTTCCAGCACGTCGTCTTCCCGGACGCCGCGGTCGCGGTCCGCAGCAGCCGCGCGCTCCGCCGCGAGCGCCTGATCCGCTGGGGCGTGGCGGCGGCGGCCCTGGCGATCTCGGCGGCGTTCCTCTTCTTCCCCATCCAGTCGTACCTGAAGAACAGCGCGCTCATCGACGAGGCGCGCCTGTTCGTGCAGAAGCTGGCGGGCAACGGGAAGGATCCGGGGCACGCGCTCCAGACCAACACGCTGGAGAGCGTCGACCCCACGGCGGCGCGGCTGGCGACGCTGGCCACCAAGGGTCCGGACGTCTCGCGCCAGTTCGGCCTCTACCCGGGCGAGCAGCTGCTCGATCCGGTGCGGCTGGCGGTCGAGCGCGCGGTCGTCGTTCCGCTGCTCGACGCCGACAGCGCGCGCCTGGCCGACTTCTCGCACGGCCGCGGCGCGCTCTCCGAGTCGCGCGCCCAGAACGGCCTGCTGCTCAACCTGCTGCTCACCCAGCCGAAGGCGGCCGACGAGCCGACGCCCGAGGGCGACCACTGGCACGACAAGTGGGTCGAGGTCATCGCCACGCAGGTGGGCGAGCAGTGGACCGACCTGGCCGGCGACGACACCAGCACGCGCGCCCGGCGGGCGGTGGAGAACATCGCGCGGTTCTACGCCACGCTGGCGAGCTCGCCGGCCGATCTGGTGGCGCGCAAGACGCAGGTGGTCTCGCGCGTGCGGACGGCGCTGCTGACCGCCCATCAGGGTGATCCGCTGGCCGACCTGCTGCGCGACCCGGAGATGCCGCGCGACGTGCGGCTGGTCGACGTGGCCGGCGGCGCCGTCACCATCTTCCAGACGCCGGCCGCGACGCCGGGCGGGCACGTCGCGGGGCCGTCGGTGCCGGGCGCGTTCACGCCCGAGGGGTGGACGGTCATCAAAGAGCGGCTCGAGAAGATGACCAGCGACCGCGAGCACGACGCCAACGCCTGGGTGCTGGCCGCGCCGCGCACGCGCCAGGGGGCCGACGCCGCCACGCTGCGGGCCGAGTACTTCCGCCGCTACGTCGACGCCTGGAAGGCGTTCCTGCTGTCGCTGTCGATCCGCGAGCCGTCCAGCCTCGACGACGCGCGCGCGCTCATCAAGACGCTGATGACCCAGAAGCCGCTCGACGCCGTCTGGCGCAACGCCGGCAAGCAGCTGGTGTTCAAGGACGAGTCGCTGGTCGGGGCGGTGGTGGGCAAGGCCAAGGGTGGGCTGGCGGACAAGATCGGCGCCGCCAAGAAGAAGCTGCTCGGCGGTGGCGACGACGACGACGCGGAGGCGGGAGGGGCCGCCAAGCAGCCGGCCAAGGCGAGCGAAGAGCTGTCGAGCCCCGAGGACGTCGGGCGCGAGTTCTCGGTCTTCCTCGGGTTCGGGCTGACCAAGCCGACCGGCACCGACGCCTACGGGCAGCTGCTGGGCGAGCTGGCCGGCGTGCTGGGCGATCCGGGGGCGCCCTCCCCCGACCCGGCCGCCTTCCAGAGCGCGCTCAAGAACGCGCGCGCGAAGTTGGAAGGGCTCATCGCCAACTACAACGACCACAACTGGGAGGGGGGCCTCCTGAGCAAGATGCTGATGCCCCCGCTGAGCGGCACCGAGGTCGCCGTGGGCGGCGCGACCGGCGACTCCGCCAACCACAAGTGGTGCGAGAACGTGGTGGTCGTGTTCGACCAGCTCCTGGCGGGCAAGTACCCCTTCTCGGCCTCGAAGCACGCGCACGACGCCCCCGTCGCCGACATCGACAAGGTCTTCCAGCCCAAGGGCGGCGCGCTCTGGCAGTACTTCGACGGGGCCTTGAAGGCCGACTTCGACCACCCGCAGGGCACCGACATCTTCCACCTCAAGGACCAGCCGAGCGTGAAGTACAAGCCGGGCCTGGCGGTCTTCCTCAAGCGCGCGCAGGACCTCACCGACCTGCTCTACTCCAAGGACGGCGCCAAGCTGGGCACCGTCATCTCCGTCCGGATGCGGGCCTCGGCGCCCTACACGAAGATCATCTTCGAGAGCGCGGGGCGGAAGCTCACCTACTTCAACACCAAGGAGCGCTGGGAGGAGATCGCCTGGCCGGGCAGCGGCGCGGTCTTCCGCACCTTCCAGAACGCCAATGAGGCTCCGCCGCTCGGCTATCCCGAGGGCGAGTGGGCGCTGTTCCACCTGCTCGACGACGGCAAGCTGGTCCCCTCGTCCGACGGCGAGGACTACCTGGCCGGCACCTGGACGCCGGCCGGGGGCGGTGCGCCGGTCCACGCCGACCTCAAGCCCTCCGCGCTGCTGCACGCGTTCCGCGGCCTCGAGATCCCGCGCGGGATCGTCGGCGGCTCGTCCGGCTGCAAATGAGCGGCGGCGACCAGACGGGCGCCGGCGTCGGCGTCTACGGGAAGGTCTCGAGCCAGCCGGACTTCTTCCGCCTCGGGGCGGGCGCCTTCTCGCAGGCCGGGCTCGATCGCTGGCTGCAGGAGGGGGTCGAGGTCCTGCGCGCCGAGCGCAGCCAACTGCCCGCCGCGCCAACCGCCTTCCTGCTCGCGCCGTCCGGCGCCGCGACGCTGTTCACGGGCGTGCTGGTGCCCAGCGCCGACGCCGCGGGGCGATCGTTCCCGCTCGCGCTCTTCACCGAGGTGCCGCCCGCCGCCGCGCGCGACACGCTTCCGTCACTCCCCACCGCCGCGGCGCCGTTCGTGGCGGGCGCCTCCGCCGCCCTGGGCGGTGTCCCCCCCGACGGCGACGAGCTCACCCGCCGCGTACAGGGCATGAACCAGACGATGCCGGGCGGGCTGACGCCGCTGCCCGAGCCGCACGCCTGGAAGAACGAGCCGGTCGGGGCGCTGGTCGGGATGCTGGGCTCGCCCGCCGCGCTGGCCTACGCGCTGCGGACGCTGGTGGCGGCCTGTGAGCGCGCCGCCGGCGCGGCCGCCACGGCCGGAAACGCGCTCACCGTGCAGGCCCCCATCTTCGGCCCCGCCCAGAGCGCGCTCTGGCTCGAGGTCGCGCGCCGGCGCCTGGGGGCCACGATCCCGTCGCTGCTCTGGACGGCGGAGGGCGAGGGGAACCTCCTGGTGACCCTCGGCCCCCCCGCCCCGCTGGCGCTCGCGTTCGTGGCCAATCCCCGGCACCGCAGCACCCGCCTCTGGCCGTTGCGCACCGCGGTAGCGAGCGCGGCCGACCAGGCCTGGGCCGCGCTCGAGCCCAGCCAGCGGCAGGCGATCGAGGAACCTTATGGAACGCTCGGCGATCTGGCGGCCAGCTTCGGCTGAGCCGGTCCCGGCGGTCGAGACCGGCTGAGGTCCGCCGCTCCCCGGGCCGCATTTCCGCTCGCCATCGCCAGAACCCCCGACATTTGCGATAATGCGGGTTTCCGGATGATCGGTCGGACGGTCGGCAGCTACACCCTCGTCGAGAAGCTCGGACAGGGCGGCATGGGCGAAGTCTATCTGGCGGAGCACCGCCGGATCGGCCGCCGCGCCGCCATCAAGTTCCTTCTCCCAGCCCTCACCCAGGACGCGGACGTCGTGACCCGCTTCTTCAACGAAGCGCGCGCCACCTCGCTCATCAAGCACCCCGGGATCGTCGAGGTCTACGACTGCGACGTCATCGACGAGAAGGCGTACATCGTCATGGAGTACCTGGAGGGCGAGAGCCTGGCGGCCGCCCTCCGCCGCGCCGGGCCGCTCGCCGCCGACCCGGTGGCCGTCGCCGCCGTGGTGGGACAGATCGCCAGCGCGCTGGGCGCCGCGCACCGCAAGGAGATCATCCACCGCGATCTCAAGCCGGAGAACGTCTTCCTGGCCCTGGACGACGCCGCCCGCGGGCCGTTCACGGTCAAGATCCTCGACTTCGGGATCGCCAAGCTGGCGGCGCCCGGCGGCGGGGGCTCGCACACCCGCACCGGGGGCCTGCTGGGGACCCCGATCTACATGTCGCCCGAGCAGTGCCGGGGCGTCAGCACCATCGACCGGCGCGCCGACATCTATTCGCTCGGCTGCGTGATGTTCGAGATGGCCACCGGGCGCCACGTGTTCGTCAAGGACGCGGCGGGCGACCTGCTGGTGGCGCACATCATCGAGACGCCGCCGCGCGTGTCGGCGTTCCGCCCCGAGGTTCCGGCCTGGATGGACGACCTCATCGCCCGGATGCTCGCCAAGAGCCCGGACGATCGCCCGTCGTCGATGGACGAGATCGTCTCGGCCATGGAGTCGTTCTTACAGGTCGGGGCGGCCGCGTTCGCCACCCGCATCCCGCCGGCGAGCGCGCTGGCCCGGATCCCGCCGCCACGCAAGCGCTCGACCGCGCCGGTCATGCTGTCGCAGGGCCCGTCGGCGGGCGTCTCGCAGGGCGTCGCGCCGGGGCTGTCGGCCGGGACCGCGACGCCGCCGGGCGCCTCGATCCCCGCGCGGCCCACCGCCCGCCCGCTCGACGAGCGCTCGGCGTCGGCGCAGACGCCCGGCGTCTCCGGCGCGCCCAACGTCCCGGCGATCGGCGGGACCCGCATCCTGCCCGAGGGGGGATTTCCGGCCGAGAAGTCGACCAACGAGTCGACCTTCCGGCGCTCGGCCGCCGAGATCCTCTCCGAGCCGACGGCCGATCTCGCGCCCGCCAAGCGCAAGCTTCCGCTGCTGCCGCTGGCCGCCGGGGGTCTGGTGGTGGCCGGGATCGCCGCGTTCTTCCTGACCCAGGGCGGCCACTCGACGTCCCACGCGCGCCCGGTCGTCGCGCAGCCCGAGCCGGCCGCGCCGGCTGCGCCGCCCCCCGTGGCGCCACCGCCCGCCGACGAGGCGCCCAAGCCGGCCCAGCTGCCGGCCAAGGTGACCATCCGCGTGACGTCGCGTCCGGCCGGCGCCGAGCTGTGGCTGGCCGACGAGCCCTCGCCGCGCGGCGCGACGCCGCTCGATCTGGTGCTGCGCAAGGACGCCACGCAGGTGCACGGCGTCCTCAAGGCCGACGGGTTCCAGAACGCCTCGGTGGTGATCGATCCCGGCCGCACCGGCCCGCTCGAGGTGGCGCTGGAGAAGGCCAAGTCGGCGCCCGCGCACCACCACGTCTCGGGCGGCGGCCACCACGCGTCGCACGAGGCGGAGGCCCCGCCGGCGGCCGCGAAGCCCCCGACACCCGCGAAGCCGCCGACACCGAAGAAGCCCGACGGGTTCTTCGGCGTCGGCGACTGACCCGCCCGGCGCTGGCGTGCCCCGCGCGGACCGGATATCGTGGCGGTCGTGAGACGCGTCGTCTTCGCCGCCTCCCTGCTCGGCCTATCCACCTTGGCCCTGGGCTTCGCCGCCTCCCCCGCGCACGCCGATCAGGAGTCCGACGCCAAGGACCACTTCAAGCGCGGCGTGAAGCTCTACAACCTGGGCCACTTCCAGGAGGCGATCCCCGAGTTCGAGAAGGCCTACGACCTCGACCCCGAGCCGATCCTGCTGTTCAACATCGCCCAGTCGCACCGGCAGAACGGGAGCAAAGAGCGGGCGCTGTTCTTCTACCGTCGCTACCTGGAGCAGGATCCGAACACCAACAAGCGGGCCGACGTCGAGCAGCGCATGAAAGAGCTGGCCCAGGCGCTGCAGCAGGAGAACGAGCAGAAGCAGAAGCCCCCGACCGAGGTGAGCCCGCCGCCGGGCGGCGCCGGCGCGACCCCCGGCACCACACCCGCCACGACGACCACGCCCGGCACCACGACCACGCCGACGCCCACCACCACGCCCGGCACGACCACGCCGGTCGTCACGGGCGGAACGCCGCCGGCCGAGTCGGTGGTCCCGGTGCGGCTGGCGTTCGCGCTGGGCCCCACGTTCGCCGGCCTCTCGGGCAAGAACAACGTCTCCGCGCCGGTGATGTTCGGCCTGCAGCTGGGCGTCGCCTACGACTTCCTGCACGGCCCCTCCGCGCTGCGCGCGGGCGTCAAGATGCTGTACGCGGCGCTCCCGTACACCAACACCATGACCGGCGACCAGCAGTCGTCGTCGCTGTGGGGCGGCCTGGTGACCGTCGACTATGCCTACCGGCCGATCGAGCAGCTCAGCATCGGCGGCGGCCTGGGCGGCGGCGTCGTCTGGTGGTCGGGCCTGCAGACGGGCAACCCCTTCACCGCCACCGGCGCCGTCATTTCGGGCGCCATCCCGATGCCGACGTTCGGGGTGTCGGTCCACGCCGACTACCGGTTCACGCCCAACTTCTTCGCGACGTTCAACCCCGGTTTGCTCTACAGCAAGACCACCAGCGACGGCCTGACGATGGGGACCAGCTCGATGACCCGCTTCGATCTCGACTTCGGGGTCGGCTACCAGTTTTGAGGCGGCGCGCGGCGGTGGCGGCGATCGCCGTCGCGGGCGCGCTCGCGGCGCGGGCGGCCGCGGCTCCTGGCGGGCGGGACGCGGGGGCGCCCGCGGCCGCAGCGCCCGCCGCGTGCGAGGCCAAGGTGGCGACGTTCACGCGCTGGATCGCCAACGCCCCCCGCGACGCGAGCTTCGTGCCGGTCTCGGAGGACGCGCGGTTGGTCGAGCGCGACGTGCCCGGGCTCGGTGATCCCCTGGCCGAGCTCCCCACGATTGAAGTGCGCGCCCACGGCCCCACGTACAGGTTCCGGTACCAGCCCCGGGGAACGATCGAAGGTCTGCGCGCAGCCCTGGCCGACGAACGGGAGGGCGGCCGTCCGCTGAGGTCGCCGACGGCGCTGATCGTCGCGATCGAGCCCGACGCCAGGTGGTCGGCCATCACCGCCGCGGTCGCGGCCGCCGGCGCCGCCGGCTTCAACCCGATCGCGCTCGGCTTCGCCCGGGTCGCCCGCATCACCGCGCCTCCCCCGGCGTTGACCGCCGAAACAGAGCGAATCTCGGCCATCGACGACCCGTTCGACCGAGCGCGGAACATCGCCCTGCTGTTCGAGACCGTCGCCAAGCCCTGCCCTGCCCTGACCACCGTCTTCAATTACCTCGGTGGTGTGCAGGCGAACGAGAAGGTCGGCATCCTGATGGACCGGCTCCCGACGGCACTCCGCCGCTGCCAGTGCGCGACGGACCCGGCCGACATGGCGCAGGTGGTCTGGCTCTTCCTGATGCCGTCGCCCGATGGGGCCGTCCGCCGTTCCTTCCTCGACGGCCGGTTCAAGGTCGCACCACCCGGCGCACCTGCCACCGTCGTTCGCGCCAAGAAGGACGCGACCTGGGCCCAGGTCTACCAGCGCGTGCTCGACGCCGCGAAGCCGGGCGCCGAACCGGCGAGCGTGCGGCTCGAGGTTCAAGGGCGCTAGCTCGATCGCCCGCTAGCGCTGGGGGGTGACGAGCCGCAGCTGCCGGACGAGCGCGGGCAGCGACGACGTGTCGGAGAGCGCCGCCTTGAAGGCGAGGTGCCCGCTCCTGTCGGCGAGGAAGACCTGGTTACCGCCGAGCCCGGGCCCCGTTCGCCCGGTGAACGCTCGGTAGATCGCCATGTCGACGGTGTCCTCTGAAACGATGGAACAACCGGGGAGCTGGAAGCCCGCCAGAACTCCCGCACCGTCTCCGCCGCGGATGACCGCCATCGGCACGTTGGTCGCGGCGGCGTCGATGCCCTGCTTCCAGAGCGAGAGCAGATAGGCGGGGTCTTGACGCCGCAGATCCTCGTTGACGATCCGTATGGCCTCTCGGCCGACGTCTTTGGCCTTCCCCGGCACATCTCCAATCAGGAGGGGTCGCAGCGCATTCTCCAGCTCTGCCCGTCCCGCTGCCGACAGCGTCAACTCCGCGTCGCTCAACGCCGCCTCTGCCTGGCCCCTCCTGGACCCGGTCGATCCGTTGATGAACCCGTCGAAGGTCTGGAGCAGCTCGGACCGGCGCTCGGCGCGCATCGCTCGGACGCTGGCGGACTCACCCTTGTCGACGGTGGCCACGATCGCGGGGCCACTGCCCAGCCGAAACGTATCAAACAGCGGGCGATCGCCCGCCGCCAGAGCCCGACAGTCGACCGGCAGCGCGATCCAGGGCGCGCCGAACGCCCCTCGCCCCACACGAATCGACGCGAACGGCGAAACCACCGCCGGGGACGTGACGTCACAGCTGCGCCAGTCCAGATCGACCTGCTGGTCCGGCCGATCGAGGGGGCTCACGGTCGCCATCACGAGCGAGGTTGCGCCACGGATCGTCTTGCCGCTCTCGCTTCTCACCTTCCTCACCAGGACCGGCGTTCGTACCGGCGCAGAGAAGTCGAGCAGCGCGTTGGCGCAGTTGAGGCCGTAGGCGGCGCCCACCCCGGCGACCAGCATGAGCAGTCCCACGAAGCCGCCCACCACGAGCCCGGCGGTTCCCTGGTCGCCGGGAACCGCCCGGAGCATGACGACCATCCAGGTGAGCCAGAGGCCGGCGTAAATGACGGCGACGACCCAATGCAGCCAAGCCAGCGAGGCGCCGAACAGCGGGTACGGTTCGAATATTTCGGGACGGGACGAGAACTTGGCGACCAGGCCGACGATGCAGGCGCCGAACCCGACGAAGCCCGCGATGACAGCCGCCTTGAGAGCCGCGTTGACGGCTCTTACGTGCCTGCGTTCTTGCATCTTTCGTCTAGTCGCCGCCCCCGGGCTTGAAGTCCAGGCTGCTCAGCTCGCGGCGGTTGACGCTGATTCCGTCGTAGATCTTGAACTTGCAAGGCCCGATGATCGGAATGACTCCCGTCGCCACGTTCGAGTTCGTCTGAGGCGCGTACCTGACGACGACGGAGCAGGACGATTCCTTGACGCGCGTATTCGTCGCCCATGAGGGCCGGTCGGCCACCAGCACGACGTGTTTCACCGAACCGCCTTCGCGCGGATAGCAGGTCGGGAGCGGGACGTCCCCCGGGCCCTCTCGGTCACACTTGCGCGTCTCCAGATCGAGCGTGTACTTCGGTTGATACTGCCCACCCGCCTCGTACGTGAGGTCGAACTCCAGCTCGAGCTTCGACCCCGGGGGCAGCGCGCCGAACTCGACGGAGATGGCCTCCCAATCACTCCCGTGTTGCCCCCCGACCAGAGATGTTCCGGACATCTTGAAGGCGCACATCATCGCCGTCAGAACCTGCATCTGCAGGTCGAACCCGGCAGCGTCGGGGGTCCAGGCCGAGAAGTCTCCCCCGCTCCAGGGCTCGACCCCCGATTGACCTGCCTCGGTGCCGAAGCAGGTGTGACGGACGAACTTCTCCCACATTGACGTGCTGAAGTAGACCGTCATCGCCCAGCCGATGGCCACGATGACCACGCCCACGACCAGCAGCGCCGACGCCGCGGCGGTCAAGGCCGCTGCCTCCAGCAGATAGCCCGCGCCGTTCGCGATCGAGGCAAGCAGGATGACCGCGGATCCGGCGCCGATCGTGCGCTTGGCGCGCGCCATCGCGTGATCGCCTGCCTTGTCCGCTTCGGGGGCCTCCACGAAAAAGGCGTAATAGGTGTCGATCGCGGCGGACACCACCCCGAGCGCCTTGAACACCGCGGGCGCCGTCATCTTGCCGAAGAGGCCGGCCGCTTCGGCCTCGCCGCCTCCCTCGGCCGCCGCCTCGGCACCATGCGCAAACGCGTGGTTGGCCGCGCGCTCCGCGTCCTTGGCCTTGGCGAAGGCGCGAATGGGATCTTCGCAAGCCACCGCCAGGTCCAGCAGGGCGCCGCCGGTGCCGATCAACGCCTTGCGCCTCTCCGCTTCGTCGGCGTTCTGGCTGGTCATCTTGTCGACCAGGTCCGTGAGGTAACTGTAGAAGTTGAACGCCTCGCAGAACATGAAGACATACCCCATGCCCGTCGCGAGCTTCCCCTGCGTCGATTCCTCCGGCCAATGCGGCTTTCCTTGCTCGACCCATTCCTTGAGGTCGGCCTTGGCCTTCTTCCACTTGATCTCGATGTGCAGGTAGTCGATCTGCACGTGAAGCCGTCGAACCACTTCGCCCGAGGCACGTCGAACCCGTCCGGTGACCTCGGCGTGAGCGAAGATGAGGGAGAACGAGTCGATGACCCTATTCTTGGCGGCGGCGCGAACCTTTCCCAGGACGATGACGGCCGGAGCGAGCTCGCCAAAGGCGGTCACGACCGCGGTCCCGGCCTTTCGAACGACCGTGTACGTGTCGAAGAAGTCGGCGCTCTCTCGCTCGATCTCGGTCTCTTGCTCCGGCGTCGGGTCGGCGGGTTCCTCGGGAAGGAAGAGGTAGCTGACGAGCCAGTCGTTGTTGCGAACCAGCGCGTCGATGTAGTCGCGGCCGGCCGGGGTTTCCCTCAGGCGAAAGATGGCGTGGCACTTTGCTTCGATCCAATAGTGGCCGAGGTTGTGCCCCTCCTTGCTTTCGCAGTACCAGCGGTGTTGGAGCGCCCAGAGCGGCGAATCGATGAAACGGATCAGGTGACGGGCCGCTCGGTTGCTCGCCTCGTCGTTGGAGAGGGTGACCTTCTCGAAGACCGAGACGCAGTCGTTGAGCTCTTTTCCCTGATCCTTCAGACTTTTTTCGACCAGGTGGAGGGGATCATACGAGCCGCTCGGCGGGTCGATGAGCTGGTCGTTGATCATCTTCGCGAGCTGATACTTCTTTCGCCGCGCGTCTGCGGTCGCCGCGTCGGAGCCATCGGGCTTTCCGTTCACGTACGCGATGGCGTGGTTGCGGGTCATCGTGTAGCGGTGGTTCAGCTCCTCACCGATCGACAGGACGTCGACGATGGGCAGGTACAGCTCGCCGTCCGCGCAGGCGTAGAAGACGCTGATGTCGTTCAGGTCGAAGTCCCTCTGGCGCCGGTCTCCGTAGATGGACGGGAGGCTGTTCTGCATCTCCCAGATGGTGTCCTTGGCCAGCTGCCCACGGGTGGCCACGAAGGCGTAAGTGACCGGCTTCTTCTGGATGATCGTGGGGAGACCGGCGGCCGGTTTCGGCGTCCGGTTCTGCAGGTTGGGGTCGCCAGGCTCGAACTTGCGACGCTTGTCGCCCGAGATGAACGTCAACGCCCCGTTCTCGTCGGCGTAGTACTCGCCCATCAGCTTCGCCTTGTCGTCCAGCGGATAGCCGATGGCGTAGATCCAGGTGTTGGTGGCCTTCGGAGGCTTCCAGCTGGCGGGCGCCTTGTCGGGTTTCTCGATCTGCTCGGGCCGCCAGTTGCCGTCGGAATCGACGAACGCGCACGGGACGATCGTGAACTGGAATCCCTTGCCTCCGATCAGGTTGCCCGCGTCGTCACCCACTACTTCGGTCTCCAGGGCCTGTCGTACCACTCGTCCGGATGGTCGGTCGGGGGCGGGTCAGGGTTGTTGTCGGGATCCGGCTGGGGCGCCGGCGGCGCGGCCGCCGTCGGCTTTTCGGATCCGGGCGTGTGCTCGAGAATGTCGGCGAACGCGACGTGCTCGAACAGCGCGATCTGCTCGTCGCCGATCTTCCAGTAGAGCGAATAGCCCTTGCGGGGGAGGACTTTCTGGAATTTCAAGCTCAGGAGCCCGCCCTTGGGGGTGGCAGCCGTGGCGGACATCGTCTGGTCGTACGCGCCGTCGTCGCTCGCCAACTTGAACGCGTCGGCGGCGCCACTCGGCTTGTTCTTGACGTGATCGATGAAGAACTCGATGTCCTGCGGTTTGTCGTCCGGGCGCTTGGGCCGCTCCTCGCTGGCGGGCGAAATGACCGCCGGGTCCATCATCCCGAGGTAGGTCCCCATGGCTGAGTTGGGGGGGCTTTGGCCGGCGTGGTTGTGGGTCAGCATGTCGAGATGGCGCGGGGCCTCCTCGCCCTCAACGGTCACGTCGAACGAAAAACTCGTGAAATATGCTTTCCCCTGCACGACGGCGCTGACCACCCCGCCGCCGGTGCTCTGCGCCGCCTCGTTGCCGGTCGATTTCGCCAGGAATGACGACTTCTTGGCCATCGGGTTCCCCTCGATGGTCACCGACGACGCGCCGCCCTGCAGGTCGGCCCCCTGGGCCATGTTCGGCAGCGGCATCGGCACCGGACCCGCCGGCGGCGTCGGCGGGCAGAGGTTCACGTCGGGGAAACAGATGGTTTTTCCGGCGCTCCCCGCATGAATCGCCGACCGCCCATTCACGAACACCTTGTCGCCCACGGTTCATGATCGTTCGCCGCGCAGCCGTGCAAGTCAAGGCATCCGTCGGCCGGCGCGAGGGTGATATCGTCGAGCCGGTGCTCGTCAACAACACGTCGTACGCCGTCGAGGAGGCGGTCCTCGCCGGACTCGACGGGCACGAGGTCTACGTCGCCGTCGTCAAGGCGAGCTTCCGCTGGCGCCCCGACGCCAGCGTCGAGCCGTTGCCCGAGCCGCTCCCCATCGTCGCCGCCGACGTCTACGCCGGCGAGCCCGGCAAGTCCGGGCTGCTGACGGCGGCCGAGCTGACGCTGCCCAAGCCGCGGGTCGACGTGCTGCTGGCCGGCGAGATCGTCCCCCGCGCGCCCGTCGAGCAGATCGATTGCACGCTGGAGCTCGGACGCCAGCTGCGCAAGACGCTGCGCGTGTTCGGCGATCGCTACTGGCGCCCCTCGACGACACGCTCGGTGCTGCCGTCGCGCCCCAAGCCGTTCGCGCGGATGCCGATCACCTGGGAGCGGAGCTTCGGCGGGACCGACGACGACGATCCGGCGGTGCTCGAGCGGCGCAACCCCGTCGGGCGCGGCATCTGCAAGAACCCGCGGACGCTGGAGGGGAAGCCGGCGCCGAACTTCGAGGACCCGGCGGCGCCGATCACCGATCCGCTCGCGCTGCCGGCGCCGGTGGGCTTCGGCCCGATCGCCCCTTACTGGCGGCCGCGCAGCGATCGGGCCGGCACGTACGACGCCCGCTGGGAGAGCGAGCGGGCCCCTCTGCTGCCCAGGGACTTCGACCCCCGCTTCCTCAACGCCGCGCCCGAGGACCAGCAGCTCGAGCGCTACCAGCCCGACACCGAGCTGTGGCTGACCGACTTCACGCCCGGCCGCCGCGAGCGGATCCGGCTGCCCGCCTTCGCGCCCGCGCTGACCGTGGTCGAGGGGCGCACGATCTTCGAGGTTGCCTCGGTCGTCGATACGATCGTCGTCGAGCCCGCCGAGACGCGCCTCTCGCTCGTCGCGCGCGCCGTCTATCGGCCGAAGAGCGTCGCCGCCCTCGAAACGGCGTACGTCGGTCCGCTCAGCCGCGGCCAGCGGCGCGCGCTGCACGCCGGCAAGCCTTACCTCCGCCTGGGCGGCTGAGCGGCGGGCGCCGCGCTCACCACCGCCGCGCCGCGCGCCGCCCCGGCGCTGGTGCCGAGGACCAGCGCCGCCGGACCCTGGCAGACGCGGCGATGCAAGAACGTCGCAGCGGTCGCCAGCGCGAACGGGCCGGCCGCGGCGCCGAGCTCGCCGGTACAGGCCGCCGGGTACCACACCTCGGGCGTCGGCTGCGCGCGCGGGCGAAGCCGGGTCAGCGCCAGGCCCGCCTCGCGCAGGCCGAAGCGGTCGCCGGAGGCGTCGGGCAAGAAGGCCCCCACGTCGGCAATCCCGAGCCGGGCGTCCGCCAGCGCCGCGCGGGCAGCCTGCGTCAGACCCTGACCGGTGCTCGGCTCAGGCCCGCCGCGCGGGGCGGCCTCGTTGGCGGTGGCGCGCCCGGTGACGAGCCCCAGCGTCTCGTCGCCCGGGGTGGCGTCGAGGCGGACGAACGCCGCCCCCTCGCCCGGAACGAATCCCTCGGCGGCGCCGATCTTGAGCAGGCCGGCGCGCAGCGCCCGATCGAGCGGCTCGACGTCGATCAGCGAGTCGGCGCCGCCCAGGTAGACCGCCGGCACCGCTCGCGTCGAGAGCAGCCGCTCCGCCTCGGCCAGCGCTTCGAACATCGCGACGCGCCCGCCCGCGAAGGCGCGGCTCGCGCCGCGGTCGACCGGAAACGATGCCTCGGCGGCCAGCGTGGCCAGCACGTCGGCGGGGACGAAGGCGTCGTCGACCGGCGTCGGCAAGCAGAGCAGCACCGCAGCCGGAGAATCGCGCTTCGCCGCGCACTCCGCGAGCGCCAGCGCCGCCATCGTCGCCAGCCGCTCGACGCCCTTGACCTCATCCAGGTCGAGGGGCGTCGGCGCGCCGATGATCGGATCGCCGTCGGCGTCCAGCGTCGGCAGCTCGCCGAAGAACTTCAGGGCCAGGCGCAGCGAGCCGATGGCGCGCGCGGCGCTGGTGCCGGCGCCGGTGAAAGCCCCGACGGCCTGTATGGCGAGAGGACGCACCGAGGTGCCTCCTGATACTATGTCGATCACGCGTGGGGAAGCCCAAGGAAACGAAGCCGGTGACGCTGGCGGCCAAGAACCACCCCGACGACGCCGCGGGCGCCGCCGTCGCGGACTGGCATCGCTTCGTGCTGGTCGAGCTGAACGGCATGGCGACGATGCTCCGCTACGACGCCCAGCAAGAAGGCAAGCAAGCCGGCCAGCGCGCCATCGAGATCTCGCGCCGCGCCCGGGCGATCGTCGACACGCTCGGCTGGGACCCCGCGACGTCGTGCGCCCAGGCCTGGGCTTTCACCGAGGCGGGGCTCGAGGAGCCGGCCGACGCCTGGGCGCCGCATCTGGTCCTGTCGACGCTGGGCGACGATCCCGCGCGGCTTGCGGCCTGGATGAGGGGAATTTCGGCGGAGGCCCGGTCGTTCATCGAGAGCACGAAGCTGAGCTGAGGGGAGCTCGAGATGGCAAGAGCCGCGAGACGGGTGAGAGAAGAGGTCAAGCGCGCCCCGCGCGGCGGCGCCAGGTCGGCGAAGCCGCGGGGGACGGCCAAACCGCGGCTGGCGACGGTCTCCGGCGAGCTGCGAGAGGGGTTCGTCGTCGGCGTCAATCCGGTCGGGAGCGTCCGCGCCGAGCTGGCGGCAGGGCCGCGGGTCGACGCGCTCTGCCCCTCCCACATCGATCCCCAGTGGCTGGCCGCAGCCGCCAAGGTGGCGCCGATCGCCGCCGTGTTCCTGCCCGCCCGCCCGTCGGGCCGCTACGTCCTGTTCGGCCTGTTTCCCAGCCGCGCGCAGGCCGAGGTCCGCGTCGACGTGACCATCCGCGGGCGGCAGGTCCGCGTCGAGGCCGACGAGGTGAGCGTCGCCTCGCGCAACGCGCGCCTGGCGCTCGACCCCGAGGGGAACGTCTCGCTCCGCGGCCGCGACGTCACCAGCCACGCCCGCCGGGTGAACCGCATCAAGGGCGGCGCCATCCGCCTCAACTGACCAGCGCCGCCAGCGCCGCCAGCACCTCGGGCGGACGGGCAGCCACCCAGGCCGCGGCCTCCGCGTCGTCGGGCAGGAGGACGTTCAGGATCAGCGCGGGGGCGAAGCTGTCCTCGGGACGGTCCGGGGCGCGCCGGGCGATCTCCCAGGTCCGGCGAGCCGCGACCTCGCGATCCCACGACAGCGCCTGGACGAGCGGGAGCGCGCGCGCCTTCAACGCCGGCGACACCGGCTCGCCCGCGGCCAGAGCCCCGACGATCCGGTCGTAGAGCCCGTTCAGCTCGTCGCAGGCGAAGGTGACGAAGGCGCGCTCCCAGGCCGCCCGCGCCGGCGGGGGGAGCAGGCGCTCGAGGGCGAGCGCGCTCGTCGAGCGGGAACTTTCCGGAGGCTTGTCGTTCACGAAGAGCGATCAGAACCGATCGGCCCGCGATCGCAAGATCGACTATTCTGGCGCGGGAGCGGACGACCCGTTGAGTGGCCTCTCGAACCTGACGACCTTCCCGGCCGCGCTGTCCGTCGGCCGCGACGGCCAGGGACACATGCAGGTGGCGGTCAGCGTGAAGGCCAGCTTCAGCTGGGACCGGCGCGGTGTCGTCACGCCGATCGCGGCGGCGCCGCTGCGCCAGAGCGATGAGGTCGAAGGAGAAGGCGTCGCCGCCGCGCTGGCGGCCGCCGCCGAGGTCGGCCCCCCGAAGCCGCGGATCGACGTGCTGCTGGCGGGCGAGATGGTGTTCCGCTCGCCGATGACGGCGCTGAACGTAGGCCTCAGCGTCGGCAGCCGCCTGCGGAAGATCGTGCAGGTGACGGGGGCCCGCGTCTGGCAGTCGGGCGGCGGCAAGATCGCCCCCTCGCGCCCGCGCGCCATCGACCGCCTGCCGATCTCCTGGACCCGCGCGTTCGGCGGCTGCGACCCGACCGACTCGACGTTCTTCGAGCCGCGCAACCCGTCGGGCTCGGGCGTCGCGCGCCGGCCGCACGACCTGGAAGGGAAGCCGGCGCCCAACTTCGAAGACCCGCGCCAGCCCATCCAGAGCTCGAAGGATCGACCGACGCCCTGCGGGTTTGGCCCAGTCGCCCCGCACTGGCAGCCGCGGGTGAAGCTGGCCGGCACCTACGACGACAAGTGGAAGAACGATCGCTGCCCGCTGCTGCCGGCCGACTTCGCCCCCGCGTTTCACAACCTGGCACCGGCGGACCAGCAGTTGCCGACCTACGTGGCCGGTGAGACGGTGCGGCTCGACGGCATGACGGTGGACGGCGTCGATACGTTCGCGCTGCCCGAGCTGCGCGTTCCGGTGGCGTTCCGCTCGCGCACCGACATGCTGCAGACCTACGCGCGCGTCGACACCATCCTGATCGAGCCAGCCGAGAAGCGCTTCTCGATCATCGCGCGCGCCAGCTATGTCCCGAAGCCGAACGTCCTCGCGATGCGCCAGGTGGTGGTGGGCACGCTGACACGTGGTTGGAAGCGCGCGATGGCGACCGGCAAGCTGTACCTCGACCTGCGGGCGATCGTTCCAGGTGTCGCGGGATGACGGCGCTGGCGATCCAGTCGATCGGCGCCGTCACGGCCGGGGGCCCGAACGCCGCGCGCACCATGGGCGCCATCCACGCGCGCATTCAGCTTTTCGGCGACAGCGGCGTCGACGGTCCGGTCGGCGACGCGATCACCGGCGCGCTGACGCCGCTGCGGCCCAAGCCGGGCCGGCTCGGTCGGGTCGCCGGCCTGGGCGTCCTCGCGCTGGCCGACTGCGCGGCGGGGGTGGCCCCCTCGCCGCTGCCCGTGCCGGTGGTCGTCTGCTGCGCCGAGGCGCCCGACCTGGGCGGGCCCGAGGGCCAGTTGCTCGAGGCGATCCTCGCCGGTGCGGCGTTCCCCGTCGATCGCGCCCGCAGCCGCGTCCTCGCGCGCGGCAAGGACGCCGTCCCCGAGGCGCTGGCCCTGGTCGCCCGGATGCTCGCCGCGCGCGAGGTGGCCGGTTGCTACCTGGTCGGCGCCGACAGCCTCATCGCGCCCAGGCGCCTCCGCCGCCTGGTCCGGGCCGGGACGATCGTCGACGGCGTCAACTCGGACGGCTTCATCCCGGGCGAGGGCGCCGCGGCCCTGCTGCTCGTCGCACACGCCGACCGGGCGACCAAGGCGGTCATCGCCGGGATCGGCAGCGCGCGCGACGCCGCGGCGGCCAAGGGCGAGCCGGCGACCGGCCGCGCCATTGGCCAGGCGCTCGAGCAGGCGCTCGCCGAGGCGCGCCTCAAGCCAGCGCAGCTGTCAGCGGCGGTCCATGATCTCTCCGGACGATACGAGCAATTCGAGGAGCTGTCCCTCGCGGCGGCCCGCCCGCCGCTTTCGTCGCTCCCGGCCCTGAAGATGATCCAGACGCCCATCGCGTCTGGCGAGATCGGCGCCGCATCGGGAGTCCTGTCGCTGGCCGCGGCAACGTTCTTTCTCGAGCACGGCGTCGCGCGTGACGCGGCGGCTGCATTGTTCACCTCGCCTGGACCGGCGCGCGGCGCGGCGGTTCTGCTACAACCTGTCGCCCGGGGGAAATAGATCGCTGCCCTGCTGCGTCCCCTGGGGATCCTGGTCTATCAGGTCGTCGTGCTCCTGACGGCGAATGCGGCGACGGGGAACGCCCCCGGTCGCAAGACACCTCCAGCGGCGCCTGGCGACACCATCTCTGTCTGCGCCAAGGAAGAGGAGCTCGTTCGCATCGAGCTGAATGCCGGCCAGGACGAAGCGGACGGGGCGGAGCCGATCTACGAGGTGGTGCCCGCGAGCGGAGCAACCTCCCGCCAGACGCTCGACCGCAAGGTCGACTTGAATGGCGACGGGCGCCCGGATCTCGTGCTCGCCGATCCCTCCCAGGCCGCCCGCGACGCCCGGTACCTGAGCTGGTTCGTCGATTGCGGAGGCGGAACCTTCTACCCACTGCTCACCGAGTACGCCGCCGACTACGAAATCGGAAGGTCGGCCGGTGGATGGAGGACGATCTCCCTCTTCAACAGCATCTCGCCGGAGAATCCATCGCTGACGTTCGTCGAGAAGGAGACCTATCGCTTCGACGGAGCGCGCTACAGGCGCGTCAAGCGCGAGGAGGTCAGACGGCGGCGCCGTTCGCTCCCCGTGCCGGTCCACTCCCCGCCGAAGCGGCTGTGCGACGCGGTCTACTGCGATTCCGAAGGGCACTGCGACGGGCCATCCCCCCCCAACTGCAAGCACTGACGAAGCGCCCGCGCGTTCCAAGGTCGTGGTAAGAAATGAACCGTGGGCGACACGGTGTTCATCAACGGCCGGGCGGCGGTTCACAAGGGGAGCGCGGGAAAGTCGATCGCCTTTCCGGACGTCTGCCTCTGTCCGCCCACGCCGCCCGCGGGACCGATCCCCACGCCGCTGCCAAACAACGTGCAGGCGGCCGACATGGACGGCGGTGCCTCGACGGTGCTCATCGAGGGCAACCCGGCGGGGAAGCAGACCTCCTTCTTCAAGCAATCGACCGGCAACGTGGTGGCGCAATCGACCGGCGGCGGCGTGGTGACCGCGCAGGTCCAGGGGAAGGCCTATTTCCAGAGCTTCGCGATGAACGTGACGATCGACGGTGAGCCCGCCGTTCGCCACCTCGATCTGGTCACGCACAACCACGCGGGGCAGCAGCCGCCCAACACGCCGCCCACGCCCTGGCTCGCGACGATGAACGTCCCGGCACCCCCGCCGGAGAGCGCGACCAAGGACGAGCAGAAGGCCGCGGGGTGGATCAGCGTCACCCTCAAGGACGCCTCGGGCAACCCGAAGGGCGGGGTCGACTACCAGATTCAGCTCCCCGACGGGTCGAAGATCGAAGGGGTCACGCCCGGAAATGGGGTGGTCAACGTCATCGGGATCCCGGAAGGGGGCTGCAAGCTGACGCTCCCCAAGATTCCGCCGCGCAAGGCCTAGGGCCGGCATGGGCGACCCGAACGGAACCGATCACACGTCGTTCACCGAGTACCACGTGCGCTCGGGCGACACGCTGGCCAGCATCGCCAAGCGGAACGGCCTCACCTGGCAGGACCTGACGAACTACAACTTCGGGACCGACACACCGACCCGGGTCAACGACGCTCTCGAGGAGTACGTCGGCTGCACCCAGCGGACCGCGGACGGGAACAACTTCATCTTCACCGACAAGGACGATCCCGGGATCATCTACATCCCGAAGCCCGACCAGTCGTACGACGTGGACACCGGAAAGGACCACCCGTTCACGGTTCCGCATCCGACCTTCTACTCGCGGATCGAGCTGCAGACGGTGAACGACATGGGCCAGCGGGTCGGGAACGTCGATCTGATCCTTCGCCCGGACAACGGCCAGCCCGATGTGCCGATCAGCTCGGACGACACGGGTTACGCCGAAGTCGACAAGGTGCCAGTCGGTCGATACCGGGTGCTGCTGGCCAGCGGAAAGCCGGCCTACATGTTCGACCCCAACTTCGACCCCGCGCAATCTGACGGGGGCGGAACCGCCAGCAGTACGGACGCCGACGCCGACGCCGACGCCGACGACGCGGACGCGAATGCGGACGCCGGTGACGATGACGCGGGCGCGGACGCGAATGCGGACGCCGGTGACGACGACGCGGGCGCGAATGCGGACGCCGGTGACGACGACGCGGGCGCGAATGCGGACGCCGGTGACGACGACGCGGGCGCGAATGCGGACGCCGGTGACGCCGACGCGGGCGCGGACGCGAATGCGGACGCCGGTGACGATGACGCGGGCGCAGACGCCGACTCCAGCGCGGACGCCGACGCGGACGACGCCGACGATGACAAGCTCATCGAAGCGAGCATCGTCACGTCCAACCACACGCGCGCCATCACGCGGATCGTCGTCGAGCAAGCGAAGACCGCCGAGTGGCGCAAGCAGGACCAGCTGCTGAAAGAGATCCACGCGCGGACCCCAGGCGGGGAGAAGCCCACCGAGGAGAACACCACCCCTTCGCGCGATTCCGGGCTCTACGCCACCGACAACCTGGCGCTCGCCGCCGGGTGGACGGACGATGGGAGGGTTGACGAGAGCAAGCTCGTCAAGACGATCCTCGAGGGATACCTGCGCATCTACGAACCGACCGCGGTGGCGCGCGGGTACTACGTCCTCATGCTGTCGCACACGCTCCGGAACATCCGCCTCATCAATTCAGAGGGAAATGTCGAAAAGACGTTCGCGCTCAAGCCGGATGTTTCGACCGCGGCCATGTTTGGCGCCTACGCCATCTTCGAGAACGTCTCGGGCAACCTCTTCGTGGACCTGGCGACGATGACCTATCAGGTGAGCGTTCCGACACAACCTCAAGGCATCGCCATCGATCAGATCGTGACGGATCCGGTCGGCCTGACGGACGCCCTCAAGAGTCACGGGCGTCAGGTCCAGATCCTCTACTACGAGCCGAGCGGGCAGGAGCTGGTCTGGCTGGCGGTGGTTGGCGGCACCGGCCGATTGGAGGACTACGGGACCGACAGCGACGTGAACGACTCCATCCACGAGCGCAACCTGGCGGTCTGCAAGAACATCGCGGCTTCGTACGACGGGTACATCAAGGGCTACCAGGACCGGGTCAAGCAGACCGAGAACGAGGACCAGCTGCGCGCCATGGGGCCGCCGATGACACCCTACGAGATGCCCGCGCCGGCGGGCGCCACGGACGATCAGCTCGACGACATCTTCAACGCGCTGAAAACGAGCGAGCTCGATGCCTGGGTGACCATCGCGCAGCAGCTGGACAAGTTCGCCGATCGGCTGTCCCAGGGGTATCCGTTCCTCCGGATCAAGCCGAAGTACGTGGTGAAGGCGGACGCCATCAACAAGATAAGGAACCTCCTGCGTACCGACCTTCCTGACATGACCGGGAATGTCTCGGACGAAGTGGAGGTCGAGACGAACATCGACCTCCAGCTGGTCGATGGCAGGTTCAGAGTCATCACCAAGTGGGATGCGGCCGTCAAGGTCAAGGTCAAGCTCAACGAAACGGTCAAGCAGCTCACCGGCAGCGGCACGCCCCTCGAGATCTCGTTCAAGCAGAACCTCGTCAATCGGGCGAAGCAGACGGTGACGATAAAGATCGGCGGCTTCACGATCGAGCAGGACACGGCCGGGAAGTCAAAGCTGAGCTTCGAGGAGATTCCAGGCGTGGCGGCCGACGCCGAGATGAACTCCAGCACGGGCTTCTTCGGAGGGGGCGTGACCCTGAAGTTCGGGGACCTGGCGAAGAACATGAAGGGGAAGAGCCCCTTCATGGACAAGATGGCTGGCTACATCAAAGGCTTCCAGCTGCAAATCCAGCTCGGGTTCGTGGGGACCCGCCCGGACACCATCTTCGCGGTCATCAATCGGGGGCCCGGGTTCTTCGGACGGCGGAGCCTCGACGCGCTGTTCGACCCCAAGACGCATTGGGTGGACCTGAGATCGTACGAACAGGCCGAGCTCGCCGCGCTGGGCTGGTACGGAGAGCTCTGGGACGGCAAGTACCACAAACAGTACAAAGACAAGCTGCCGGAGAGCGTGAGCAAGGAGCCCGACGCGCTAACCGACGCCGAGTCGAGCGCCATCATCAGTCTCGGCTTCTACGCCTTCGAGGACTACGGCCATCAGTTCAAGAAGAAGGTGGCCAAGTTCGCCGACTATGCGTATTGACGAGCAGCCCGCCGCTCAGCGCTTGGGGACCCGCTCCCAGTGCGACATCTGATCCAGCTGCCAGCCGCGCTCGCTCTTCGTGAAGGTGAAGCCCATCGCGTAGTCGCCTCGCTCCACGGGCACCACGTATCCGGCGGGGGTGGGGACGGCGGGGCTCCATTCCCATTCCTTGACGTGCCAGCAGAGGTTCGTCGGTGAATCCTCCCCGTTCATGGTGGTGCGAAGGTATGCCGCCCCCTTGAAGTCCTCCAGCCGGCCCTTGTAGCCGTATAGGCGACGCAAGGCGGGCTCCCCCGCGCTCCGGACCTGCGCTGCCCGACCGTCCACCTCGGATCGCAGCCGCGAGCTCATCATCTTCCACAGCACGTCCGCGTCCCGGACCATACAGGCCGCGACGATCGAAGCCGCGAGGCGGTCGGGGCCGGGTGGCCCCGAAGCGGGCGCGGCCTCTGGCGGGGCGGGAATCGATCCACCAGTCGCGGGCAAGTGGCTGCCCTTCACGGAGAGGTGGACCCCGACCCCGGTGCTCTTGTCCTCCGATTCGCGCGTGTGCTCCATGCAGACGCCCGTGCCCTCGACGGCGGCGCCGGAGGCATTTACCTCGAGCTTGATGTCGCTAAACTTCGAACCTTGGTCTGGCCCCGGGAACTGGAACTCGCAACGGCCCGAAACAGCGTACAGGTCGGTCGGCCGCTGGGGGGTGCCGGTGACGACCGTCCGCCCGTTTGGGTCCGATCGGACCTGGGCGGTGAACGTACGCGGCAACTTGGCGGCCCGGCACCAGCTCTCGGCCGACACGTACTTGTCTGCCTCCGGCGCGAGGAGAGACACCTCGAAGCGCCAGACGCCTGAACAATCGGTCGCGCCGACCGCCCGCGCCGGCGAGAGCAAGAACCCCAGCATCAACGGGAGGCCAAGGCGGCCGACGTGCCACGACGGAAGCGCCATCATCGAGTCTCGTCTACCGCGGCCCCCCAGGCGCCTGCAACCGCCCGCGGGGCGCTTCCAATTCGGAGCCGAGCGGAATAGCCTCCTCGGTATGAGCACCGCCAAGCGCGCCCGCCAGCTCGCCCCGGCTGCCTCGAGACCCCGCGCCGTCCGTCCGGCCCCGAGCGAGCGGCGGATCGTCGAAGGTCGGATCACCGCCGTCCTCCCCGACGGCCGCGCCAGGCTGGTCACGCGCGCCGGCGCCACGATCTTCTGCCGGTGCCCGCAGCACGTCAGCGCCGACTGGCTGCGAGCGGCCCTCGTCGTGGGACCGGTCGATGCCGAGGCCTCGACGAACGGCCGCGCGGGGACGCTCTGGTGCCTGCTCCCGGGCCCCGAGCACCGCGAGGTGGCGGCCAAGAACGTCGCGCTCGTCGCCGGCGAGACGCTGGAGATCGCCTGCGGCGATTCGACGCTGCGCCTCGACAAGGAAGGGACCGTCCGCCTGCGCGGCCGGGACGTCACCACGCGCGGGTCACGCGTGGCGCGTGTCCAGGGCGGCACCGTCCGGATCAACTGACCGGGCGGGTCAGTCGTCCCGAACGGGCGTTCCCAGGGTACGGCCCTTTGAGCGCTGTCGCCCGCGAACCGCCCCGCGCCCACACCGGGCTTCCAGCCCAGAGCGCGAGGACGGCCGCGAGCGCCAGGACCATCCGGGCCCGCGCCCCCACGCTCAGCCGAACGTGTACTCGAAGTCGTCGCCGGGGGCGGAGACGGTGATCTTGGTGACCGGGTGCCCCTCGCCGAGGCGGGTCAGGATCTCCTGGCTGATCTTGGGGAGAAGCGTGTTGGTCAGGATGGCGTCGATCATGCGACCGCCGCTCTCCAGCTCGGTGCAGCGGCTGGTGATGAGCTTGACCACCTTGTCGTCGTACACGAACGGCACGCCGTGCGCTTCCTTGACCCGCTTGACCACCCGCCCCAGCTGCAGGCGGACGATGGCGCCGATCATCTCGTCGCTGAGCGGGTAGTACGGGATGGTCACCAGGCGCCCCAGGAGCGCCGCCGGGAACGTCTTGAGCAGCGGGGCGCGGAGCGCGGCGGCGATCCCCTCGGGGTCGGGCTTGAGCTCCGGGTCCTTGCACATGTTGGCGATGAGGTCGCTCCCCACGTTCGAGGTCAGCAGGATGAGCGTGTTCTTGAAGTCGATGAGGCGCCCCTCGCCGTCCTCCATGATCCCCTTGTCGAACACCTGGAAGAAGATCTCGTGGACGTCGGGGTGCGCCTTCTCGACCTCGTCGAGCAGCACGACGCTGTAGGGACGCCGCCGCACCGCCTCGGTGAGCACGCCCCCCTCGCCGTAGCCGACGTATCCGGGAGGCGCCCCCTTCAGCGTCGAGACGGTGTGCGCCTCCTGGAACTCGCTCATGTTGATGGTGATGAGGTTCTGCTCGCCGCCGTAGAGCGCCTCGGCGAGCGTCAGCGCCGTCTCGGTCTTTCCGACGCCCGACGGGCCGGCCAGCAGAAACACGCCGATCGGCTTGCGGATGTCGGA
>Ga0070734_10000766_pt1 | contig 58221 bp, 39 predicted proteins | sample Coa_R1_8_FD_66444 | JGI IMG/M metagenome (GOLD analysis project Ga0070734, IMG submission 66444) | Surface soil microbial communities from Centralia Pennsylvania, which are recovering from an underground coalmine fire - Coalmine... | ecosystem: Environmental > Terrestrial > Soil > Unclassified ...
AGAGAAGGGGTTAAAGGTGTTATTTGGCTACTGAGCGAGATCATTTTTTGCGCATCAAACGTGATGTCTAAAAATGCGTGCATAAACGATATCGTCGTATGTGCTCCAAACCGAGACAATATATTTGGACTCGCCCGCCAGTGATTCTCCCTCCGGTGTCTATTTCTAAAAGAACCCACGCGTGGCCCTTAGCCGCAGGCAGCGGTTGGTGTTCAAGTCGAAAAAATGAAAACAGGATTCGAGGAACTCGATGTCGTTTTTCTCGCTTGTATCTACTGCGTTCTTATCGTCGAGGTCTTAAGCCTGGGTGAACACGCTCTAATCCGTTTTTACGGCTGGCGCATCTCATAGGCGCGATGCGGATAAAAGACACCAATTAATTAACGCGCCACCCACAGTGGTGCTGCGGCTCGCATGATATTTACGGTAGGGTGCCCCGGACCATTTACGTCGTTACCGCTACTTTGGGCTTCGCGGCATTGGTATGCTCTGCGGCCAGCCGCTCCCAGGCCGCGTCGTATTCTTTTTTGAGCCTTGCGACCAGGCTCGCAACCGGAACCACCTGCTTCACGGCGCCAATCCCTTGCCCTGCTCCCCAGATGTCCTTCCAGGCTTTAGCCTTGGCGCTCGTGCCTCCGGCGAAGTTCATCTTGGAAGGATCGGCCTCCGGCAAGTTGTCCGGGTCCATTCCCGCCCGCACAATCGAGGGCTTCAGGTAGTTACCGTGTACTCCTGAAAAATAGTTGGTATAGATGATGTCCGATGCGCTCGAAGTCACAACCATCTCTTTGTAGTCGTTCGGAGCATTGGCTTCTTCCGTGGCGATAAAAGCCGAACCCACGTAGCCGAAGTCCGCGCCCATCGACTGCGCCGCCAGGATTGCTCCGCCGGTGGCCAGCGACCCCGAGAGCGCCAGCGGCCCGCTCCACCACTCGCGGATCTCCTGCACCAGCGCAAAGGGCGAAGTAATTCCCGCATGGCCGCCCGCGCCGGCGGCCACGGCAATCAAGCCGTCCGCGCCCTTTTCAATAGCCTTGCGCGCAAAGGTATTGTTGATCACGTCGTGGAAAACGATTCCGCCGTAAGAGTGGACCGCCTGATTTACCTCTTCGCGCGCGCCCAGGGAACTGATCACCATCGGCACGCGATACTTCACGCAAATCTCCAGATCGTGGGCTAGCCGGTCATTGGATTTATGGACGATCAGGTTCACCGCAAACGGGGCCGAGGGCCGTTCGGGATGGGCCGCGTCATACGCCGCAAGTTCGTCGCGCATCCTCTTCAGCCATTCTTCAAACATTTCCGCAGGGCGCGCATTCAGCGAGGGAAAGCTGCCGACCACTCCCGCCTTGCACTGGGCCAGGGCCAGTTCCGGCACAGATACAATGAAAAGCGGGGCGCCGATAACCGGCAGTGTCATGCGTCCTTTGAAAAGGGCTGGAAGGCTCACGTTTCTCTCCATTGTTGGTTCGTTGATTCTCTAGAGTTATCAGGATGTGTGTTCATCCTACAACGCCGCGCGCACAGCCCGGGTTGTGCCGCCAAATCTTTCAAAAAAACCTGAGCAACGCTCGGCGCGACCCAGAACTATAAGCGCAAAACCCAACATCTGCAAGGGTTTACAGGGAGGTACAATCCGATTGCAATTCGATAGGCAAGCTAAGTAAAATATCGGCGGTCGATGGTCCCAATGGGTTAAATGTCCAAAAGCCCAGCGGAAGCGCGTCTCGATTGTGATCGTGTGCGCTGACGCCCAAAATTCTGGCGAGTGACGGGAGATTCTTGCTTATGAAGCGCCTGTTGATGAAAGGCTTGCTTGCGGCATTGGGAGTTTCTTTGTGCGGATTGCTGATGGGTATGGCGTCCGGCAACAGCACCGGTTCGCCGGCGCCCACCAAGGTCACCTTTAATAAGGATGTTCTGCCCATCCTTCAGAATAACTGCCAATCCTGCCATCGCCCCGGCGAGGTAGCGCCCATGGCCCTGATGACGTACAGTCAGGTTCGGCCTTGGGCGACCGCCATCAAGACCGCCGTGCTGGTAAAGAAGATGCCGCCGTGGCTGGCCGATCCCCAATACGGCCACTTCGAGAATGAGCGCAAGCTGACTCCGGAGCAGATCAAAACGCTCGTCTCTTGGGCTGATAGTGGCGCAGTTGAGGGCGATGCCAAAGACAAGCCCGCACCCATTGAGTTTGTGGATGGATGGAACATCGGCAAACCCGATCGCATTATCGAGATGCCTGCCCAGTTCCACATTCCCGCGCAGGGCACCATTGAATACCAATATGTTGTGATTCCCGGCGGATTTACCGAAGACACATGGGTCAAGGCGGCTGAAGTTCGTCCCGGCAACCGCGCCCTGGTGCATCACGTCATCGCCTTCGTCCGGCCTCCGGGCGCGAAGTGGCTGAAGGATGCCCAGCCGGGCGTTCCCTTTGTCCCTACCAAGGAAGAGAACAGCGACCGTCGCCGTCGTCGCAGCGACGATGGCAGCGTGGTGGAGTCCGAGAATCTCGTGGGCTATGCTCCAGGCCTTCAGCCCCTGGAACTGCATGATTCCGCCAAGCTGGTCAAGGCCGGGTCGGACATTGTGCTCCAGTTGCACTACACCGCCAATGGTACCGCCGGCGACGACAAGACCAAGGTCGGTTTTATCTTCTCCAAGGAAGCTCCCAAGCTCAGGAACGTCACCTTGTTGGCTCCGAACAACGGATTTGTGATTCCTCCGGGCGCCGACAACTATGAGGTGAAGTCCCAGGTCGAGCTGCAGGATACGGTTCAATTGGTGGATCTGATGCCGCACATGCACTTCCGCGGCAAAGACTTTACCTACAAGATCACCTATCCCGATGGGCAGAGCGAGACCGTCCTCTCGGTTCCGAAATACGACTTTAATTGGCAGCTCGGGTACATGCTGCAAAAGCCGATAACTTTGCCGAAGGGAACGCGTATCGAGTGCACCGCGCATTTTGATAACTCCGCCAACAATCTCTACAACCCCGATCCGACCAAGGAAGTTCGTTGGGGTGATCAGACGTGGGAAGAGATGATGATTGGCTGGTTCTCCGTGGCCGTTGATCCCAAGGTGAGCGTTGCGGGACTGGTCAAGTTTGAGCGTCCCGGTACCACATCCCAGCCGAAAGCGGCGCCTGCAGGGCCAGCCGTTGGGGCTTCGGGAGCGAGCAGTTCCAGCAGATAGTGCATGCATCTAAAAACCGGCGGAAGGGAACATTCTTCCTCCGCCGGTCGTAACGTTTCTTAGATGATTCCTAGGTGATATGCTTTAGTGCGTCGGCCTCCTTGTCCACGAGTCGGCGGAGTTTGGGTTCCGGTTGTCTTTAAACGTTGTCTTGTTAAACGTTCATTACACTTGATTTTTTCGATGTTTTTTTGAATGGCCCAGAAATCAATGCGAAATCATCGAAAATGAAGCAGGTTTTCAGGGAAGAAACAGCGGGGGATAAAATTTAATGACGAAGAGATTGCTCGCCAAGGCTTGTATCATTTTAGGAATCGTATCCTGTGGTTTGCTGATGGCGATGGCCGCATCAGGGCCTGAAAAGACGCCATCGAAGCCCACAACCGTCACTTACTACAAAGACGTATTGCCGATTTTGCAGAACAACTGCCAGAGCTGCCATCGCCCCGGCGAAGTAGCTCCCATGTCGCTACGCACCTTCGAGGAGACTCGTCCTTGGGCAACCGCCATCAAGACCTCCATTCTCACCAAGAAGATGCCGCCGTGGTTTGCCGATCCCAAGTACGGTCACTTCGAGAACGAGCGAAAGCTGACTCCTGCGGAAATCAAGACGTTGGTCTCTTGGGCCGATGCCGGCGCCCCGGAAGGCAACAAGCAGGACGCGCCCGCTCCGGTTGAATTCACCGATGGCTGGAACATCGGCAAACCCGACAGAGTGCTCGAAATGCCGGCTGCCTTCTCGGTGCCTGCGCAGGGAACCGTTGACTATCAGTACGTTGTGATTCCCGGCAACTTTAAGGAAGACATGTGGATTCGCGCTGCCGAAGTTCGTCCCGGCAACCGCGCTCTTCTTCACCACGTAATCGCTTTCGTACGGCCTCCAGGCTCCAAGTGGCTGACCGATGTTCAGCCGGGCACAACCGTAGCCTTGAAGCCGCAGGAAGAAAAAGCGGCCCGCGACGCGGCAGCCGCCCGAGCGGAAGGCAGAAAGCCGGAAGAAGGTGGCGTGAGAGACAGCATTCTCGGTGCTGAGAACCTCGTTGGATATGCGCCTGGGTTGCAGCCTCTCGATTTGCAGCACGATTCGGCCATCCTGGTTCGCGCCGGTTCCGACATCGTTCTGCAACTCCATTACACCGCCAACGGTACCGCTGGCACGGACAAGACAAAGGTCGGCCTGATCTTCGCCAAGAATCCGCCCAAGACGCGCCAGCTTGCCCTGGCCGCCCTGAACCGGAGCTTCGCCATCCCGCCCAATGACGACAACTATGAAGTGAAGTCGGCCGTGGAGATTCAGCAGCCCGTAACGCTGGTTTACCTGATGCCGCATATGCACTATCGTGGCAAGGACTTCGTATACAAGATTACCTACCCCGATGGTCAGAACGAGACGCTGCTCTCGGTTCCCAACTACGACTTCAACTGGCAGCTTGGATACAAGCTCGAAAAGCCGCTTGAACTCCCGAAGGGAACGCGTATCGAGTGCACCGCGCACTTCGATAACTCGGCCAACAATCTCTACAACCCCGATCCGAAGTCGCAGGTAAAGTGGGGCGAACAGACTTGGGAAGAGATGATGATCGGCTTCTTCTCCGTGAACGTTCCTGCGGATGAAAAGCTCAGCAGGGGCTTGATCAAGTTCTTGCCAGGCTCGACCAAGGCAAGCGCGGCCACTCCGGCGTCGCCGGATGCCAAGACCGCCGCTTCCACCGGTTCGGGTACATCCGAGTAATTTCAAAGCAATAGGGAATCACAACACAGGGCGCAGGAGAGTACATCTCCTGCGCCCTGTTCTTTTAGTTCTGATTTCTCTTTTGGTCTTTCCCGGATGCCAGTCTTGCGCCTGATGCTCTGCTGTCTTTCCCTGTGCTTCGTCTTAGTGTCCTTCCGACCTTTGCAGAAGCTCGGCAAGGTGGCTCTGCCAGATGGCCGGCAGAGAGTGAGTTCCGTGGCCTCTGGTCTGATCGGTGATGGGCAGCAGAACATACTTCCCGTCCTTGACGCTATGAATGTCGCGGTCGATGACCTTCAGTTCCGGCGGATTGATCGTATCGTCAGCGGAGTTGATGGCGGTCAGCGGGGCCACGATCTTCGATAATTGCGGCTCCGGGTTATAGTTCCGCGACGCGTCGAAGTAGTACATCATGTCGTTGGCGTCTGTCGTTTTCATTCTGGTGGCGACAAAGTTCTCCAGGTAGGCATCGGCTTTTTCTCTGGTGGGATAGTCCTTTTGCATCTGGAGGGGAGCGCTGCCCATGAACATCAGGACGCCCAGGGCCGCCTCCAGTCCATGCGGCTGCCTCTGGTACTCCCCGTTGTTCCATTCGGGATCAGTGCGGATCGCATCGATGACCATGCGGCGCATCATGCGGTTTCGTCCGGCAATCTCGATGGGTTGGCTCGCCAGCGGCATGACCGCGCTCATGAAATCGGGATGCTGTTCCGCCCACAGCCAGCTATGCATACCGCCCATCGAGGTGCCCATCACCAAGCGGAGATGATTGACGCCCAGGCCTTGCGTGAGCAGGCGATACTGCAACTCGATCATATCGTCATATTCATAGTGGGGAAAACGAGTGTGCAGGCCATCGCTTGGCTTGCTCGACTGGCCGTGGCCGACGTTATCCGGTAGAACGATGAAATACTTGGCTGCGTCCAGAAGTTGGCCGGGGCCAAACAGTACCCCGCCAAAATTGGGAGTGAGAAATTGGTGGCCTGTGCCGCCCGTGCCATGCAGGATCAGCACGGCGTTGCGGACGACGCCTTGAGAGTCCTTTTGGGGCGTACCCAGGGTGTAGTAGTGCAGCCGGACCTCCGCCAGCTTCTCGCCCGACTTGAAGGAAAAGTCTTTGACAACAAAGTTGCCTTCCTGCGGCGCGGGATAATCGGCCGCATAAAGCGCGCTTCCGCTGAGCGCGATCATGAGGGCGGCGAGGACATAACGAATTTTCATCGGTGGACTCTCCTGGAAACTTCCTTGATCCAAATGACCACAGCAACAGGCATTTCCTTTGCAAGAACATGGCTCAAGCCTTGGGGCGTTCCCGCCAAGCGTTTTTGCAAAACCGCCTTCCGGCAAAGCCAGGAATAGACGTTGTTCGTTGATCAATACCTGATGTTGCGTGGCCGCCGGATATTCTAATCGTACTTCGGCCTTTATCAAGTTCTTTGGTCGGCTATAATGGCGGCCATTCGGTCAGAAGGAGAAGATGCAAATGCTGGATCGCAGGCGCTTTCTTGCAGTTTGTTCGCAGTTCGGGCTTACGACGACTCTGTTGCCGGGAGTCCTTTGGGGCATGGCAGCGGAAAAAGGCAAGATCACCCGCGACATGATCGACAACGCCGCTTCTATCGCAGCCGTTCCCATTGCGGACGAGTATAAGGAAATGATGCTGGATTCCTTGATGGAATACGGCCGCGGCTACGATGCCATCTACTCCCTCCATATTCCGAATGAAGTCGCTCCAGCGGTGATTTTCGATCCGGTGCCTCCGGGCATGAAGTTGAACACTGAGCGGCGTCCTCTCAAGATTTCGAGCGCGCCGAACATCCATGCCAGTGGAGCGCCCAAAGATATCGACTCGCTGGCATTCCATACCGTGCGTCAGTTGGCGGAGCTGGTACGCGAGAAAAAGGTGTCCTCGGTTGCGCTCACGGATATGTATCTGGAGCGGTTGAAGCGGTACGATCCTACGCTCAAGTTCGTCATTACGCTTACTGAAGATCGCGCTCAAGCTAAGGCCAAAGAGGCCGACCGGGAGATTGCCGCCGGTAAATATCGCGGCCCGCTGCATGGTTTACCATGGGGGGCCAAAGACCTGCTGGCGGTGAAAGGATACCGCACTACGTGGGGCGCGGGCGGCTTCGAGAACCAGACCATCAATGAAGATGCAACGGTTGTGCAGAGGCTTGACGCGGCGGGTGCCGTTCTTGTCGCTAAACTCACCCTGGGTGCACTGGCCCAGGGCGACCGCTGGTTTGGCGGCATGACCCGCAATCCCTGGAACACGAAGCAGGGTTCCAGCGGCTCCTCGGCGGGCTCGGCTTCCGCTACGTCCGCCGGATGTGTGGCTTTTGCCATTGGCTCGGAAACCTTGGGATCGATTTCGTCGCCCTCAACGCGCTGCGGAACCACCGGACTGCGTCCTACGTTTGGCCTGGTGCCGCGCACCGGCGCGATGGCGCTCTCTTGGACCATGGATAAGCTCGGGCCTATCTGCCGCGCGGTGGAAGACTGCGGTCTCGTTCTCAGCGCTATTTACGGTCCGGATGGCCGCGACCGCACCGTTCAGGATGCTGCCTTTAATTGGGATGCCAGTCTCGACTGGCGCAAGATCCGAGTCGGCTATCTGAAGAAAGACTTCGAGCTTCCTCCGGCCAATCAGATGGAACAGCCGACAGAGGAAAAGGACCTCTCACCCGAGGAGCAGAAACGCCGGGCGGAAGAGGCTGCCAATCGCGCTCTCGGCCGGGAGCGCCGCGAGTACGACAAGAAGTTTGACGATGCCGCCATTGCCAAGCTGCGCAGCATGGGCGTAAATCTGATTCCTGTGGAACTGCCGAGCTTGCCCTACGGTGCGATGCGCACGATCCTGGTTGCCGAGGCGGCGGCCTCGTTCGACGATTTGACCCGGAGCGGCAAGGACAAGCTCTTGACGCAGCAGACGCGTGATGACTGGCCCAACACCTTCCGCATTGCGCGTTTCATTCCGGCGGTTGAGTACATTCAGGCCAACCGCGCCCGAACCATGGCGATGGAGGCGGTGAACAAGATCTTCGAGCAGGTGGATGTGATCGTTGCGCCCACGAACAGCACGCAGCTGGTGGTGACGAATCTCACTGGCCATCCGGCTGTGATCCTGCCGAACGGTGTTCGCGGAGACGACGCACCCAAGCCGCGTATGAGAGACAACGGCGAGCTTGAGCCAGGCGGTCCAGGAACCCCGCTGAGCCTCACGTTCCTTGGACAGCTTTACGGCGAAGCCAAGCTGCTGGCTTTGGCCAAAGCTTACCAGGATGCGACCGATTTTCATTTGAAGCATCCAAGCCTGGGGACCGAGAGCTAGGCATCGGCCTGATTTTCTTATGACACTGCAGATCAACGGCCAGCAGCGAACCTATCCCGAAGAGATGACCGTGGCGGCGCTTGTGGAGCATTTGGGCATGAAGGCCGACCGCGTTGCGGTAGAGTTGAACCTCGAAATCGTACCCCGGACGGCATGGCAAGGCACACAACTCAAAGAGGGCGACAAGCTGGAGGTCGTGCACTTTGTCGGTGGGGGAGCGCCAGAGTAAGAGCAGTGGTGTGCGCCTACAATGGCATGGCTTTCGATAGATTCGAAACAAATCAATTCATTCGACAGATTCTCTCGTCCATTGTGCGATAAATATTGAACAAAGAGTTAACTGCGCCATAGCTCTTGGCGTTTGTGATATGGTTGTGAAACTTCTTCAATGAAAAAGTATGTTAGTGTGGAGAGCCAGTCACGTAAGTTTCAAGTTCTTCTGAGTGCTATAAGAATCATATTGCCGAAGTAAGAATCCACTGACTGGATGTGGCTGGCGGCGCACATCGATTTACGTGTTTTTCATGCATTCGTAAATATCAACTCGTAAATATCGCTGGTTCCCTCAATGATGTTCTCAACAAAATGATCCAGTAACCTTATCTCGTCAACTCTTCCACAGTACTTTCTTATCGCAGCATTGGAATTTCTTCACAGAATTCGCGCAGGGAATTTTTTCAGCATGATCCTGTTATATAGGTGGAACGGCTGATGACCATTGACTGGCGGCCAAAGCGGTCTTTCCAATTGACATTCACCAGTCGTGTGTTAACAATGTGGCAAACATTTGGCTCCCCGCATGTTTCAATCCGAGGGAGCTTAAAAGGGGCGCCCGGATGGAGCAACAGTTCACTTCAGCAGAAGTGGCCCGGCTTTCCGGAATCAGCTTGCGGCAGCTTCAATGGTGGGACGAACAGGGCATCGTGGTTCCCGAGCGCGACGGTCGCAGGCGTCTTTATTCGTTCGATGACGTTACGGAGTTGGCGGTGATTTGTGCTCTTCGGCGCAAGGGATTTCCGCTACAGCGCATGAGGCCCGTCGTCAGATTCCTCGAGAAAGAGTTTGGCGGGCGTTTGGCGGAATCCGTCAGTAGCGGGCCGGAATATCACCTGCTAATTGACGGACGGCACATTTACGTGGAAAACTCACCGCGTCAGGTCATTGAGATATTGAAGAATGCTCGTCAACCGCTGCTTGATGTGTGCCTTAGCGATACGGCGCGCGAGGTGCGGTATGAGATCTTCAAACGGCGATCAGGCAGAAGTTGGTCGGAAAGAGCTAGACAGGCAAGCTCGCGGGATAAGCTAATTCAGAGAATCACCCAAAGCGCCAAAAGACGTAGAATTGCCTGAAACAGGGAACGGCAGTGCAACCTTCGTAAGGGCGTTGGGTTCTCTTGTGCAGGGCTGGAGGGGGACATGGTAGCTGAACTCAATATTCTGACCGAATGGATTCCCGAGCAAATGGAGCCGGGGACGATCTTTGTGCTGGAAAATGCCGGTGAGGTAGGCGAAGAAGACGATCCTTTTTGGGCGGTTTTAGCCTGCCCCGAGTGCGGTACCTTAGGCTTGATTACGCGGAGGCAGATCAACGGACTCATCCCGGTGATTTGCGGCTCACACAAATGCTCCGCCCAATTCATGATTTTCGATGAGCAGGTAATCCCCAGGCGGCCCAATTAGGACCGCCCTCTCTACCTTCCGCTTACGCGGCGAATCAGTGAAAACGAGCCCTTAGGTAGTGGCGTACTTGCCTGTAACGACGGGAATTTGTTCGCTGATCGTAATGCCGAACCCTTCAAGCGCCGCTACGCGGCGGGGGTGATTGGTGAGCAACTGAATCGCCTGGATTTTCAGATCCGATAGAATCTGCGCTCCCACGCCAATCTCGCGCTGTGTCTTTCTCTGGTGGTCCATGGTGGCGGGCTCACGCACCTCGCGATGAAACGCCAGCCTCCCGGCTTCATCCACGCTAAAACCTTTTGAGGTCTGATGCAGGTAAATCAGCGCGCCCCGGCCTCGTTTCGAGATAAGTTCCAGAGAACGATCAAGCACCATCTGGCAGTCGCAGAGGGCGCTCTCAAAAACGTCTCCCGCAAGGCAGTGTGAGTGCATACGCACCAGCACGGGGCCGGAAGCGTCTTCAATGCTTCCTTTCACCAGCGCGACGTGGGACTCGCGGTTCAACTGGCTTTCATAGGCAATCATGCGGAATTCGCCATAACGCGTCGGAAGCATTGCTTCGCCGACTCGGGTTACGAACCGCTCATTCTGCATCCGGTAGCGAATCAGTTCGGCCACGGTCAGCATTTTCATGCCGTGTTGCTTGCAGAATTTGTCGAGATCGGGAACCCTGGCCATGGTTCCGTCCTCGTTCATGATTTCACAGATCACGCCCGCTGGGATCAGTCCCGCCATACGCGCCAGATCTACAGAGGCTTCGGTCTGCCCCGCGCGCATGAGCACGCCGCCCTTTTGTGCGCACAATGGAAAGACGTGTCCAGGACGAACCAAATCCGAAGCCCGGCTGGCCGGATCGATGGCCACCTGGATCGTGCGCGACCGATCGTGCGCGGAAATGCCGGTGGTTACACCCTCGCGCGCTTCTACGCTTTCATAGAAAGCAGTGCCGTAGGGCGAGGTGTTCTCGCGGGTCATCGGGCCAATTCTCAGGTGTTCCAGGCGATCGGGAGTCATCGCCAGGCAAATCAAGCCGCGCCCAAACTTAGCCATGAAATTGATGGCTTCGGGGGTGACTTTCTCGGCGGCTAAGGTCAGGTCGCCTTCATTCTCCCGGTCTTCGTCATCTACTACTATGATCATCCGTCCCGCGCGGATTTCCTCGATGGCGGTTGGAACATCGGTAAAGAGGTTGGTGGCAGACATAGATTTCGATCCTTTTGTTCGTGCCTTCAAAATTGTAGCAACATTGATTCCCTCGCCGCACCTGTTATCTTTTTGTCCTTTGCTACTTGTGCTCTTGGCTACTGTGCTCCTGCGATTGCTCTTAAGAAAATGCCAATGAACGGTTTGTCTGGAGGGAAGAACAAGGAAAAAGTCCACGACTAGCTCCAAAATGGGCAATTGGGCTTACAATCTTGGTATGGCGAAGCCGTACGAGCCTTTTGAAATTACCTGTCCTTGCTGTGCCGCGGTGTTGAAGGTTGATGCCTCCACCAAGGCCGTGATCTCCCATGTAGCGCCGGCCAAGCCCAAAACATTCAATGATTTTGAAGAGGCGGCGCAGGCCATGCGCGAGCGCGAGGGACGCAAGGAGTCCATTTTCCGGCAAGCCGTGGACGCCGAGAAGAACAAAGCCGATCTGCTGGAAAAGAAGTTCCAGGAAGCCGTGAAAAAAGCCAAAGAAACACCCGACGAACCTAGAATCCGGGACTTCGATTTGGATTAGTGGGTGGTCAGGATAGCGTCTTGGCGAAAGAGCTCCTTCTTCTCGGACATCGCGGCGCCCGGTCCTATGCGCCGGAAAATACCCTGAGCGCCTTCGATGTTGCGCTGAAGCACGGCGCGCACGGCTTTGAATTCGATGTTCGCGTGACCCGCGACCGCCAGGCGATTATCTGTCACGATCCAAGGTTTCATCGTCTGAGCGTGCGCAGGCACACGCTGGAGCGGCTGCGCGCAGCCGTAGATACCGCGGAACGGGTCCCTCCGGTTCTGGACGATGTGCTGGCGCATTACGGAGGAACCGCTTACCTGAACATTGAGGTGAAGGTCAGGGGCGCGGCCAGGATGGTGGTTGATGCCATCCGACGCAATCCTCCCACCAGGGGATGTCTTATTACTTCGTTCTTGCCATCCGTGATCCACGAGCTTTACGAAATACATCCGCGCGCCACACTCGGATATCTGTGCCAGACTCCCTGGCAGTTGAGGCGCTGGCCGAAGATGCCGGCGTCGGTCGTCGTAGTGAATCACCGGCTGTTGTCGCCCAAGCTGGTGGAAAGGATTCACGAGCAGGGTAAGACGTTGGTCACGTGGACGGTCAACAACCGCGAACGAATGTTACGGGTAGCGGAACTGGGTGTAGACGGAATCATTTCCGATGACACTAAGCTCCTTGTTGAAACGATTCAATGACTCTTTGATCAGGAATCGACCAGGAATCGATTTACCTTGCCTTTAGATTTCAGGTCCCTTCCAGCCGAAGCGCTTCTCCAGGGCTGCCGCTACCGCCAGCACCTCGTCCTCCTTGTAAGGACGGCCAATAATCTGAATCCCAATTGGTAAGCTATCCACGGATCTTGCTACCGGCACGACGGCTGCGGGATTTCCCAGAAGGTTGTAGTGCTGGCAGTAGGTCATCGTACGCAAGTAGTCACCGGCGTGCCTGGGCCCCCATCCCGCTTCTTCGTGAAGAAACGCGGGGATGGAGCAGGCGGGCGCGAGCAGGATGGGGAACTGCTCCATCTGAGCCTGCAGGCGCAGGCGCAACTGGTCGCGTTCTACCAGTGTATTCAGTAACCGCTTGCCAGTGAGGGGCGGCTGCTCGGCGGCTAGGACTAGAAATTCTTTCAGCGTTGTGCTGATGTCGGCGTCGCGGCCGCGCACCGCGGGATTGATCGACATCGCCCCGGCTTCCACAAAGAGTACAAACCACAACTCACGAGCCCGGTCGAGCCCTTCCGGACAGAACTGCTGCACCTCAAATCCCGCGCCCCGCAAAGCCGCGGCAGCCGAACGGACGGCGGCGCGAATCTCCGGTGTCGGCGGGCTGTAGCCGTCATCCTCGTAGAAACCAATGCGCAGCTTTTTGGCTTGCTGTGGATCGGTGCTGCCGAGAGGAATCGGGGCCGAAACCGGGTCGCTGGGCTCGTATCCCGCGGTGACCTCCAGCAACAATTGCAGATCCTCCACGGTGCGCGCCATCGGGCCAACCACGCTCATCAACGAAGCCGGGCCGATGGTCTGAGGATATTTGCCCGAGGTGGGAATCCGTCCGGGCGTTGGCTTAAGCCCGCAGATGCCGGAAAAGTGTGCGGGAACCCGGATCGATCCCCCGCCATCGCTGCCAATCCCAGCCGCCGACATGCAAGCAGCAACGGCCGCTGCCTCGCCTCCGCTCGACCCGCCAGGAGTACGCGAGAGGCTCCAGGGATTACTGGTGCGGCCATGGAGTTCGTTCTCGGTGTGGTAAGCAACCATCAGCTCAGGCGTGGTGGTATTGCCGATGACGATGGCGCCGGCCTTCCGCAGCCGCGCAACAACTGGAGCGTCCTTAGCGGCAACATAACCTTCACGCAGGCGGCTTCCTGACTCACAGCGGAAGCCCTGAACATCGATGCACGATTTGATCGTGATTGGAACACCCAGTAGAGGCTTGCCCTCGATGCCGCTGGATCCCTGGGCCAGTGCTGCCTCGACACGCTTGGCTTCCGTACGGGCATAGTCCGCGTAGACAGCGGCGAAGGCGTTGATCGTGGGATTTATCTCCTCGATCCTTTGAAGATGCGCTTCAACCGCTTCCGTTGGAGATATGTGCTTTTGCCGGATCAGGCGAGCGATCTCCGAGGCTGATTGGCGGACGAGAGAAGAGCTAGCGGCGCTTGGACCTTGCATAAGTGAGATTCCATTTTAAATAGGGGAAAGGATCTTGGTTGTTTCTAAGGCCCTCAGATCTCGCCGAGCCAACAGAATTTCAATGATTAAAGCGATTTCTCCCATGGGTTAAGTTGAAAAAAGTTACAACCGCCCAGCAACACAATTCAAAAAACTGGAAGCTGAGCGAGGCCTATATTTATTGGCCAAATTTTAACAATTCAAAAAATGGTATCCCCTGGAGGGCTAAATCTTCCGAAAAGTGAAGCAAGCAAAGGGCGATGGCAAAATCCTCCCGCCATTTCCTGCTTGACAGCGTTATTGAGAGAAGCGCAAAATTCTCGCCGGTAACAATGAAACGTTTCAATAAAGGATTTCATTGTTGAGGGGTTAAAACAGGCCGAAGCGGCTTCGCAAGCGCTTCAAATTGCGTCCCAGGTGCCTGTTTTTGCGCTGCGAGAACGGTTAAGGCAGCGCCCTAGAAGAATATCTGAGCATTTTTTCATGGCCTTTTTTACGGTGGGATGCCGGATGAAGCGCCGAATGAAATAAAGAAATACAAATCAAACCTGCCGCAGCAGGATGAAGCAAAGTAATTTCTTGGAGGTCAAATGCCACGTCTCTCTAATCTCTTTACGAGATTCAATCTACACTCCAGCCCTCCCTCAAGCTCGGGAGGCGTTGGGCAACGTAAACGGCCCTGGGTACAAACCGGCCTAATGCTCTCCTTGGCACTCATCCTGCTTCTGACCGGCTCCGCAATGGCTCAGCAGTCGACTGGCGCCATCGTCGGCACGGTTGTCGATCCCACCGGGGCGGCTGTCAATGGCGCTACCATCACTGCAAAGGACGTGGCCCGCGGAACAGTCTTGACCACGCAGACGAATGACACTGGAGCCTTCAATTTTCCTGTGGCCCCAGTGGCCGATTATGAAGTGTCGGTTAAGGCGCAGGGATTTCAGACTTCCGTTCGCCCCAAGTTCACTCTTACGCTGAATCAAACGGCACGCCTCGACTTCCAGTTGAAGGTTGGCCAGTCGACCGAAACGGTTGAAGTGAGCGCCGCGTTACCGGTGCTTCAGACAGACACAACGCTCCTGGGCACGATCGTCGATGCGCGCACCACCGAAGAGTTGCCGCTCTCGACTCACAACATCAATCAATTAACATTGGTCACTACGCCTGGAGTGATTACTCCGAACCTGTTTGGCTTTCAAGCGTCGCAGAACACTTTCGGAACGGGACGCCCCTATGTAAACGGCGCGCGCGAGCAGGAAAACAACTTTATCCTCGATGGCATGGATAACAACCAAGCCGACAATAATGACGTAGGCTTTGTTCCCGCTCCCGACGCGGTTGAAGAATTCAATTTGATCACTGGAAACGCGCCAGCCGATTTCGGTAACTACCTCGGCGGCGTAGTCAACGTAACCCTCAAGTCGGGAACGAACAATTTTCATGGAAGCGGTTACGAGTTTCTTCGCAACGACATCTTGAACGCCAATAGCTGGCAAAACAATTCAGCCTGTCTGGGCGATGGAATCACATGCGGCAAAGACCAGAATGGCCACGAAATTGCCAAAAGACCGGGAGTCAGATACGACGATTTCGGCGGTACATTTGGCGGCCCGATAGTCAAGGACAAGCTGTTTTTCTTTGTCGATTACTCGCAGTCTCTCTTCCATCAGCCTAAGACTCCGCAGGCTCTAGTCACGATTCCCGATGTCCAACGCGCAGGTAACTTTTCTTCACTTTGCACGGCCGGTTTTAACGCTTCCGGCATTTGCAACAATCCCACGCAGCAGCTTTTTGATCCAGCATCGAGCAACAATCCGGCGACTAGAACGCCTTTTCTCAACAATCAGATCCCGGTAGGCAGGTTCAGCCCCGCTGCCAAAGCGATTGTCAACTCTCCGTTCTACCCGGCGGGCGACGTTACCAACGGCCTCCTCAACAATTCGACGAATTCCTATCAGGGCGATGCCAAGATCGACTACGTTCCTACCGACAAAGACCACATCATGGGCCGGTGGTCGCAGCAGCAGGTCGACTTCACCTCCACTACGTCCATCGTTCTCTTGGGCAACAAAGATAATACGTTCCCACTGAAGAACGGCGTTGTGGATTGGACAAGGAGCCTGAGCTCCAATCTCGTTAACGATGCTCGTGTTGGCTTTTCCTACTTCCCGGTTACCGAGGGTTTTAACAATCCAACCGGAAAGAATCTCGGGCAAACATTTGGAATCGCGGGTGTGGCGACGGACTTCCTGCCTGCCATGGTCTTTTTTAACTCCACGGTCGGTACTTTCGGCACCCAGGATCTAGTGCAGTCTTTCCATGATACAACGCTGCAATTTGAGGATTCACTTACCTGGACCCATGGCAATCACGTCATCCACACAGGTTTTGAAGCGTACCGCTATATCTTGAACGATCTCTTTCCCGGCACCTCGGGCCTAGCGGGCCAGTTTACGTTTAGCGGGCAGTTTACCGGTTCTAACGGCTCAAGCGGTGGCAGCGCCGCTGCAGATTTCCTGCTTGGCCTGCCGTCGACTGTCGGCCAAGGAAACGGCGGCGGTGGCAACAAGTATCTGCGCAATGGCTTGTACGGCGCCTTCGTGCAGGACAACTGGCGCATGCGCAGCGACCTGACCTTTAATCTTGGTCTTCGCTATGAGTTAACCACGGCCCGCACCACCAACAACAACCAGGATGTCAACTTCGACCGCAATACGGGCAATGTGACAATTGGTCCTGGCTACGCCACATACAAGGGCAAAGACAATTTCCAGCCTCGCCTTGGTTTTGCCTGGCAGCCGAAGTGGGTTAAAAACACGGTAGTTCGCGGCGCCTATGGCATTTCTACGTTCATGGAAGCCAATGGCGTCAATAACCTTCCATACCAGAATCCGCCATTCGTTGAGGCCCACACCGCGGATTTCGTGAATTTGGCGCAGCCGGGCAGCACGCTAGACCAGGGTTTTTCCAACTTCCCGGCCAATCCTTGCAGCGTAGCGACGATACTGGCCATCAACAGCACTCCAGCCAATCAACAATTCTCGCCAGCCACGCAGACTTGTCTTTCTGCCCAAACGCTCCATCTGACCAATCCTAAGCTCCGGCCCGCAGTCGATCAGCAGTGGAACCTGAGTGTTCAGTATCAGCTTGGAAAGAGCACTTCGGTGCAGGTTGGATACGTCGGCAACAAGATCGACCACATGTCCGATATCTTTATCTACAATCAGAATTTCCTGAATCCGAATGGCACCGTTACTCCCGGCCCCTTCGCGCAAAGGCTGCTCAACTGCTGCGGCGTTGGCAACTCGCCCACGATACGGTACAACGACTCCAGCGGTATCCAGCGCTACAATGCCATGCAGGTAAGCCTGATTCAGCGTCCGTGGCAGGGTGTGCAATATCAGTTGAACTACACTTGGTCCAAATGCCTGTCGAACAGCCTCGGTTACTTCGGACAGTTTGGAGATGAAGAAGCTCCAGCGGGAAGCATTAGCCAGACGAACAGCTCATTCTTTTTCCAGAATGCCTATAACCCCAAGGGTGATTACGGCAGGTGTATTGCCGATGCCGCCAGCCTGTTCAACGGGTATCTCGTCTATGATCTACCCTTTGGCAAGGGACGCCAATTCGGTGGTAGTTCAAACCCGGTTGTCAATGGATTCATTGGCGGCTGGAGCATTGGCTCTGATTTCACCCTTCACACTGGCTTTGCCATCAATCCTTCCGGTCCGGATAACTCCGGAACAGGCATCATCGGTGCATCACGCCCCGATTGTGTCTCGGGAGTGGCACAGCAAGGTACCGGTGACATCTCAAATATCGGCGGGCAGATTGGTATCCAATTCTTGAATCCGTTTGCGGTGGCAGCGCCAAAACAAGGCACATTTGGAAACTGCCCGGCGGGTGGATTCCGTGGGCCTGGCCTGAAGAATGCGGATCTCAACTTGTCGAAGCAATTTTCGATTACCGAGAAAACCAATCTTACGTTGCGGGCTGAATTCCTCAACCTTACCAACACGCCGATCTTTGGTGCACCCAATGCAAACTGCGGTCCAGTTTGCAATGGGCAGATCACGGATGGACAAGCGGGCGCAGGCAGCTTTGGGCGTGTTACATCGTCCAATCCCGGCCGGCAAGTCCAGATTGCTCTAAGGTTGAAGTTCTAGCTGAAGGGACCTGGTGAACGATTGCGGGGCTAACGCTTCCAAAGTAATGCCCCCGCATCATTTTCAGTTTGGTTTCGGCTACCTCTTAAGGTGGCGAGCCAGCTTCAGTTCGGACTGAAATATTTGTTTCTAGAAGAGGGATGTTTCCTTTCTTTCCTTATGGGGTCATCGGTTTAGTTCTCCGGTGGCCCCAAATTTTTTTAGCTTCCCACCTTCTTGGGTCAAGTTTTTCTCCGCGAACCGACGCGATTTAATTCGATTTCAACTGTGGTTTAAGCTACGATTTGCGGGCTCATTTGCGGCGGCTTCGAGGATTATTTGGGATTTAGAGCGGCCTTCGTTGCAAGAGTGGTTGTACCGGAATGTGGGAACACTGGGTAGGCCGACACACAGATCTTGCTTCCGTTTCATATTGCGAAAGAGATAGCCGACACGTACGGTTTCTTACCTTGAAAATCCAAGAAAAACGGTGTACTCATCGTCAGCGACGTTATCTTGTGTAGTGATTTGCGCTTTGCGCGGTTCATATTTCACGAATGGGAGGAGCTTCCGGCACACGGTATTTCCTCGGTTCGTGTGCAGTTTTCTGCTATAGTACATTCGCAATATTAAAGCCTTTCATTAAACAAACCTTAACGGTTTTTCTGGAGCTGTCATGCCGCTGAATTCGGCCGACTGGATGGTCATAGCCGGTTATCTGCTGATCAATTTGCTGATCGGCTTTTATTACCGGCGAAGGGCCAGCGGGAACACGGCGGAATTCTTCATTTCGGGGAGAGATGTCTCCTGGTGGCTGGCTGGCACTTCCATGGTGGCGACCACCTTTGCCGCCGACACGCCTTTGCTCGTGAGCGGCATCGTTGCCACACAAGGAATCGCCGGCAACTGGATTTGGTGGAGCTTTTGCATCGGCGGCATGATGACAGTCTTCTTCTTCGCTCGCTACTGGCGACGAGCCGAAGTGCTCACCGATGTGGAACTCACCGAGATTCGGTATGACGGCAGGCCCGCTGCGTTTTTGCGCGGATTCAAGGCGATCTATCTCGGACTCATGATGAACTGTCTGGTGCTTGGATGGGTCAGTAACGCCATGATCAGCATCATCGCCGTTTTGCTCGGGCCGCTCATTGAGCAAGGCCGCGTGGTCAAGCTTGCGATGGGCGAGCATACTCTATTGAGCTACACGCTCGGCGCTCCCAGCCATACCGCCTTGCTGATCTGCATCTTCGTTCTGATCCCGTTCACCGGGCTCTATACATCGCTAGGTGGATTATGGGGTGTCCTGGTGACCGATCTCTTCCAGTTCATCTTGAAAATGGGAATGGTGGTGGTACTCGCCTGGGTTTCAGTGGCAAAGATCGGCGGCATGCAGGCACTCGCATTGCAGTTGCAAATCATTGGCAACAACACTCGGCAAACAGGCGTGCAGACCGCGAATCCCCTGGCGTTCTTTCCCGATTTTCATCTTGGCTGGACGGCCGGTGCGCTTTGGACGCTGCCTCTGCTCACCTTTCTGACCTACGTGACAATCCAGTGGTGGTCCGCGTGGTATCCGGGCGCGGAGCCCGGCGGCGGCGGCTACGTGGCGCAGCGAATGTTTTGCGCCAGGGACGAAAAGCACTCTCTGGGCGCCACGCTCTGGTTCAACATTGCTCACTACGCACTTCGGCCCTGGCCCTGGATCATTACTGGGTTGGTTGCATTGGCAGTGTACTCTCCCAACGGCGGGCTTCATCCCAGCGCCGATTTTGGAGCGAATCCGCAGCAGGGCTATGTCATGGTGCTGCGCGACTACCTTCCGCCCGCGCTTCGTGGAATCATGGTGGCCGCCTTCCTGGCCGCGTACATGTCCACGCTTGGCACTCAGCTCAACTGGGGTGTTTCGTATCTGGTGAACGATTTTTACCGGCGCTTCCTGGTGCGGGAAAACACCGAGCGCCACTACGTGAACGTTGGAAAGTTGTTCACGATTCTTCTGGTGCTGGTCAGCGGCTATGTTGCCGGCCAGCTTACGTCCATTCGGCAGGGATGGCAGGTCGTCCTCAATATCGGAATTGGCACGGGAGCAGTCTACATCTTGCGCTGGTATTGGTGGCGCATCAATGCCTGGAGCGAAATCGCCGCTATGTCGGTGGCTGCTGTTGTCACGCTGGTGCTCAACCGGGTGCAATTTTCAGGAAGCGAATCGGTAGTTTTCACCAAGACAGGGCTGGTGACCGCGGGCCTTACTACGCTTGCCTGGATCGCAGCAACGTTCCTGACGCCCGCCGAACCTCAGGCAAAGCTGCTGGCGTTTTATCGCCGTGTGCATCCGGCTGTGTATGGCTGGAAGCCCATCGCCAAGCAAGCGCCGGAGCTTGCCGAGGTGCGCGATATGGGCAGCAACGCTTTTCTTTGGATCATGGGGTGTGTCCTGGTTTACGGCTCGTTATTCGGCATAGGCAAACTCCTTTTTCAGTCGTGGATCACAGGTATCGTGCTGCTGGTCGTGGCAGCTCTGGCCGGCTACCTGATCTTCTGGCAGCTCTCTCGGACCGGCTGGCAATCGTTTTCTGATGGTCCATCGGCAACTGGAAGAAGACTCGTAGCTGAGGAGAGCAGGACCTCATCCGTCTCGTGAAGCCATAGGGGCGTGGAGACGGAAGCTTCGAAAAGATGGAAAGATCGAAATTGAAAGACAAAAGGGCGAGCGAAGACAAGAAGGACGAATTAAGCGCTGGAATCAGCGATTTGAAGCTTGGGCGTTTGACATTACCTGCGATGGGGGATGTGGATAGGAATCAAGAACCTTGAACGACTTGTCCATCCTTAAAGAGAGCAGCGCGGGTTACATAAGCAGCGGGAACATAACAGCGATGGGAATGCCATCAGTATTTGCTCGGGAAGAGTAAGTAGGGCTACAAGCGGGAGATGAGAAAAAACGTGAGCGAACACGCGTCCAGTAAGAACGGGTTCCCCCATTTCATGTTGAAGGAAATCTACGAGCAGCCCGATGCCATGCAGGCCATCGTGGAGGGCTGCATCAATGGCTCAGGCAGAGTAACGCTGCCGGGATTCGCAATTTCTCCCGAGGAGATACGCCGCTTTACGAAAATCACTATTGCTGCCAGCGGTTCAAGCCGGCACGCAGGCATTGTCGGCGAGTTCATGCTGGAGCGCATGACCGGCCTTCCCGTAGAAGTGGATTTTGCCAGCCAGTACTGCTACCGCGATCCGATTGTTGGGCCTAACGAACTTACCATCTTTATCTCGCAGTCCGGAACTACCATCGATACCATCGCAGCGCTTCACGAAGCCCGCCGCAAGGGGTCTAAATCTCTCGCTATCTGCAACGTTCCCGAGACGCCTCTTACCCGCGATGCCGATGCCACCTTGCTCACCTATGCCGGAGAAGAAGTTGCCATCGCAGCGACTAAAAGCTTTACTACGCAGCTCACTGCGTTGTTTCTACTTTCAGCTTACTTTGCCCAGGTGCGCGGGACCAGCCACGCGGTCGTGGAGTCTCTGGTTCGCGAATTTGAATTCATGCCCGGCGAAATCAAGCGTGTGTTGAGCACCGAAGAGACCTGCCGCAAGCTGGCCGAGGAGTTTTGCAAATACGAAGATTTCCTTTACATGGGCCGTGACATCGACTATCCGATCGCGCTCGAAGGCGCGCTCAAGCTCAAAGAAATTTCATACATCCACGCGGAGGGATATCCCACCGGAGAGATCAAGCATGGTCCTTCGGCTTTGGTGAACGAACATCTGCCCATCGTGGTCCTGGCGACCTGCGATCCCAGCGACGAAGGTTCGCTGCTACGCTATGGAAAGAGCGTCTCGAATATTCGCGAGTTTGTGGAGCGGGGCATTCCGGTGCTCGCTGTCGTGACCGAAGGCGATAAGGACGTTTCCAGAATTACCCCGTCGATCGTGGCGGTCCCGCATGTCACTGTTCTTCTTCAACCGATCATCGAAGTGATCCCGCTGCAGTTCCTTGCCTATCACATCGCGGTCTTAGGCGGACATAATGTAGACCGTCCGCGCAATCTCTCGAAGTCCGTACTGGTTGAATAGGACTGCCGGAACGAGCCAGGCTGAACATGGCTCGCAGCCGGCAGTTCTTGCTCTCGTGCAGATATGCGCTCAATGGATGTACTCTGCAAATTGCCGGGTGCATTCCTCCAAGGCTTCCGGATCTTCCACGCCGCGAAAACCAAAGCCGTTCCATTGATAGAGAGCCACCCGGGCTTCGTCCGAAGTCGGATCGGGTGCAATGAAAGAATCCTTGCGATGCAAAGCGCACACCAAATTGCGGTCATGGAGAATCACCGCATCCAGCAGTGGCCATGCAAGAGCGGAGCCACGCCACTTTGCGACCAGTCCATGAGAGCCGACGGCGTAGACATAGGGCCGCAGACCAATTTCTTTATCGATGGGAGAATAGTGCCGCTCAAGGCTGAAAAGTAATGTGGGCATGCCTGCTCCAGCCAGAGGCGCGGCGTCCATTGAGACAATTTCTTGCCGCCGCGAAAGCCACTTCAGCGAGCCTTCTTTCCAGATGCCGAGCATCGTCCCTTGGAGAGGCTTGCCCGCTGACCACGGCTGGGGAGACACCGTGTACTCCTCAACTGCAAAATCCTGGCTTAGAGGCACCGTACAGTTTGCCAGCGCCTTGTCATGTGTCGTACTCCTCCCTATAGCAGAAGGAACAAAGGACTGGCCAGGAGTCTGTATCAGGATTCCTCCACAGGTCATCTTGCGACCGGAGATTCGGCAATCAGCGATCAGCCCGGTTTTGGTCGCGGGATATTTTTGATCGAACACGTGATTGCCAAGGGAGAAAAACACCGGCCTTCCCGCGATGCACTCGGCGGGTTGCACCACGTGGGGATGATGCCCCGCGATCATATCCGCGCCATGGGCCATCAGCCATTCCGCTTGGAGGCGTTGTTCAGCGGCGGCCCAATCTTGTAGTTCATGACCCCAGTGGATCGATACGATCACGAGGTTAGCGAGGCGCCGGGCCAACCGAAGTTTCTGCGCGACCTCAATGGAGGGAATTGCTGTAGGCGCGCCATCCGCGCCCTGAACTGTGTTGATGGCTATGACCGCCACCGTTACGGAACCGATCTTAAGAAATTGTGGAGAATCGTTTAGGCTAAACGGAAGAATGCTTTCTTCCGCGAGAGCGTTTGCGGTTTGTTCGCGGCCCTTGGGGCCAAGATCACCGGAGTGATTATTCTCGATCGAAAGTGCGCTGAAGCCCGCCGCTTTCAACGCTTTGAGGTGCTCAGATGCAATGTCAAAGCATGGAGCTTTAGCATCTTGAAGCAAACACTCTTCATGGCGGCCTACTGCACCCTCGAGATTTCCGGCCACCCACGTTGCCCCGGAGAAAAGAGGATGAAGATTCTGCCACGGAACAATCTTTTCCCGCTCTATTTGATTTCGAATGTTTCTTGAAAGCAGGATGTCGCCGGTAAAGAGAATCCGCGTTTCCGGACCAGTCTTCGCTTCAGCAGTTCGTTCGGTCGTGGAACGCCCGGAAAGCGAAAACGCTAGAATCAGGACTAGAAAGGCGGCTTTGCGGGGCATGAGAGATTTCCCGGAGAGATATAGGGTGCAATCCACTGGGGACGCGCCGGTTGCGATTTCAATTGTTTGCGCCATTGCGTATCGGTGAGCGGCGTGGGAGAGGTAAATTCATAGTAGGAATAGACGCTGCCTTTTACGATTTCCCGGCGTCCAAAAAATGGGACGATCTGGTCCCACTCGAGGGCTTGGCCGACGGCCGATTCAACGTAGGGTAGACCGCCACCTCCGGCCACATCGGCGATCTTCGCTATTGGGTCAGGATCGGAGATCGCCAGATTCTTATTAGCAAGGCTCTTGTAGACCAGGAAGTGGTGCTCGGCCACTCGCCCTACATAGAGGATCTCTTCATACTCAGCCTCAGTCAATGCTTCATTCCTGAGTTCTTTTTCTGCAACCTTTTGAAACAGGCGCGCTTTGGCAGCGGTTTCGTGCAATAGATTCAAGATACCTTGGCTTAAAGACTTCTTGCTCTTTTCGGAACTCGATTCTTGGTCGTCGGGAAAGTCGCCTTGCCAGACTGCTTTGGAAGACTCGATCTCCCGCGACAGGTTCTCGAAGAGAGCGGCCATTGCGGCGAAGGTCTCCGGGTCAGGTTCCACGTATCCTCGAGGCGGCCTCATTTCTATTTCCTCGAATCCCCCTTCTCCGCATTCGGCGGCCATGCGCTCGTTCACAAGCACAGTGGCGTGGCGGAGCGTAGCCCATGAAGCCAGCCCTGTTTGTAGGCGTTTTGCTTGCCACAACATCCCATCATCTATTCCTCCGGGGAAGCCGGCGCGATCGGCCCACTGGATAGCCAGTGCAGAGATCCAGGCGCTGTAGAGGTCTTTCTGTCCCCTATTGAATCGTTCCCGCAGGAGTGAGATGGCCTTTGCCAGCGGCGGATACTGTTTGATCTGATCGGCCAGAAGGCCATGGGCGAGATTGCTGCCGAGTGCGGCGGCCACGTCGAGGCCGGACGAGGTGAGCCTGGGCCCAGAGGCGCCGGCGATCTGCTCGTCGGCAGGCCAGCCATCGTGATACACCATGGCCTGCAGGGCTTCATTATCGAAGCCCCAAGAGAGCGGAAACAGTGTAGGCTGCGTACCGGGATGCCTTGAATAGGAAGGAGGTGCAAATTCCGCACTCCAAACCAGAGGTGAACGGCTCGGCGCAACATAGTTTTTGTAAGAACCAATCCACTGGAGAGCTTTTAGCTTGACTGGCGATGGCAGGGAAGTCAGCGGGGTAGTGTCGAGTTCACTGGAAACTAAAGTAAGATAACGAAATGCCTTGAAATAGGCGGAAAGTTCGGGAGTTGAGGTGTAGTGGCCGCGCGGGGTCAGATCGGAATAGTCGATATCCTTCCCGATCACCGAAGATCGCACCGTTCCGGCTGCCTTTGCAATGCGAGCCACCTCCGGATCGGAGGGAGTTCCATGGAGGCGGAGTTTTGAAATCGTTTGAAAGACCGCGCTCCACGGACTGCCTTTAGGTAAAGCGGCTGTTGCCTGGTTTGCAGCATCCACAAAGGCCCAGAATGCCGGAATCGCTTGCCGCCGTTCTTGTAAGACAAAGGTTCCTTCATAGGCCGCGCTAAATACTTCCCACAAGATGTCGGTTGTAACGAAGTATGGCCGCGTGGGCGCACTATAGTCGTATCCGCCGCAGCGATAGTTTTCGCTGTCGTAGATCGAATATATCTGTTCAAAGGGGAATGTGCGAAACAGCCCAGAATTCTTGGCGAACAGATTCTGATCGGCCGGAGTTTCGGTGAACATCCAAGCGTTGACAACATCCGCAAGCGGAATGTTCAAAGGGACGAAAGCTAAAGCGGTGCCCGTAGGTGTTTGAACCAGTCCGACGATCCCTTTCCCGTCGGGCACCGAGGATGGCGTCGAAAGGAAGGTGAAGCCGGTTGCCAGCCTCTGCTCGGTCTTATCTCGATTCAGGTACACCCCCACACCTGGGATGCCCGACTGCCAGTGAATCAATCCCAGGCCATTGGGAGTAATGGTGAGGGAGCCGCCGCAAACGTGGGTCGATAGGGAAGAGACTTTCTCCCAGTCCTTTCCGCCGTAGACAATTTCCTGAAAGCAATGCGCGGCGTCTTCCCATAGCAAAATATGCCCGGCGGGGTGGAACGCCACGGGCAAAGCCCATGGTGCAATATGCCGATTGGGAGGAATGTCGTCTTTGCCTACAAGATTCACGTACGTCGCTTCCTGGCCAAGAATCTGATACTCCCGCTGGCCTTCGTCTGTGATTGAGCGGACGCTGTAAGCCCCAGAGCCGTTCCTGCTGCCAAACACCAGCCGGTAGTGCTGATCGAAAGGCCGTGGGGCCACGATCAGACGGCGTAATTCATTCTTGGAAGCGAAGAGCATGCCGCGTGTCCAAACCGCTCCGTCCTTTCTAGGATCGTGGCTCTCAAATCCTGCAATGATGTATTGCTGGTTCTGCTTCCCGCTGAGATAGAAGGTCCTCTTTGCCGGATGGCAGGCAAGCCTAGCTTTATATCTGTGGCTCGATCTGTGCCGATCGTCCAGAGGAGGACCTTATAGCCGCTGCTGCTTCGTACCAGAATCGCCGCTTCCGGTCCGGTCGGCCAGATATCGAAATCGACCACCTTTTCCTCCGGCGAAATTGACAGCTGCGACTGGTCAGAGGGTGAGGGCGCGACTCGAATTTCCTGAGATCGAAAAGGGTGGTCCTCCTGAGCAGGAGAGCCCGAAGGTTGGAGGAGCGAGATGAGTGCCAGAGCAAAGCAGCAGATTTTCATAGGATTTGAATGGCGCTCAATTCTATAGTGTTTTCAACGTTTCTATGTTCCGGTTCTACCTGTCTTGTTCTAGAGGTACGGGGTATTTACAGGGATACTTATAACGCCCAACTTCCCATATTGATGGGGTGAACGGTGAGGCCTGGGTGATTGCGCCGTTCGTTGTGCCGCGTTACACCTTTGCCTATCATGGCTGTAAGGATGACATATACGCGGATTAACCGGAAATCTATTGAGATCATGACCGCGCTGCAAGACGCTCCAATCTTCAGGAAGCATGGCAAAGTCAAAGCTCGTGCCGCAGTCGCGGGAGAGCGGATAACAACAACTTTGAAAGATGGAACGCAGGAAACCGGCAACACTGCAAAGGAAGGCGATTATGTCGTGACGGACCTTTCCGGAGAACAATATATCTTGCCTCCCCGAAAATTTCTGGAGCGATATGAGCCGAGTGAAGCCGAGGGAGTCTACCGGGCAATAGGCTATTGCCGCGCGATCAGGAATCCCTTTGGGCAACCCATAGAAATCATCGCATCGTGGGGTTCGCCTCAAATCGGAGATCAAAATTGCTTTCTGGCGGATACGTGCGACGAAAGCGGAAAAGTGCAGGGCGAACCCTACCTGATTGACGCCCATGCCTTTTCTCAGGCCTACCGGCGAGTATCTACATAAGAGCCGCTTATTTCGTTGACGCCCCAAATTCTCTTTCAATTACAGCCTCAAATGCGCCGAAAACACTCTATTGGGTTCCGTAGTAGTAAGGGGTTTGCTTCGTCCAGGTACTCTGCGGGAACCGCCGGTGGAGCACATCAAAAGCTTGTTTGGAGAGAGAGCGTGTTTCCTTGTCGGAGCATCCGTAGCGCGTGCTGCGGACGGCCAGATGCAATGCTTCCGGAAGGCGCTGGTCGTCGGGGCTCTCTTTGGCCCATTGCAATACTCCAGCAGTCAGATAGTTGGGACCTGTAAGAACCTTACGTAACTTGACTGATTCAGTGTCTGCTTGTTTCTTCTGCTCCGCAGTGAGAAAGCCACCCAAGTCCTCCAGCGTGCCGCCTTGCTGTTTGTCGGAATATACCGCCCAAAAATTAGAGAGTTGCCCGGCGGAGCACCACCAGTTTTCTCGAAAGTTGTCGATTTGATCGATGGGTGTCGTCCGCCAGCCTCCAGCAGGAAGGTAAGGCCTGAGTCCCGGGAGATGGAGCAAAGCGAAAAGAGCTGCATCGTGCTTCACCTTCTCATCTGCCGTCTTGTCGTCTGCCGCCCTGCTGCTTGGAGAAAGATATGCGGTCAAAAGCGCTTTGGTTTCGGGCGTCGCCGCCGCCAGGTCGGAGGCGACACTCTTTGCCGCATCGTGATTCTCAAGTAGAGCTGCTTTAGTCCACGCGACCTTCAAAATCTCCGCATGCAAGGACTTCGACAGTTTCTCGCTGTGCGCCACCTGCAAAAGGGTATTCAATGGCAGGCGATTGACGAGCTGCTCGCCTGTTTCATCCAGAAGCCAATCATCGCATAATTCATTTCCACTCCCTTTGCCTTCAGAAGCAGGATGAGCGCTGCAGGGCTCGCCGGTTGCGTCGCCATAGTCAACGTAGACGGCGCGCCGAGGTAAGTTGGCAATGAAGGATTCAAGGTCGGGAGCGGATTCAAGCTTGATCGCCAAGAAGGCATTCGTGGTGGAAGGTGTTAACTCGGCCCGATGTTTTTCAAGCAACGTTGAAACCGCGGAGTAAGTTCCCGCAGAATTTGCGCCCTTGCCCGACAAGCGAAGCTGGTGATAACGAACGGTTAGGTATCCTGGGGAGTTCTCCGGTAGAGCTTTGGTGGCCGCGAGTAGATCCGCTGCTCCCGGGTCGCCACTCTGCGTTACCGACAAAGCCGCAACCAGCCATGTCAGGTCTTTGTGTTCACGCCATGTCTGAACAATGGCGTCGCGTTGCTGACTGCGCGACTGCTTGTCTGCGGGACGCTGATCGCTCTCCAGAGATGACGATGACATCTGTGCGATCCATTGCGACATGGCTCCCTTTGACATCTCGCCGCTCGCGAAACCAAGCCAGAGATAATCCGTGAGATCTTGAGAAAGATCTTCAATCTTTTCCTGTCCTGTGGAGAGTTCCTGGTCGAGTTCGCTATGCCTCTGCTCGGGGTGCAATCGGTAGGTGACGAAATTCAGGATCTGACGGGCATACGGATGAATTGAAGCTAAGTCCTTCTTGGCAAGAATCCCTTGCAGTTCCGTCTCTGCGGCGGTCAATGTTGCAGGATCAAAGTTCTTTTCCTCCGGCGCTTGGAGCGTGGCCTTTCGCACCAGGGCGCGGGCCGCAACGTAAGGAGCCATCTGCTTCCAGGGTGAATTGCGGTCGGAGGCCACCCGCTGGAGTTGCTGGCGCGCGTGGTCCCAGTCGCCCGCATAGAAATAAGCGGTGCCGATCTGATACTCACGGTCTGCCCGTACCATGGCGGCAACACTCGATGGCAGAGCATCGGGAATCGAACCTTTGTCTCCGCAGTTGGAGAACACCTTATCCTGGCCCTCCAGCCAGAGCTTGAGCTCCTGGCTCTGCGCGCCAAATTGTTTGCTGCGCTGCTGCAGCGTGTGGCTGGCGCTTTCAAAAGCGGAGTTGGTGCAATTCGTAAAGGACTGATAGCTTCCAGCGGGCTTCTGCGGATCGATTGTGACGGTGGCAGCGCCTGGAACCTGGGAGCGATCTTTCAGCCAGAGGTGCAAGGGATCGGCTGGCTCCTGGCTACCTGATTGTTGCGAAGCAGCCGGGGCAGGCGGCTCCCACGCGCCCTGTAACGCCTTCTGCTCCGCCGCCGAAAGAGGCTTGCCCGAGAGGAACCGGTAAGCCACGAAGAGGTATTTTTTTCGCAGGCCGGGGCTCACGATCTGCAACTTGCCGCTCAGGAATCCGGCAAGCGAATCTGGCTCCTGTTGATCGACAAACAAAGCCGTCGACTTGAAGGGCCCGCAGCCTTCCACCGCGCCCGGCTGGTTCAACAGCAGAAGAGCTGCTGCCAGCAGCAGGACGAAACGCACATTCTTCATTTACCACCTCTCGGAGACCATCTTGATCTCGCTTTGTGTCCATGGCTCGGGATTAAACCAATAGATTCTTCTTCGCTCGGGGAGCTTGGGCCGAGGCTCATCGAGCGATAGTCCATAACTGTTGCGGCAGAGCGGTTCTTGGAAATCGCCGCCGTCGTTCAGGAAATCACGAACGCTTCTTGCTTCCGGTCCCATTCGGAAGAGCATAGGTACAGCCTCATCGATAGGTAGGCCGTGCATCCACCGGTCGCCCAGGCACCAGGACGCGAGCGCGGTGATGCCAAGACGAAGCTTCGGATGGTTCCTTCGTAATTCCGTGAGCAATGTCCGATAGAAACCTCGCTGCGTGGACATCGCGTCGAAGTCGATTTGAAGCTCTCGCAGATCGCGGGACGCAAGCAGTCGATCCAGATCGGCGTTGATGCTTTCCTGCAGATTTTTGTCGAGAACAGGAGGCTGACTACGGCTTGCCTCGATTCGCACTACCGCAATTACTTGAGCGTTTGGAGCCACAGCTAGTGGTTGTTTGCGCGGCTCAGTCTCCATGCCTCCCTGAGAGAGCTTGATCGTCTCCGCCAGGTACGCGATCCCAACCTCAGCCGGATCGGCCTGCTTCAAGTTTTCGCGACGTTCCCAGGCCCATAGATAGATTCGCGGGCGAGCGTTTGTCTCGCGCCCCGCTTTGCTCCACAGCAGCGCACCACAAAGCACGCACAAAACCACTGCCAAGTATAGAAAGTTGGCTGCAGGCTTGTTTGGTCGGAATATATTTTCTGGCGCGGATACCCAGCTCATTCATGCTGCCGATTCCCCGGTTCAAATCGGGCTTCAATGACAATGTACGACATGGGGAAGGTTCACTTCAATGAAGAATGCAATAGAACCAACCCTTCAGATTTCAAAACTGAATCCACGCTTTGTCGCTTCGAGATATTTCGACTCCCTGAATCGATAGAGACGTGCCGCCCGATGGGCGACATCCTGTTCCACCTCATCGAGTTCTTGCAGCAGGCCGAGTTGCAGTACCTTTTTTCGAAAGTTTCGCTTGTCGAGGCAGCGTTCCAAAATGATTTCGTACAAACGTTGCAGTTGCGAGAGTGTAAATTTCTGCGGCAACAACTCGAACCCAATGGGGCAATAGCGGACTTTGCCCTTTAGGCGCGTCAGGGCCATTTTGACGATGGTTTGATGGTCGAAGGCCAGGCGGGGAAGGTCGGCAGCGTCAAACCATGCGGCATTCTCCGCGTCTGTAGCGGCTTGCACCCGGTGATCGTGAAGATTCACCAACGCATAATAAGCCACGGTAACGGTTCGCTCCCGAGGGTCCCGATCCAGGTCGCCGAAAGTATAGAGTTGTTCCAAGAAGACGCGCTGCAGTCCTGTTTCTTCCTCGAGTTCGCGCCGCGCGGCAGCATCAACCGTCTCATCTGACTGCACGAACCCCCCCGGTAGTGCCCAGCGCCCGCGAAAAGGTTCCAACGCTCGCTTGATGAGTAGAATCTTCAAGCCCTCTTCATCGAGGCCGAAGATCACACAATCTACCGTCAAGGCTGGGCGCGCAAACTCGTAGGCAAAGGGCACGATAGTCGTCTCTCTTAAAAATGAGTTTCGGTGGAATGGGTTTGCGGGTTGGAGGTGGGACGGCAGAGCACGATTTGTTTGGGAGAAGCAGCGGTAAATGGAGACTCGTCATAGTCTCCGAATCGATCAGTTACATCAAATCCACCCAAACGGCAGAGCGCGAGCAGTTCCTCGGGGAAGAAACAGCGCATGCGCACGTCTTTCGTGCGAAGGATCTGACCGGCATGGCGATAGGTCAGAACAAAGTGTAGCACCTGAGTCTCCGGAAGATACTCGCTTCTTGCTTCGACCTCAACTGTTCGCCCGTCTTCCAGGCTGAAACTCTTCTGTAAGTACCGAGCATCGAAGCCTCGGCAGAGCTTTGCCACATTCGGGTTGAAAACATCGAGGATCAACAGTCCATCCGGTTGCAAATGAGTGCGTAGGCACCGAAAAAAAGCACTTAGCGAATCCAGATCCTGGAGATGTTGCAGGGCATTGGTGGCGATAAAGGCAAGGGCAAACTTACGATTCAGCCTCAGGCTTCGGACATCTTGCACATGCCACTCAACGGCGAGGTTGGCGGTGGCCGCTTTCTGGCGTGCCAAGGCGATCATCTCCGCCGAAGCATCAACTCCTGCAATGTCCACGCCGCGGGCTGCAAGCGGTAACGTGATGCGTCCGGTGCCGCAGGCAAGCTCCAGCACCGGTCCCGAGATTGTGGCCACCTGGCGCAAATAGAACGGGATTTCATGCGCCCGCTCTCGAAATTCCTCATCGTAGAAGGAGGCGTCCTCATAGAGCGAGAGACAATCGAGTGGTTTCATGATGCCTGAACTCCTCCTTCGTGTGCGGCGAGATCGTACAAGCACGTCAGGATGGAGAGATCATTGCGGCGAGACCCAAAAACGCTGGCCGGTATCGACAGGATGCCGTGGTCATTGAGCAAGGTCGCGAACGGCACGGAGACCACTGAGAAATATCCGTTCGCAGGCGGCTGCCAGCCGGGAGCCGCTTTGCGAATTGCGGGAGCGAGCCGCCGCCATTCTCGACGAAAAGCCTCCTGCTGCAGACGGCATAGCTGCGGACGTTCCCGCAACACGGCATGAATTTTGCTGAGATTGGTTGGCGTTGGCGTCGCTACATGGCCCTGCAACGTTTGTGAAAGACGACGCGGCACTGCGCCAAGCCCCAGGCATCCGGGCGCGAGCCACGACTTTGCGCATGACCAGAGTACAATACACTGCTTTTCGTTTTGCAGAAGCAGATCTAGAAGGGATCGTCCTGAATCGAAGTCGAACGTATAAACCGCGTCAACGATCAAAATCCTGTCTGGCGATTGCCTTAGCCAGCGCAAGATCGTTTCGGCTTCACCGTCCATAAGCTGGCGGCCCAACGGCGAGAGCGGAACCGGCAATAGCAAGGCGGCCTTCTCTCCGGACTTTTTGAGAAACTCCCAATCGGGTTGTGGTAGCGTTGTTAACGCTTCGCACTGCAGGTTAGCGCGCCGCGCCAGATCCCAATAGACCGGGTAAACATCCAGAGGCAGCCATAGTTCTTCGATCGCCGGCTGCAAGTGCAAAAAAATGGCAGTCAGCAACTCGCGGACGCCAGTGCCCACTAACGTGCGTTCGGCGTCGAGTACGATGCCGGTGGCCGACGACCATGCCGAAATTGCTTCCGCTATGTCAGCTTGCAATCCGTGATCCGTTGGGATCGGCGATGGCAAGCATGGCGACAAAGACGAAGCCGTGAGCGCTTTCGTCGGATTCATGCAGTCCAGGCGCAAGAAATCCCGGTCCGTCAGCAGTTCGTCGCGAAGCTGCCTATATGCCGCATAGTTCACCGGTTGAGCACCTCGCTTTTGCGATCTTCCAGTGATGTCAGGCACCGGCCATCCGCCATCAAATTCCAGCTTCGGCAGATTCCATTTTTTAGTTCCCAGAACAGGCTGGGTTCGGTGTAGGCGGCCACGCGCACCCGGTGTCCGCGCCAACATCCATCGAAGATGGGTGCTCCCCATGGAAGCGTTTCGATTGTCTCCCATCCACTATCATGCGCAAGATCAAGTACCAGGCGAAGCGGAACCTGATTGCGACAGCTCCACTCGTTTGCCTCATGGTCGTAGTACTCAGACTCAACGCTGGCGGAAACATAGAGCTCCTTAAAACAAATCTCTTCTACTCCACTCTCGACTGCCCAATCAAGGTATTGTTCGAGCGACTCTCGATTATCGATGCCTCCGCGCTGCAGAACACAGATCCAGCGCAGGCGGAGTTGCTTGAGGCTTGAACGCATCGTTATCCATGTTCGCGCCACTTCTTCACTGCGCGTTTCCAAGTGCATTAGAGCGGTATTTTGCTTGCTGTCAAAATGATGCCGCGAGATTGCCAGCACGGAAAGCCCGGCGACATCAAGGCGGCGGATCGCCTCGGCCCGCGTCTTTGCTTCTGCCGCCTCCACCGTGTCTCCTGCTTCCGGCAAACTACCCCACTTATAGCCATTGCTGATGAGAACTACTTTGGGGAAACAAGCGGCTGCCTCGCGGATCAGGCGATCAAGGTCGGCATCCCGGAGAAGGGAAGGCTCTCCACCGCCGGTGATGACGGCCCGGCTTGCTCCCCGCACACGAGCCTGTTGTAGAACCTCGGTAACGCGTCGCCATTCTGTAATTGTCCACTGCCCGGCGGTGATCGTGCTCCGTTCACCCATAGGCCCATGCTGCATGTCGGCCGACACAGACGCCTTGGAAAAGCAAAACGGACACCGCGCCTGGCACGCCATGGCAATGGGCAGAATTGACACAGACCGGGGGCTCAGACGCTCGTATCCGTTGTCGTTCTTGTCTGGTAAATGGAGTTGAAGCGAGAGCGCACAAGCTTCTTCCATTTGCAGGCGAACAAGAGCCATTGAATCGTCGAGATCTACCGAGCCCTCGGGAAGCGGCAAACGACCAAAACGGCTAAAAAGATACACGCCTTCGATCGCGATCCAGCTTCTCTCCACGTAACGCCCAAGGCCGGTGCTCAGATTCGGGTGAAGCTCGTCGGCCGAAGCATGTGTCTCAAGGGCAATCAGGCGGTCGTTGGGGAGGCCGGTTTTATTCAGCAGGCGAGACGCTTTGGCGACTCCAATGCCGATCTCGTGTTTCTTTAGCAGGAAGAATCGGTTGGAGAAAGTGCTTTCTTCAATATTACGCTTGTCGTAGATGCGTGCGTACTTGTCATATCCGCGCACCAGATTGGAAAGCACCGTGACGTAAAAGAGGCTCTCCTGTGTCTCGCATTCGTCAACCAGATGACCGATGAAAGGATTGGAGTCTGCGACAACCATGTCTTAGTGTATAAATAACACTATTAAAAATCAAGCACAAAGATTCAGCATACAAGCATGATTTCTGCTTCCCTTCTTTCTCAAGGTGCACGCCACAGGTTTCTAAAGGACAAGGTTGGAACTGCTTTATCAAATTTTGGTAGGCAGGCCGGGAGTCAAACCCGGGTTTGCAGCTTCGGAGGCTGCCGTGTTGTTCCCTTACACCACCCGCCCGTGGTGACCGCATCCAGATTCGAACTGGAATCGCTCGCTTAGGAGGCGAGTGCTCGATCCGCTTGAGCTATACGGTCATGGCCGCCCCGAGAGGATTTGAACCCCAATTTCCCGATTCGTAGCCGGGTGTCCCTTCCAAACGTTGAAACTTGGTGCGGGATGCAGGAGTCGAACCTGCTTCGTCTCGCTTAAAAGGCGAGTGCATAGCCTAATCTGCCAATCCCGCGATATCGGTTTAGCTAACCTATCAACGATGGTGGAGGGTACAGGAGTTGAACCTGTCTAGCCGCGCTAATCTGGCGCCGGAGTGGGTATAAGCCACTGCTCCTCACGGGAGGCCCCTCCAAAGTATGGTGGCTCGCGGCGGATTCGAACCGCCACGCCGGCCTTATGAGAGCCGTGTTCTTCCTACTGAACTAGCGAGCCAAATATTTTCAAGCTATCGGCAAAAACTAAAAGGCCCCGGCATTGCCGGGGCCTTCGGGAATCTGATTTCGAGCTTCCGCTATGAAGGGCGGACAAATCCCGAAGGCCAAACGCTTTTGTTGCGCCGTCTCATCATGGATTTGATCCTTATCAACATTGGAAGGTACAGCCTACCACACATCGAAAATAGTGTCTATTAGTTTTTGAGGCAAAACTAGCTCTTAGTAAGGATTGCATCTATTTTCGCTTAAGCCGGACTTTCCGCCTTGCGAAGCTCCGGAAATCCCAGAGTCCACACAACGATCACGATGAGCGTTCCGATACCACCTAGAATCACCGCCGGAACAGTGCCAAACCAATGCGCCGTAATTCCCGACTCGAATTGTCCGAGCTCGTTCGATGCTCCGATAAACAGCATGTTCACGGAACTCACTCGTCCGCGCATCTCGTCGGGGGTGCCGAGTTGAATCAGCGTGCTGCGGACCATCACGCTCACCATGTCCGACGCTCCCACCAGAAAGAGCATGATGCAGGAGAGCGGCAAGCTGTGCGAAATACCGAAGAGAATCGTAAAGACACCGAATGCGGCAACGCACCACAGCATTGCAGTTCCCGACCGCCTTCGCAGCGGACGGTATGCAAGAACCACCGCCATGGCCGCCGCCCCTACGCCTGGAGAACTGCGGAGCACTCCAAGGCCCCATGGGCCGGTATGCAAAATTTCGCGGGCGATTACAGGCATCAGAGCCACGGCACCCCCCAAAAGCATCGCGAACAGGTCTAGCGAGATCGATCCCAGGATCAGTTTTTGCCGCCAGATAAAGCGCAGGCCCGCGAGAAGTGTATTGAGGGTGGCGGGTTCTTTGGATCGTGGGGCCACGAGCGATTTAATTCGCAGCGTAGAAACCATTGCGAACAGGGCGGACACCATGGCGGTGGCATAAACCGGCGCCGGCCCTCCGAAGAATCCATAGGTAAGGCCGCCGATGGTGGGGCCGAGTATGGTTGCACCATGAAATACCGTTGCGCCCCATGCGACTGCATTGGGAAAGTGTTCCTTCGGCACAAGTTGCGGCACGAGTGCCTGTCCCGCGGGTCCGTTGAAGGAGCGCACGATGCCAAGCAGTATGGTTACCGCATATATAAAGCTGACCGAATGTATGCCCCGCAAAGCGAGCGTGAGCAGAAGCGCCGAACATACAGAAAAGCCGCCTTGGCAGAGTGCCAGCAGGCTGCGACGGTTGACGCGGTCTACCGTATGACCGGCAATAAGGAAAAGAAGCAGGCCTGGCAGGAACTGCGCCAAGCCCACCAGTCCCAGATCGAGCGGGCGCTTGGTGATTTCGTACACCTGCCATCCAACCGCCACCGACTGCATTTCCAGGGAAAGGACAATAAATAGCCTCGCCGTCAAATAACGCGTGAAGTTGGGATGCGTCAACGCGGCGCGTGCGGCCAGACCGGGTTTTTCCGCAACAGACATCTCTCTAATGTGCCATATTGGAGGTGATTTGTGCGAGTTGCTCTGGCCGCCGACCTTGTGCATTCTCCAAAGGTGAAGATCGTGGTGCTTGCCGGCGCCACGCACTTCGTTCACTTGGACCGGCCGGAGCGCGGACGCGGAACGCTGCTCACGGCCGTTGATGCTTTCGTGCCGAGATAGTTGGTATTGCTCCAGTCCCGCGTCGAATGGGTTGCCGTGTGTTGTGCCAGGATGGCAAAAGAGTGCGTCGAGCATCGGGATGAACCCGATCGTTCGGTTCGTGAGAAGAGGTAAGACCACCAGGCGAGCAGGGTAGACCGGAGAGGTTACCGATGTTGTGACCAAGATATAGCAACGCTACGAATAAGTGTCGAACAGGCGGCCTCGGCGCCGTTCGTCGGAGGCTGCAACAAAGCGCCACACGCCATCCATATTTCTAAAGGCATAAAACACCGGCTCATGCAAGGTAGACCACATAGTGTGGACTGCGGCTTGTTTGTGTCTTACGGTTCGCGAGGGCAGCGCAACCCGCAAAACAGCTTGTTTCTTGCCCGAAAATTTATCGACGCACTTCCAATGGACGCCGTCGAAGGAGAAAACAACCGACCAATCAAACTCCGGCAAGCCGTGGGACCAGCCGGCGGCTCCCTTGTATCCAATGGGCAATGCAAATCCACCTGCTGCGGTCCATCGCGTCTGGTGCGGGCGGACCCAATGGGAGCAAGCGCCAACGCGCATAAACCAGTTTTTGTCGCCGCCCTCACGTTCAGAGCGGTACCGTTCTATGAATTCCTTGCCAATCACGTGAAGAATTGCCCTCCAGGCCGTGGGATCATCCTGCTCGTTGAAGTATTTCTGAACATGATTCAATAAATTGAACTCTACGGTCATCTGAGTCTCCTGGAATTCATCCACTCTTTTTCTTAAGCGAGCTTAATAAGTATAAAAGTGGCGACGAGGCCTCGGTTGCTTCAAATGGTCGCAGAATCCCAAAGCCCCCAATTCAATCGGGGCTCAGTGCTACATTGCTTCTGGGTGGCTTTCTTGGTTGGAAAGGCGCTTTAATCGTGAGAGCTTTTAACATAGAAAGAGTAGGTCACGAGCGGATTCGAGGCGTGCGAGATCACGAATGTATATTCGCCTTCCAGTAGGTCATGAGATGGAACCTCAAAGAACAGGATAGCTCCGGCGGAGGATTTGGAGTTTCGATCGGCATCGGTCAAGAACCGCGGCTCGGAACCAGACCAGAGGGATTGTCCCGCTTTGTTTTGCAGGCGCACATCATAGGTTTCGAACGGTAAGCGAGGTAAAGAAATTTCCACCTGAATGCTCTTCGTGGCGGCCCCCAATGGGAGTTCGGGCAACGGGGCATCCGCGTGAGCGGCGGGCTCCACTCCCCTGCGGAGAATTACCTGCGTCTGGAAATGATTTAGTAGAACAGGCTGCTGGAGGTTACCCGCGGTCTCAAGCCGTGACGTCGATATCTGGCGCGATTCCGCAACCTGGCGATTACTTTCGGTCATTTCCGACCGGAACCGGCTCCGAAGATCGGCAAGGTAACCGGCAAAGACCGCACACAGCAAAAGAACGGCAGCCAACTCGGCATAGCTTCGGCGATGCCGCCGCCAATGGCTGGAAGGCAGCGTAGATTTTTCTTCAATCTGGGATTCTTCGAGATTCCCGTGCTCCTTGGTCTGCCCTTCCATCTTCAGTCGCCGGTCTAACAAGCGGGCGACCCGAAGTTTCTCCTGGCGCTCGGGAGGCCGCAAGAAATGAGCTTCGAAAGCCTGTGTGTCCTGGGGACGCAAAGTCCCTTCCAGATAGTCTTCGACGATCTCATCCTCGATAACGCCGATCTGCTCGGAGAAGTTTCCGGAGAGCAGGCAATCATCAAGATAGTCCACTATTTGCCGAGAGCCGGGTTCCGAAGATGCTTCGAGACGGCCCAGCAGATAGTTGCGAACGACGGCTTCCTCTGGGAGGCCCACTTCTTTGGAATTGTTCTTCGGTCCCATGTCAATTCACCTGGCCTTGCTGGACGCATGCTGTGATGCATTCATGGAGCCGGGCGCGGATGCGGTAGGCGGTAATTCTCACCTTATTTGCGCCGCCATGCTCCTCTGCAAGGCGTTTACGAGTCTCAATCTTCTCACGTCCCTGGGAGCGATGGTATTGGACGATCAAATCGCGTTCATGGGCGGAGAGCCCCTGGAGGCATGAGCCGAGGCAGCCGGCTTTTCGCTCCTTGGACGCAGTGTCCTGAAGCATCTGCTGGCTGCTCTCGGACGCCGATACCGTTTCGGCGTCCAACTCGGCGAATGTAACCTGCCGTGAGTATTCCCGATAGACGTTCTTGGCCACTCCCCAGGATAAGGCATGCGCGCTTGAATACTTGTCAGGCTCGTTTTTCATGACGATGGCGACGCGGTCCATCGTTCGATCAGCCAACTCGTCGGCGTGAGCGCACCCTTTGCAAATGAAATAACGAACCAGATTGGTCCTCAGTTGCAAATACTCTTTTGCCGCTTTTTCACGGTCAGGCGATAGCCATTGAAGGAATTTTCCAAAATCTTCCGGAGTGAGGGTCTTGGCCTTACGGAAGCCGGTCTCTTGGCCCATAACGGAAAAATCTTAATTGATCGGTTTGCTACGATTCAATATAGGCTTTGATTCATAGTCTCCCTGAAGGACAAAGGCAGCCCAGTAGAAAGGATCGGCATAGGTACCTCCTTTCACCATATTTTGCTGCGCCAGTTGCAAGGCCTGCCCGGGTCTCTTACCTTCCCCCAACAACCTATAAAAGTCCCGCATCAGGGCTGCGCTCGCGCCATCGTCCACCTTCCACAACGTGGCAATTACGCTTCTCGCTCCGGCAAACAAGAATCCGCGCGGCAGACCGATGATTCCCTCCGACTCTAGTTCTTTCCCTAGGCCGGATTGGCACGCGCTAAGCACAACTAAATCGGCGGAGAGTCTGAGTCTGTAGATGTCCCCCAGTCGGAGATACCCATCCTGTGCCCGACCATTAGCATTAAACAGAGACAAGATCAAGCCCGACATCTCCGGATGCTGGGCGTCGAGAATGCCGTGGGTGGCGAAATGAACCACGCTGTAACGGTTGAGTTGTCCTTCTACCACGGACTGCCGGTTGGCCTCAAAGCGTAGCGCGAGATGCGCATTCTGAGGTCCAACAGCTTCCCTGATGGCCCTGGCTTCGGCACACGATCCCGGCAAAGAAGGTACACGATCCGATCCTTGAGTATCGCGCAGGGCCATGGTTAAAGCACGCGAGTGTTCTTGGCCGCTTCCACGCTGCACCGGGGCGAGGAACTCCGAACATATCTCAGCAGTAGAAGAATTTCTTGAAATAGGCTTTGAGATAGCTGGAATGGGGAGAATGGGCCTCGAAAAAACGGGGTCTGCAAAGACAGCGACACCGGAGGATGGCGCCTCGCGCATGGCGCTCCTGGCGCGCAATGCTTTGAGCGCCGATGCCGAGGGCAGCACCACAACTTCGTGGCGATTCAGAAGGAGAGTGCCGCGCTCCTCCTTTTGAGGCAGTGGCAGGGTGGAGAAAGGAATCGATTGCAGAAATCCATCGGGAACCATCAGAATTCGCTTGTTGCCAGGTAGAGCCAATCTCCCAATCAGCGTCGCCGCAAGCTCCCGGGAGTAGCGTTGGTAGTCGCGCTCCGCTTGCTGGGCCCGAGCACGGTATTCAAGAGCTGTTTCCGTCGGACCAGGTTGAGGAGGGACCAGAGACGTGCGAAAACCATGCACAAGCCGGCGGATGGATTCCGCCGCCGGCAGTTCGTACGCAATCATCTGGTCGCGGTCGACCACCCAGGCATAGCTCTTTTCGTCCCCAAGCACATATTCCACCAGGATGTTGTGCTCGTCGCCGGTCTCGGCTTGCACTTCCGATAGGGTCAGAGGCCAGGCCATTTCGTTTTCAACGCCTGCGTCTGGAGCGGCGTCCGGTTCCTCCCCCAGCAGCTTGCTACACGGAGCCGTTCGACCCGAACTTGCGAGCAGGTCCATAAAAGAGCGCACTTTGCTGCGCTCCGCCACCTCGAAGGCGCGCTGCGCAAATCCCATTGCGGGAAACCGAGGATCGAGCAGCATCAGAACTTGCACATAGAGGGAATAATATTGGTGGAGAGAGGCGAAATAAGAAGCGCGGGAGTCAAAATCCGTGACCTGGAGCTTATGCGACTCCACCATCTCGATGGTATTGCTAATGGCCTGTAAGGCTTCTTCAGGGCGATCCATCCGCCGGTAGATCCTGGCAAGCTCGTAATACACCTTGGCAACATCTCCACCTTGGCTCTTAGCTTCCTTTATCTGAAGCGATTCTTTAAACGTTGCAATCGCATCGGCGTCCCGGCCTTGCCTGACCTGGAGGCTGCCCAGGTTGAAGAGAACGTCGCCTTCACGGTAGGCGCTCTCCTTGGCGCGGTAGATGGCAATGGCCCTGCGGTACAGAGACTCCGCTGCAGAGTCGTGACCTTCCCATTGATTCATAGCTGCCATGTCTGCCAGTCCGGAGGCCAGCAATACCGAATGGCGTGCGCGCCGTGCAAGCCGGAGCTTGTCTTCATACAGGGATGCTAGTTGTCCGCGGCGGCGCATCGCGATCAGAGCCTCGCTCATTCCGGTAATCGCCTCGGCTTCAGTAAGAGTATCGTGAACGACGGCGGCGCGTGTCCGGGCGAGCCGATAGGATGCCAAGGATCTTTGAGGGTCGCCCATCTCCCTGGTTACCTTGCCCAAAATGTTTCCGGCAATGGCTTCGTTATCCGCGTCGCCCACGCCTTGGAAAGTCCTCAAGGCATCCTCGCAGCCGCATTGGGCAAACTCAAACTCTCCGGAAAGGGACGCAAAAAGGCTAAGTGCTAAACGAGCTTTGGCGACTCCGTAGGCATTGCCAAGCGAAGACCAGAGCCGCAATGCCTTCCGGGCAAACCCAAGAGCCACTTCGCGATTTCCATTGCCACGGGCATAGGCAAGGATCAGCAATGCGGAGGCCTGTCCTTCTACGTCATGCACATCCTCATAAAGATCGCGTGCGCGGCTGAGGGAGGCTACCGACTCATTCCATTTGCCGGACCAAAAGATGGTTTCACCTTCGGCCTCAAAAACATCCGCAAGCGTGTGCTTGCTGGAATGCTCCCGGCAAATACGGAGGGCCTGCTTTGACTCGCGTTCGGCGTCGACACTATTTCCAATCGAGGACTGGAGGCGAGCCATACGGCCGAGGGCTGAGCAGCGCGCCTCGGAATCGTCCCCCGCCAGGCTCAGGGCGCGCTCGTACGCAGCCGACGCCTCCGTATAACGGCTGCTCATCAAGTAAGTATCACCGGCCTCCCGCTCCGCCTGGGCTGCTTTTAGGGGCAGCCCAGAGGCACGGAATTGGCTGGCGCTTTTGCGGAACAAGCCGATCGCCGACGTCAGGTCGTGCTGGGTAAGCTTCTGGCGCAGAAGCAAAGCTTCTCCCAGTTGCTTTTCGGCTTGGTCAACGACGGCAGACTTTAGAATTGCTCTATGGTCAGCCGTGGGCGCCAACAACTTTGACGCCACCACCAGCAGGAGGAAATGCGTTATCAACATGAGGGGGAATCGTCCTAAGAGGTTCGCCTCTTGAATATATAGTTTTTAGCAAATTTATAGACGCCTGCTGCGCGGAATATCGAAGATCAAGCTCATCGGGTAGCCTGTCTGTCAGGATCTGCGACCACACTTCCACAATAAACTTATACCAACAAGTAGCTATCGAGAGATCCAAATCCTCATAATACTCTTCCGTATCGATGATAAGCTGGCGTCGAATACATAGCAGGACGTTGGAAGCAGCTCGGTTCATGATAGCCGTGAAGCCTTTGCCCATGGTATCGGCGCCGCCCTTCACCAAAGGCTGGCCGATTCTCCGCAGGTCTTTGTCGCTCAAATAGGGGAAGTAGATTGAGAGTCCGTGGGATACGGCAGGATCGTTCGCGCGGTTGATCAGAATGCAACCTTCTGGCTCCCTCAGAGCAGCACAAACCGCATTGCAGGCGTCGATTAGATCTTGGGCGTCCCCGTGGCTGATCTGGGTCCCTGCTTCCAAGGCACCTTTGAGGCGGTCGCAAAAACTGCAGATATCCACATAGAGCCCTCCCGCAAAATCCCTGGAACCTGTACGCGTTTGGACGAGTAGATCGGGTAGTCCCGGCTCCGAGCGTGCATTACACAAGGCGAGAGCTAGGCCCTTCAGTGCATCCTTGATGCCTGCGGATTTTTTGCTTTCGGGTTGAACCGGTGGATTCGATGGAGTTAGGAGTCTGCCTAGATCGATCGCGGAAAGGTTAACCTTCTTTAATCCGGTATTATCGTCGCAGATATAGTCCTGATAGTCGCGAACATAACTATCCACACTTTGGCTGCAAATCTTTGCCGGATCGCCTTCGCGGTCAAGCAATCCAACCAGCTTGTCATACGGGAAGCTCATGTCCGGAACTTCTTCCTGAGAGGCGACCATGAAGCGCGCGTAGTTCTTGATTTCATAGGCAACTTCAATCATGCCCATGGAGCACGCATCGAAGGCAATAATGTCCAATTTCCGATGATCCTGATCGTTTTTCTTGTAGTGCACATTAGCCTTTAACGCTTTTTTCAATTCAATCGGCGTTAGGTAGAGGCCTTGACTGTCTTCGTTCGCATCTCCGCAACAGTCCACCTGTGCCGCCCCGGATGGCGGCTGAAACAGCAACTCGGGCCCGTGCCCCCAAAGTATCAATATGCGCTTTGTGTCCTCTGTAATCTTTGGCCCATGCCGATAAGTCCAGTCAAGAAAACTAGAGAGGGCTTGTTCCTCGGTCATGTTCTTGGGCGCATCCAAAATGTCTGCGATATTTTGCGCGATGGACCCGTCGATACCCGTCGGATGAAACGTAGGCCCGGCATTCGTTCGATCAAATACAAAGCGGCGGATCTTTTGCCCGCCGGGGGCGTCCACAGCAAACTGAACGACCACCACCACATTCTGATAGTTGACTTTCTTCAGTTGCTTGAGGGTTTCAATGGCGAAATTGGCGAGATTATTATCAGCCGCAATATCAATCATCACCAGCCAGTGAGGAGATCCTGTTCCCCCATTGTAATGTTTATCTTCTTTTGAATGCTGCTGTGCTTGTTGCTCTCGTTCTTGTATTGACAACATTGGCGCTTACCTTTCAAAAAGGATTTGAACTTCCGGTGCAGGCCACCTGAAAAGTAGTGCCTATCAACCTCTCCAAGCAAGCTCTGCAATCGAAATGTCCTGTTTCAGTGAGTAATGCCAACTCTTGCAAAAATATTTCATCACCTGTGTGAAATCGTTCGATGTAGAATCCGATTTTGATGAGGGCAGCTATCAACACAGCAATCCGGTCGTCAGGAGAAGCGGAAATCTAACAAATGGAATCCCTAAATCAACTCGGCGAGGAGTAGGTCCTAAGTCACAGTCGGCGGCCTTTTGAGACACGAGAAATCACATTCTAGCAACATGGGTCACGTAGAGACGTGATATGTATCACAATCTCAAGTCTTATGTGAACCTATATTCGAAAATTTACAATTTATATACAGAAAGAAACCTAGAGGAAGAACAATTGCGCATATATTTTAGAAATTTCTAATTTTATGGCGCATCGTCTGAATGCTTTTGCGTTTCTTGGGCTCTGAAAAAGCCGACAATTCTAAGAGGTCTTTATTTGAGATAGGTTCGACTGCCTTGCGCATGACACGCTGCAACGCGCATTCATAGCCCTTCAAATTGACTGCAAAAGGAAACATGCAGGGTGCCCAGCGCGGAGGATTCGCTAAGAAAGGGACTGTCTCGAATCTCGGGAATCTCACATATCACTAGCTCTCATTCCCTTCTGAGGAAGGAATTCTTCTGACAGGCCTCTGCGATTGTTCAAATTCTCGGCTCATATTCCCTCGAACCGCAAGGCGCGATCTCACGTCTGCCGGAAGCCCGCGGGCTACCGCGGCTACGTATCGTCGCGACGCGTCCTGGCGCGACCCGACTAGTTAATGGGTCATGTCGGAATTTAATAGTATGCGGAAGACTATGATGGAACTTCAGGAGATCTTGGCACTTGCCGAGCTTGAAGTAAGATATCAGATTCTTGCGAAAAGCGCAGATGCACATATATCTGGGCAACTATTCATCTCCCCGGCAAAGACGCCCGAAGTAATGTTAAGATATATTTGCTTTCACGATTTGCGCACGATTGGATTGAGCTTGACTAGGCCTAAAACCTCGCCACGCCCATTCCCCATGTAAAGATAGGAAAATCAGTAAGGACGGTCGATTGTGCTCGTTTCTGTCGATTCTCGTTTCTTAGCCGGAAATACCCCGATGTCGCACGTTGACCTCAAGATCAACGATGAATGGCGCCGAATCCGATTGAAGCGGGAAGGCTCCAATCCAGCGGGCTCCGTGAAGGACAGGACTGCCGCATCACTTCTCCATGATCTTGAGATGCAAGGTTTGATCGGACCAGACACTACAATCGTGGAATCCACATCGGGTAATCTGGGTGTGGCCCTTGCGTATCTTTGCCGGGCTAAGAACTATCGATTCATGGGGCTTGTCGACCCCAAGACACCGCCCGAAGCTTGCAGTCGCATGATGGAGTTTGGCGCTAGACTCGATTTAGTCACAGAGCCCGACGAGAATGGTGGATATCTTATTTCGCGCTTGCGGCGGATCAAGGAACTTTGCAGCAGCCATTCTCAATATGTCTGGACGAACCAATACAGTAATTCCGCAAACCCTCTGGCGCACTATCTTTCCACCGGCCCCGAAATTCATCATCAAACGAGCGGCGCGGTGGATGCTGTATTTATTGCGGTATCCACCGGCGGGACGTTAGCGGGTGTGGGCCGGTATTTCCGGGAAACAAAGCCTGACACCCGGATCATTGCCGTGGACGCGGCAGGCTCTGTTGTGTTCGGAGCGCTAGCAGGGACTCGAAAGCTGACCGGCATCGGATCATCGAGAAAGTCGGATTTCATCACACCGGATCTCTATGACTGCCACGTGATTGTCACCGATCAACAGGCCTTTTCCATGTGCCGCCAAATGTCTCGACTGGGCATACATCTTGGCGGCTCTAGCGGGGCAGCGCTGGTGGGGTGCGCGATGTATCTTGCCAAACATCCCGAAGTCATAGACCCGGTGTGCATCTGCCCCGACGATGGCAATAACTATCTATCCACTATCTATAATGATGCATGGCTCCTAGAGAACGGCTTTGACCCCGAAAACAAAGTCGACTGCTTCGAGCATGCGCTGCTGCCAAGTATGGCTCATGCATGACATTGAGCCGTAGTTTTCGTAATATCTTGCTATTCACTATTGGAGGAAGAATCGTTGGAACACCTGCTCTATCTCAACGGCCAGGAAGTCAAAAAGATCTGCCAGGATATTGATGCCGTAGCGCTGATTCGGCAAGTATTCCAATTGCACAGGGCGGGTGAGACTATCCTTCCCGACGAAGCCTATTTGGGCTGGAATACGCCGCACAATGAAACGGTGCGCAGTCTCAATATGCCCGCATATCTCGGCGGGAGATTTCAGTCCGCGGGAACAAAAATCATCAACAGCAATCCCAAAAATGTTGGACGAGGCTTGCCGCGCGCCAGCGGCCTTACCATGGTGTTCGACTCGGAGACCACGCAGATTCGATGCATGATGGAAGGAAGCTATATCTCCGCTTTGCGCACCGCTTCTGTTTCCATGCTTTGTCTCCAAAGGCTATCCCATGGAGAGGCAAGGCGAATCGCTATCATCGGATCCGGAGCCATTGGCAAGGCGCATCTCGGTCTCGCATTATCCACTTTTCCTTTGCTTGAAGAGATTGCCTTGTTCGACCTGGATAGAAGCGCCGCTGAAAAAATGGCGGCGGAAGCCCAGGCTTCCAGCAAAACGAAGGTTACTTTCCATATCATGTCCGATGCAAAAAGCGCAGTCCAATTCAGTCTTGGGGTCGTCTTTGCCACAACCGTAACGAACGGATACGTTCCCTATAGCTGGCTGAATCCCGGAACAGTCGCCGTTAATGTTTCCCTCGACGATCTTAATGAAGACGCCTATCTTCGCTGCGACCATCTTTTTGTGGACGACTGGGGCCTAGTCCGGGCCGATTCCAGGCGGTTGCTGGGCAAATTGTATCGCGAAGGAAAGATCGCAGGGCCTAACGACACGCTGCCGGATCAAAGCGTTCGAAAGGTCGATGGCGAGATCGGAGACCTCTTTTCCGGCCACCACCCAGGAAGAAAAAAAGCAGACGACATCATTGTCGTCAATCCTTTTGGGTTAGCCATAGAGGATGTGGCGTTCGCCACTGAAGTTTATGCACTGGCAAAGCAGCGGAATCTCGGCACATTGCTGCCACGATGACTCGTATTTCCACCGCTTTCTTTCGCCCTGCAAAAATCCTATAACTCTGCAACCTCAATGGCAGGAGCCTGTAACCGGTATTTTCATTCAGCATATCCGCATCATCACTTTGTTGCAGGTACGATCGAGGAAGTTTCTCTGCAGGCCAGCTTCATGGTAACTCAGTCCCTTTTCTCATCCGGGCAATCTGCGGATTTACATTAGAGAAAAACAAGAAAAATAAATGATGCGGCCTGTGAGTCGAATTCTCCGTTCATTGGAGTAGATGTTGTGGATGGCGACATCCACAGCATCCGCCCCTCACCAATTTTAAGATATCTCTAATCTAAACTCTAACTGTCTGTCCGGCCTCTTACTCGCTCTCCGGCTTGACGTTAGTTCTATTAAATTGTGAAAATAGTGTCCATGTAAATTCAAGTTTTTCTTAATTTTTACATAGATAACTAATTTTTCCTTATGAACGGTCCCCCGAATATAAGCTCTGTCTCAAATGTCGCTTGCTGGTATGTTGTTCATACGCATGCTTCGCAGGAAAGGCGCGCCGAAAAAAATCTCAACATGTGGGGGATAGAGACATTCCACCCACAAATGAAAAAAGTGCAATCGAACTCTGGCTTGCGCAAGCCTGGGGTGGTCATTAAATCTGTGTTTCCCTGCTATTTATTTGCACGTTTTAATCCAGATTTCATGCTGCATAAGATTAGCTTTACACGAGGAGTGCGTAAGATCTTATGTGCTAACGGAAACCCTGTTCCTATCGGGGAAGAAATCATCGCTCTGATCAAGTCGAGAGTACAAGAAGACGGTTCGATATATGACGGTCAGACGTTTCGTTTGGGTGACAAGGTGATTGTCGTTAAGGGACCTTTATTGGATTTAGTAGGAGTCTTCGAGAAAGAGCTAAACGACTCGGATCGTGTAGTTGTGCTCCTAAGGGCTGTTGACTATCAGAGCAGAGTTGTGATATCAAAAGATTCAATTGAAAAAGTCAATTAGATTTACTTCGTTCCAGTTACGTTGTGTTTGAATTATCTGTATATTCTAAGCAACGAACTTCTGACTCTTATTGAGGTAAGCAATTCGGCGGGTTGTGAGGGGCTCCAGCCTGCCCACTGCGGTAGCTACATCCACTTCCAAAATATTAATCTTTCTTAAATAAATTTCCGCGTACAGGCAGGATAGCTTTCTTTTAAGGTGATCGAGCTGAGTTGGCGTTGAAAAAAACAGTCATAGTCGGATCTGGTTTAGTTGGCGCCGTCTTAGCAAGTATCCTTGCCAGAGACGGACACGACTTGGAGGTGTTCGACCGCGTGTCGGATCCGCGGGCTGTTACCCAGAACGCCGGACGCTCTATCAATCTTACGCTCTGCAGGCGAGGCCTAGATGTGTTGGATGAGATCGGCGTTGGGGAGGCCGTGCGTGCGATTTCGGTGCCGGTCTATGGCCGGGTTATCCACGACTTGCAAGGTCGATTGACCTTTCAGCCTTATGGGAATCATCGGGAGGCCATCTACTCGATCGCCCGAAACAATCTCCAGCGCACTCTACTGCAGTTTGCTGAAACTAAGCTTGGCGTTCCCTTTCGCTTCAACTGGAAGTGCGTGGACGTTGACCTAGAGTCTCCAGCGGTTGCGCTACGGAACATGCTTACCGGCGAGGTCCGGACGCAATCCGCAGACTGGATTTTTGGCGCTGACGGAGTGCATTCAGCCGTGCGCGCCCGGATGCAAAAAAATCTACGGTTGAACTTGTCGCTGCAACACTGGGAACAAGGCTACAAGGAGATCGCTGTGCCGCCATGCGCTTCCGGGTGGACGTCGCAAAAGAACGTAATTCATATTTGGCCGCGAAGCAGCTACATGCTAATCGGTTTCCCCAACATTGACGGAAGTTTCACCTGCTCCTTACATCTGCCGTTTGAAGGCCCACTTTCTTTCGAGTCGATCCACGGCCCGGACGATCTCTACCGGCTTTTTCAAGAATCATTTCGAGACGCGATCGATTACATGCCGGAGATGGCTGAGAACTTCTTTCACCATCCCGCCAACGCCATGACGACCGTCAAATGTTCTCCCTGGTCTTATCGTGGAAGAGTAGCCATCATTGGAGATGCAGCGCATTGCATTTATCCGTCCTACGGGCAGGGAGCCAACGCCGGCTTCGAGGACTGTGCCGCTCTGGGCGAATGCATTAAAGACTTGGGAAACGATCCCGACGCATTGCTGCGACGCTTTGAAGAAAGGCGCCGGCCGAACACGGATGCCATCGCCGACCTCTGCATGGACCATTTCAGAGAATTGCGAGACTTGGTGGGTGCTCCAAGGTTTCTGCTTCGCAAGCAGTTGGAGAGGAAGATCAACGAGTTGCATCCGGCGGACTATCAGGATCTATACTCGATGATTTCTTTCACCCCGGTTCCTTACACCGAAGCTCTTCAAATCGACCGGGAACGACGCGCCGTGGTGGACCAGCTTATGGACGTATCTGGAATTGAAGATAAGTTGGAGAGTCCGGAACTGGTCGGCTTGATAGAGCGCCTTTTGTCTAGCAGAGCACCTCGCCAGCCTGCAACGGCTTGAACTTGCGATCCCGCCGGGGATCCGCCACGGCTTCAGATCATCTGTGCGCCCGGCAGACTACTACCTGGAACGGGCGTTGATAAAATTGCGTCCTGAAGCGGAGCCTTTCTTGGATACGTTTTGCAAAAGAGAATGGAGCTAGCAATGGATGGATTGAGCGACCAAGTCCGATATGCTTTGCGAAGCCTGGCGCGAACTCCCGGTTTTACCCTGATCGCAGTAGCCACCCTGGCCCTCGGTATTGGCGTAAATACGGCGGTATTCAGCGTCGCCAATGCCGTGCTGTTTCGCTCATTGCCGTTCCATGAGCCACGCCGAATCATGATGATATGGGAGACCTATGTCCGCCTCAAGACCGGAGGGGATAAGGTTCCCGTAGCCGCCTCCAGTTTTCTGGATTGGCAGCAACAAAATAAAACCTTCGAAAACATGGCGGCGTTCACCACATTCTCCTTCAGCCTGACTGGAACCGGGGCGCCTGCCAAGCTCGACGGCGTCCAGGCTACAACCGATTTTTTTTCCGTGTTGGGAATCAAAGCCGCCAAAGGGCGTACCTTCGCTACCGACGAAGACCAACCGGGAAAGAACCGCGTAGCGGTCATCAGCGATGGGCTCTGGCACACGCAGTTTGGCGGCGATCCGAACGTATTGGGAACCACCGTTACGCTCACGGGCGAGAAGTATGAAGTGATCGGGATCATGCCGCCAGGGTTCGATTTCCCGGAAGGAGCCACCATGCCTCCCACACTGGATTTCGCGCACAGGACGCAGCTATGGACCCCACTTACGTTTACTCCCGAAGTCAGAAAGGACCGCTTCACTTTTACGCTGGCCGTTATTGGACGGCTTAAGCCAAGCGTGACGGTATCTCAGGCGCAGGCCGAGATGGGGACCATCGCCGCCAACATCGACCGCACCTATCGCAGTGGACGTGGTTTCGGAGTTCGGGTGATGGAGCTCCGGGATCAGGTCGTGGGCGGGGTCCGGCTGGCTCTGTTGGTATTGTTTGGCGCAGTGGCGCTCGTCCTACTCATTGCCTGCTCCAATGTGGCCAACCTTCTTTTGGTCCGGTTCTCACTGAGGCAAAAAGATATCGCGTTGCGCACAGCTTTGGGTTCTTCGCGCGCCGCGCTGATTTGGCAGATGCTGATGGAATCGATCCTGCTCGCTATTGGTGGTTGCGGGTTCGGTCTTATACTTGCCGACTTAGGAATTCGCCTTCTGCGCAACCTGAACTCGGACTTTCCACGCTCCGGCGAAATCAGCCTCAACGCCTGGGTATTTGCATTTGCTTTCCTGATCGCGGTGGTCACCGGCGTCATCTCCGGGATCATCCCCGCCCTCGATGCTTCACGTACGGATCCGAATACAGTGCTCAAAGAGGAATCTAGAAGCGCCTCGACCAGTGCGCGTAACCGCAACGCACGCAACGTGCTGATCGTTTCGGAATTCAGCCTTACGCTCGTGCTCCTGATTAGCGCCGGTTTGCTCATACGCAGTTTCATGCTGCTCCAGCAAACCAAGTTGGGCTTCAATGCTGAGAACTTGCTCACCATGCGCTTTGCACTTCCGGAATATAAGTACGGCAAACCAGAGCAGCAGGCCGCCTTTGTCAGGCAATTGGTGCCACAGGTGGCAACGGCGCCAGGTGTAGAGTCGGCGGCCGTGGCCATCAATCTGCCGTTGAGCGGCACGGGTACCGGCGTCACTTTTGAAGTTGTGGGGCGCCCAGCACGGAGCCCGCAAGACCGGCCTATGGCCGATTTTGCCATCGCAACACCAGGCTATTTCAAAACAATGGAAATCCCGCTTCTGCAGGGACGATTTTTCACCGACCGGGACATAGCAGGCTCGCATCCGGTAATCATCATCAATCAGGCCATGGCTAGAGCCTATTTTCCCAATGAAAACCCCATCGGCAAACTCATCACGCAGGGCCTGGACCAAACCAGGACCGAACGCGAAGTCATCGGCGTCGTGGGCGATGTGCGGCAGAGCTCGCTGAGCGAAGAGCCGTTACCGGGTCTGTTCGTGCCCGTGGACCAGCTTCCCTATAATCTGCTTTTCCTGATTGTCCGCACCAAGTCGGAACCTTCTAGTATGACTTCCGTCGTGCTTAACAGCCTGCAGAAAGTCGATCACGATCAGCCGGTGTACGAGATCAGGTCTATGGAGCAGGTGGTCCGCGACTCAAACACGCAGCGGAGCTTCAATATGTTTCTGCTGACCTCGTTCGCGGGACTCGCCCTGGTCTTAGCCATGGTGGGGGTTTATGGTGTGATTGTCTTTTCTGTGAGCCAGCGGCAGCAGGAAATCGGCATTCGCATGGCTCTGGGCGCCCAGCCGGGAGACATCCGCAAGTTGATCCTGAAACAGGGATTGATTGTGACGGGGGTCGGTCTGGCGATTGGCTTGAGTGTGGCTTTTGGCATCACCCATGTTCTTGCGAGCCTTCTCTATCACATTAGCGCCACCGACCCCGTGGTCTTCTGCGGGGCTAGCGGCGTGTTGACGGTGCTGGCGCTGCTCGCAACGTATGCGCCTGCGCATCGCGCCGCAAAGCTCGAACCTATGGTTGTGCTGCGTCAGAAGTAAACGTCAGAAGTAAACGACGACGAGCCGCTGCGAGTTTCTCTTTCTTCCTGAATGGATCCACCTGATGATCCATAGAAATAAGGTCTGCCATGAAGATGAATAAGCCGCCCGTGATTGCGACTTCCGCTATTGTCTTGTCTTTTACTTTAGCTATGCTATGGGTTGTTCGAGCATCCGGACAGAGCCCGAACGTCGGCGCGTCGGAAGCAACGGTGGTCAAGACCAATGGGTCACCCCGCCATCCGGGGGCTGAACCGGTGGTTTTCGGCACTTTTCGCCCTGGGAACCTGGATGTATTTTATTTTGCCCACCGCGGCGACCAGCCGCGGCGACTCACTGACGATCCAGGGTTGGACTATGATCCCGTGCTGTCACCTGACGGGCGCTGGCTTGTCTATACCTCCGAGGTAACTGGTATTCCCCACTTGTACGCTCTTGATTTGCAGAAAGGCGGGCCGCCCAAGCTGCTTATTGGCGGTGACCACATGCAGGACCAGGTGTCGTTCAGCGCCGACAGCCAGACCTTTGCCTTTGTCAGCGCCATCGATGGCACGGCAGACATTTTCACCATTCCCTTCAAACCGGAAGTTACCCAGACAATGTCCGACGCTAAAAACCTGACGCATCATCTGGGTGGGGAGCTTCGTCCCGCTATTTCGCCCAACGGTAGGAAAATAGCCTTTACCGCCGACTGGGATACACCTGTGACTGGGCTTGCCGCGCAACGCTCGCGCAAGGGCGAAATCTACGTGATGGATATTGATGGCTCCAACGTCCAGCGGCTTACTAGTACGCCTGGATGGGCCGGATCGCCTGCCTGGTCGAGTGACGGCAAGACAATATATTTCTATTCGGAGCGCGACACTGGCGCCCGCATCTGGGCCATGGATGCGCGCGGAGAGACTCCCCGCATGGTCTCCCCCAAGGACATGAACGCATTGTCGCCGACAGTGATGCCTGACGGACGCATCGCTTTCTCCGTACAAACCGGGGAAACAGGAAACGGAAAACCTCCCCAAGTCTGGCGAATCGCTTCCATTCAGCCTGACGGGTCGGACTTTCGTTTCGAAACGGACACCACCACAACAGACTACTGGGTTCCTAAATTCAGCGCCAAAACCGGCGCTATGGCGGTTTACGGTCCCGGCCCGCCGCAGAGGAATGTGCCTCAAGGAGAAGGGGGCGAAGGTCCGCTCTTGGTCCCGCATTCTCCTGTATATGTGAATTTGCCCGACCGCACCCTCGCCCTTTACCCCATGCGAAGTTTTTCAGCCTCGATTGATCCTTCCGGAACCAGGATCGTCCGCACGGATTCCTTTCGTCTCTCTCACTCTTTGCTGGTCTCGAACCTTGACGGCACGGACGAACGCGTTGTCTTTACGAGGCCCAAAGGTGGTCGCCCTCTTTACGCTCCTTCCTGGTCGAAAGACGGACAGTGGATAGCCTGGATGGACGGCTTTGCTTTTGGCGGCCTGAATGAGGAGGCGGATATTTGGAAGATCCATCCCGATGGAACCGGCGCTGTCAACATTACCCCGAACACCCCGGGCAACGATGGGTTTATGGATTTTTCTCAAGACGGCCGCCACATAGTGTTTCGCAGCAGCAGAACCGGAAATTTTGACGTTTTCTTGATGAACGCCGACGGAAGTAACGTGCGAAACCTGACTAACAACCCGGCCTACGACAGTTTTCCCGCATATTCGCCCCTTGGCGATGAGATTGCCTTCGCGTCAAATCGGGATGGGGACATGGATGAAAAGATGAAGTTGCGTACCTTCGAGCTCTACACCATGAAGATCCGTCCCGATGGTACGCCGGGCGAGCTGCGCCGGATCACCAACAGCGCTGGCCAAGACTGTCATCCCCAGTATTCTCCTGACGCCCAATGGCTCATTTTTGCCTCCGAGAGGGGCGGTATTAACGACGAAGAGCCGCTCATCAATCAGGTCTTTATCACGCCTCAGCCGTACGGAGATCTGTACGCCCTTCGTTTACGTGATGGACTCGTAGTGCGCCTTACGGAGAACAAGTGGGAGGAAGGAATCCCAACTTGGGGAAAAGCTTCTCCCGATCGTCCGGCGGCGTACTCAGCTGTAAAGTAGCCGTATCGGAAAGCATGTTATGGCGGATCATAAGCTGCATTGCTTGCATACTGCTCCTGGTTTGTGCGGGCGGTATCTCAGCTTGCGGCAATTCTGCGATGGAGCCCCGCCATCCGCGCGGCCGATCGGACGCGGCTCGCCAAACCGTTCAACCCGCCCTACCCCTGGCGAAAGGCATTCCTTTCCAACTGAATGCCAACAAGATTTACACGCAAGTATCCGTAAACAACACGGGCCCCTATTGGTTCATTCTCGACAGCGGATCGATCTTCAACGTCCTCGACCTGGAGAGGGCCAAGGCACTCCGCATAGCTTTACATGGGAATTCAACGGTACGGGGCATGGGAGCCGAATCGGTTGTCTCCACAAGCGTATCCAACGTCTCCCTGCGCCTCGGCGGGCTTGAACTGAAAAGCCAGGACCTTACAGTGATTCCTGTCGACTCCCTTCTTGCCCATTCGGAAGGACGGCAGATTGACGGGCTCTTAGGGTATGAATTTATCCGCCATTACTGCATCGAAATCGATTATCAAAGCCGGATGCTGAATATTCTGCCGTCCGCCTGCGATTACCCAGCAGGAGGCCAGATCGTCCCGATGCAGATTGAAAACGATGCTCTCTATGTAACGGGTTTCATCCACACGGGCGACCTAACTATCCAGGGGAAATTTCTCATCGATACCGCGGTCCGGTCCGCTCTGGTGTTGAATACCCCTTTTGTGGAGAGCAACGATCTTCTGTCCCATGCCGGTCAAACCGTTCCCGCTTGGGGCACGGGGATCGGCGGCCAAACCAGTGCAAGGATCGGAAGGGTTGCAGCCTTGCGCCTGGGAGATCTGGAAATCAAAGAGCCGATCGTCGATTTCTCAGAGATGAAAAAGGGCGTTCTGGCCAGCAGCAATTTCAGCGGCATCATCGGCGGGGAGATCCTTCGCCGTTTCAAACTCATACTGGATTGTCCTCGTAGCCGCCTAATCCTGGAGCCGGCGCTTGATTCCCAGAAACCCTTTGAATATGACATGAGCGGGCTTGCCTTGAACGCCGAAGGTCAGTTTCTGAACGTGTTTCGTGTAGTTCAGGTAACTAGTCATTCCCCAGCCGAGGAAGCGGGGATGCGGCCCGGCGATGTCATCGCCAAAATCGACGGTCAGCCGGCGTTGAGCCTTGAGCAGATTTCACAAACGTTCAAACAGGGTGCCGGAAACCTTCACGAAATCATCTTCAAAAGAGGAATGCAGGAAATCAAATGCACCATAAAGCTGCGACGCCTGATCTGAGTTCCTTGCATCTCGGCCTCCACGCTCAGGCTAGCGTGACGCATCCTCATGGTCCCGTGCGACTCGCCGATGCCAGCGACGGGCTCCTGCATGCTAGATTTGAGGCGCAGGTGCAACGAACACCGGACGCCATCGCTTTGATCGCCGACAACCAGCGATTCAGCTATCGCGACTTGAACACAAGTGCCAACCGGCTCGCGCGTTTTCTAAGGAATCTGGGTGCGGGTCCGGAAATCCTGGTTGGCGTGTGCATGGAACGCAGTCTGGAGATGGTCGTCAGCATTATGGCGGTGCTCAAGGCCGGGGGGGCATATGTGCCTCTTGATCCCGCCTACCCGCGTGAGCGATTGAAGTACATGATGGAAGATGCCGCCATCTCCCTCCTACTGGCCACACACAGACTGAACGCCAGTCTGCCTTCCGGGCCGAGTACCGTCATTTGCGTTGATGGAGATGAGTGGGCGCAAGAAAATCCCGCAAATCTGGAAGCGACGGCCGTGGCGGAAAACCTGGCTTACGTGATCTATACCTCCGGCTCAACCGGGCTGCCTAAAGGCGTTTGCGTTACTCATCAAAACATCTGCAACCACATGGACTGGATGCAGCAGTCCTTTGCCTTCAGTCCCGCCGACATATTTCTACAGAAGACGCCGTTCAGCTTTGATGCCTCAGTCTGGGAGTTCTACGCGCCCTTGCTCAGCGGCGGAACGTTGGTCATGGCACGTCCCGGTGGACATCGCGACCCCGACTATCTGGCGGGCGCCGTCATGGATCACGGCATTAGCGTCCTGCAACTGGTTCCTTCCCAGCTGAAAATGCTCTTGCAAACGGACCAGTTGGAACGCTGTAGTACCTTGACCCACGTCTTTTGCGGTGGCGAGCCCCTGGACGGCCGTGATCTCGCCGACCTGAACGCTCGCCTGAAATGCTGTAAGGTCGTCACCAACCTGTATGGACCAACGGAATGTACGATTGATGCGACGTCCTGGAGTTATAGGAGTGGATCCGTGCCGTATCCTGTTCCTATTGGAAGACCTATCGCTAACGCCTGGACATACATACTCGATTCATTCGGAGAACCGGTGCAAGCGGGAAGTGCCGGCGAACTAGGCATCTCAGGTCTGCTGCTGGCGCGCGGCTATCTCAACCGCCCCGATCTTACAGCGGAAAAATTTGTTCCCAATCCCTTCAGTACCGCACCCGGAGACCGTCTCTTTCGTACAGGAGACGTAGCGAAATGCAATGCGGTGGGCGAAATCGAATGTCATGGAAGGTTGGACGATCAGATCAAGATTCGCGGCCATCGTATCGAATTGGGAGAGATCGAGGCCGTGCTAGCCAGCCATCCCATGGTGCGCCAGGCGGCCGTCGCGCCATGGGGCGACGGGCCGGAGAAGCAGCTGGCTGGATACATTGTTCCCGCAAGCGCGTCCCCGGAACGCACAGAGTTGAGGCAGTACCTTCAAGATCGCCTGCCGGAATACATGATTCCTTCAGCTCTAGTGGTTCTGAGGGAATTGCCTCTCGGCACTAGCGGCAAGTTGGACCGTAAGGCTTTGCCAGAGCCCGAGGAACAATGGTCTGTGCTGGCTCCTTATGAAGAACCCCGCACAAGCGTCGAAAAGAAACTTGCAGAAATCTGGAAGCAAACGTTACACCGCGAGCGGATAGGCAGGGACGATGACTTTTTCGCTTTGGGGGGGCATTCCCTCTTGGCCACGGTGTCGCTGGCCCGCATCCGGCACGAGTTCAATGTCTCTGTACCGCTGCAATTCATGTTTGAAAACCCCACGGTCGTCGGTATCGCGGGGTTTCTGGAAAACGCTGGGAAGGCAGAATCCGGGTTTAGTCGGCCCAGTCGGTATCCCAGACAGGACAGCTCGCCCCTTTCCTTCTCACAGGAGCGCGTGTGGTTCCTGGAAAAGCTTCATCGCGGAAATCTGGCATACAACTACCAGTCGCTCCTGCGGTTCCACGGGCCTCTTTCAGTTGCCAGCTTGGAGTTCGCGTTCACACAGCTTGTGCACCGTCACGAGATTCTCCGGACTACGTTCCAGGAAATAGACGGGCGTCCTGTCCAGGTGATCCACTCACCCAGCTCGATTCAGTTGTTGTTCGTGGATCTCTCGACGTCTATCGATCCCGAGTTGGAAGCGCAAGCTCTCGTTCGTAAGGAGATCGAGACGCCGTTCAACCTGCAACGGGGGCCGCTCGTGCACTGGACACTCTTCCGCCTGGCGGCCGACGATCATCAGCTTTTACACAAAGAGCATCATTCGCTGCACGACGGATGGAGCTTCAACATCCTCCTAGAGGAATTGTTCAAGTTGTACCGGGCGCATAGCACCGGCCAAGCGCTCCAGTTGTCCGAATTGCCGATTCAATTTGCTGATTTCGCGCAATGGCAGAGGGAGTGGATCTCCAGCCATGAGGCGCAAAGCCAAATCGATTACTGGAAGAACAAGCTGGCGTCTGCTCACGAGATACTGGCCCTTCCATGGGATTTCGCTCGCCCAGCTGTGCTTTCCCCTAAGGGCGGCGTCATACGGCGCGATCTCACTGGTGAACTTTCCGACCGCCTAAGGTCTACTAGTCGCCAACAAAAAACCACGTTGTTCATGATGACCTTCACGGCGTTTCTGGTCCTGTTGCACCGCCTCTCGAGCAGCACGGATCTTTGCGTCGGCACAGGAATAGCCAATCGGCGCTGGAAAGAAACAGAGAACCTGATTGGCATGCTGGTCAACAATGTCGTTTTGCGGGTGGACCTTTCCGCTAATCCGTCGCTGTCGGAATTGTTGGAGCAGGTCAAGGCCGTTACCCTTGAG
>Ga0070734_10000767_pt1 | contig 58191 bp, 61 predicted proteins | sample Coa_R1_8_FD_66444 | JGI IMG/M metagenome (GOLD analysis project Ga0070734, IMG submission 66444) | Surface soil microbial communities from Centralia Pennsylvania, which are recovering from an underground coalmine fire - Coalmine... | ecosystem: Environmental > Terrestrial > Soil > Unclassified ...
TGCGCGACCAAGATCTTTCTCGCCAATCCCGACATGGACCAGGAGCTGTACCGAAAGCAATTTCATCTGAACGACACGGAAGTGGCGCTCATCGCAGCACTGCTTCCGAAGCAACAGTTTTTGATCAAGACTCCGGAACTCGCCAAGGTCGCCAACCTCAACGTCGACCGTCGCAGCTATTGGCTCTACACGAACGATCCGTATGACAACCAGAAACGCAGGGAAGCGTTCGACGCCTACGGCTTCGAAAAAGGCCTCGATGCTTTGGCCGGAGCGCAGCCGTGATCCCGAGTCTCCCGGAAATCGCACGGCAACTTGGCGTCAGTCCGTCGTTCTTTGCTCTTGCTGTAGCAGGCGTGCTCACGGGGTTCGCGCTTCTTGCGCAATCGATCGCGCGCTGGTTCGACGATCGGGATTCGTAAGCAATCAACTTCAAAGGAGGAAAGGCAAATGACTTTCACGAATCGGAACTGGCATCGGATTTGTTCCCGCGTCATCTTTTTGGTTTTTCTCCTGGCACGCCTCGGCGCGGCCAGCGCCGCCGAGTCCGGCGCGCGTGTCGTCAAGTACGGCAAGGAAGACATTGTTCCCGTTCACGCCAAGCTGCGCTTCTCGACGCTCATTGTGCTGCCTGACGAGGAAGAGATTCTCGATTTCACGACCGGCGACCGCGAGTTCTGGATCATCAATGGCTCGCACAACCTTTGTTACGTGCATCCGGCACAGGCCGGAATCCGAAGCAACCTCAACCTCATCACGGCCAGCGGCCATGTCTATTCGTTTCTCCTGACCGAAATCAGCAGCGATGCCACGTTGCAGCCCGACCTGAAGCTGTTTATCGAACCGAAGGAAGGCTCGGCCGTTGGAACCGTACTGCGCGGCTACGTTCATGCAGCCGATGCCGAAGCGTACAAGAAGGAAATGGCAGACCTGCGGCAGCAGACCGCCGAACAGGTTCGCAATGCCCAATCTCACGCCGCTGAGGAAATCAATCAATTTCGATCCGCATACGCGACAAAGTTGCGCTTCGATTACGAACTTGACCCGAAAGCATTGCGCGAACCCTTCCTCGTCTCGGCGATCTATCACGACGATTCCTTCACTTACATCCGCTCCGCTGCGCGCGAGAAACCCGTCTTCTACGAAATCAAGGACGGTAAGCCCAACCTTGTGTCCTTCCAGCTGGAGAACGGCGTCTACATCGTTCCGAAGATCGTCGACGCCGGCTATCTCGCAATCGGAAGGAAGAAGCTGAGCTTCGCGCGGCAGATCGCCGCGAAGTAAGGACACCCCTATGGCGACCGTTCCAACCATTCAAGACAAAGCACCGAAGCCCCCCGGCCTGCTCCCCAAGAACGTCCAGTCCTGGCTTCTCGCAGGGCTCGCCGTACTCATGGTCCTTATCATGTGGCTCACCGGCGGCAAGAAACCGCCTGTCCCATTGAAGGCGGCGCCGCCCGCACCGGCAGTCCTTCCGCCGCTTGAAGTGAACGAAGCGAAGATCGTCGAACTCCAGAAACGCATCGAGGACTTGCAGCGGGAACAAATCGTTGCGCAGAACGCTCTCACGCAACAGACCCGGGTGCTCGGCCCGGGTTCGGAAGCACAGGCCCTTACATCTTCACCCGCGTATGCGAACTCATCCGAACGGCCGGAAGACGCAATTCATGCCGAACGAAAGAAACGCGACTACCTATCGTTGTTCGCTTCGAACGTCGCCCTCAGTTATCGGAAAGGACCGTCCTCGCCGCAGGCTCACGAGGAAAACGGCAATTCGCTGTCTTCAACGGCCGACGCGAGTCCAGTGCAACTCGCGGAACTTCTAAAACCATTGCCGCCACCTGCCCTGCCCGCCGCAGCTGCGGCGACACCGAAACTTTCCGCGGAGGAAGCAAGAAAGGAGGAAACCCGGAGCCCGGTTGCCGCGCCGGCGGGCGCACCGGCTACGGCAACGGGCAAAACTTACGTTCTCTTTGAAGGAACCGTACTCGAAACCGTTCTCATCAACCGGCTCGACGGACAGATGACAGGACCCGTCGAATGCCTTCTCACAACAGATGTCTATTCCCACGACCGGCAGCATCTGTTGATTCCTGCCGGAACGAAACTCCTCGGGGAGACACGGAAGGTCGAAGCCTTCGGCCAGACTCGCCTTGCCGTCCTTTTCCATCGAATGGTGATGCCGGATGGGTTTTCGGCAAACCTCGACCGCTTTCAAGGGCTCAACCAGATTGGCGACGTGGGCCTTCGCGACCAAGTCAACAACCATTACCTACGCATCTTCGGCGTGTCACTTGCCGTCGGCGCAATCGGCGCCGTAGCTCAAGGGGGCACTTCGGGTGCTCTCACCGCTTCCGGCAGCGACCTCATGCGGCAAGGATTCGCGCAGAGTACCGCCCAATCCTCCGCCCAAATCCTCGACAAATTCCTTAACGTTCTTCCGACCATCACGATCCGCGAGGGGCACCGGGTCAAAGTCTATCTGTCGGGCGACCTCGCGCTCCCCGATTACACGAACCACACCATGCCTTCAAATCTCTGAGGAAAGAAAGGAAGAAATCCGTGAGAAAGAAACTCTTCGCCATTTTGCTTGTGACCGTTCTCTGCGTTGGCACCGCGTCAGCCCAGTTTGGCAGCGGGATCGTCTACGACCCGACGAACTACAGCAACGCCGTGCTGCGCTACCAGCAGCTTCAGCAACATCTCCTCCAACTGCAAAGGACGTACACCCAGATCGTCACCGCCTACAACCTGGCGCTCCAGATGTCGCGCAACCTGCACAACATGCCGGCGCGATATCGGGCGCAGTTCTCGAACTGGCGAAACGTCTCCGCCACCAACACCTACGGAAATACTTCGGGATGGCTCGGGGGCGTCAACGCCGATCTCAACACCATCAACGGCTATCTCCGCGCCACAACACAGCTCAGCCAGTACAACCCTGCAGCGCTTAACGGGATGCCGGATTTCGAGCAAGCGCGCGTGAAGTCACAGTACGCCTCGGTCGAACTGGCCGACGGCGCCAACATGAATGCGCTCTCGACCATCGGCGCGATTCGCGGGAATGCCACCGCGCTTGAAGCGCGCATGAACAATCTCGAACAGGACTCATTGTCCGACGACCAAGGCTTGAACTCCGAAGTCGCGGTCCTGAACAAGATCAACGCGACGAATGTGCTCACGCTGCGTTCGATTCAGGATTCGAACAAACTCCTCGCGTCGCTTCTTGAGCAGCAGACCATCGCCGCCAAACAACAACGCGAAATGACGACCAACGCCATCAACGCCGAAATCAGCAGGCAGACGAGCCTCAGCACAAATCTGACCCAGGTCACAGGAACTTTGACCAATTCTTTGCAGAACTTCCGCATGCCGTAAGTTGCATCCGCTACTGGCCACGAAGGAGCCGAGACCATGCAGACCGATTTCCTGCAGTTCCTGTATCAGGCGATCAACGATCTCCTGACCCAGAACCTCGGCTTCTTCGATGCCATGGGCCAGAACCTCTTCCGCATGTTCGCCACGATCCTCATCGCCTGGTACGGCATCAAATCCGCACTCTCCGCTGCCAGCGGCAAATACACCTTTCAGTTCGACAACTTCGCAAGCCTGCTTCTCACCATCGCTTTCGGATTTGCCATGGTGAATTACTACAGCACGCCGATCCCCGGCATCGGTGTCAGCTTTCACAACCTGATCACCGACGAAGCACAATTCCTCGCCAACAAGATCAATCAAACCGAATTGCAAACCATAGTCGACCGAATTGGAGATTTTGAAGCACGTATCGACGCACCCGGCGTCACCGACTTCCTGGGCATGGCCATCTACATCATCGTCATCATCCTGCTTGCGGCCGCTCAAGCAATCTCGATCGTGGTCATTGCTTATGGATTCATCGCCACCGCCGTCTGTGTGCTCGTTGGCCCCATCTTCGTTCCTTTCTTCATCGTGCCCAAGCTCGAATGGCTCTTCTGGGGTTGGCTGCGCTGTTTCCTGCAATACGCCTTCTACGAAGTCATCGCTGCCGCGGTCGTCTACATCATCGGCAACCTTATTATTGGTGTCCTCACCCTCCAGGGCACCGGCAATATCTCCACCCTCCAGCTCATCGGCTGGTTTCCCGTGCTTCTGATTACATTCGTTGCCTCGATTTACGTCCTGCTCAAAGTGCCTGCACTGACCAATCACATCTTCAGCGGCACCGCTGGAGGCAGCTCTGCGGGAATCCTCGAAGCGCCCGCCGCGGCAGCGGCCGCGATTGCCAAGGAGTTCTGATGGACCGCGATGCTTCCTTTCACGACGCCAAGCGCCTGTATCTCGAATCCTGCGGTGACCCTATGGTGACCAATACCTATCTCAAAATAGCTCTGGCACTCCTCTCGCTCGTCTGCATCGCGCTTGCCCTGATCGATCTTCGAACCATTCGGACGTTCGAGAATTTTCGCCCCCTCGTCATTCGCATCGACGACCTCGGCCGCGCCGAAGCCATCAACTACCACAACTTCGAATACAAACCGCAGGATGCCGAAGCCAAATACTTCCTCTCGCAGTTCACCAAGCTTTACTACCGTCGCAACCGCTACACCATTCAGGACGACTTCGCGAAGTCGCTCTATTTTCTCGACGGGAAGCTGGCGAACGGCATCCTCGACACCTACCGCAAAGACGACATCATCCGGAAGTTCCTAACGAACACGTCGTCCTCCGAAATCGATATCGATGTGAAGAAGGTTTCGCTCGAAGAACTCCAGACTCCGCCCTATCGCGCCCGCGTCGATTTCTACATGGTCTATTATTCGCCCGCGGACCACAGCGAACTCAGGCGCGACCTGTACACCGTGAACTTCGTTTTTATCTTCCAATCGCGGGTTCCGAATGAATTGATCCCCATCAATCCGCTGGGACTGACGATCTCCTACTTCCGCGAAGATCAGGCGTTCAAATGAACTCTTTGCGGCACGGAGAGAAAGGAGTCGCGGGCGTCCGCCTGGCAGCCTCGGCCCAACCTCCGCGCGCCACCTCTTCCTTTACTCTCTGGCCTTCCTCCTCGCAGTCGCCACAGCCCATCCCACCATTCTTTGCCCTCCGAACAAACGGCGCGCGTCAGGAGAGCCTCGGCTGCTGCGGACTCCCGCCCGCTCCTCCTCCGGAATTGGTCTATTCAAATTCAAAAACCGCGTAGGGCCATATGATCGCAAACGCTCTCCTCATCACCATCGCCTTCCTTCTCGCCTACGGGTTCTGGCTCATAGGCGAACTGAAGTTCATGGCGCCCTACAAAGCGGTCCTCCTCCACGCCTACGGAAAGTGGATTGGTGCATCGATTGCCATCTTGTTTTGCAACGTATTCGGCGCTGTTCTCCTGTTCCAGCGAAAGTTCCTTTTGAAGAACACGGGCCGCAAGCTATCCCACCTGGACAGGCAGTTCCAAGTCGGACAGATCGAGATGCCCGCGCCGCCCCAAAATGAGGAGCCTTTCTAACATGTCCCGCGATCCATTCCCGAATGAGCCGGAGATTGACGACCGGGCAGAGCGCACTGCGGTTCCGGTACACCGCGACAGTGATCGTGACCGCAACAGCGACAACCAGACTGTCGCGTCGGGAGACGACCACGAGAGACCGGAAATAGACGACTCCGTCCGCGCCTACTATCTAAGAGATCGCACCTACATCCTCCGCGAGTCCGAGTTCACTACGCTCGTCGAAATCGGCAAGTTTCGTGTCGTTGATTCGGCGGACCTGGCCCAATTCGCCTACGGCGGTGATGCCGAACGGGCGGCCCGTGACCTTCGGAATCTCGAGAGGCAGGGTCTCGTCGTCAGAAAGCCCCTCACGCAGGAGCCGAAACGCAGCGAACGCCTCGTTGTTCTGAAGAAGAAAGCGAAGCGGCTTCTCCTCAACTCCGGCCGTGTGCCCCAAGGTCAGGCGATTTACCACGGTCTAGTAAAGCCTCGCGAAGTCAAACACGACACCGCGCTCTACCGCCTGTACCAGAAGGAAGCAAACCGGATCTCGCGGGAGGGAGGCAAGCCGCTTCGTGTCGTATTGGATTACGAACTGAAGCGCAACGTGCAACGGGAACTCGCCGGACTCGGAGAGGCGGCCCAAACTCGGGACGCACGCGAACAGGTTGCCGCACGGCATGGGCTCGCTCTGGTGGGAGACCGGATTCAAATTCCCGATCTGCGTCTTGAATACGAAACAGCGGACCACGAACATCGCGAGACCAATCTCGAACTCGCGACACGGAACTACCGGCCTCGGGCTCTCGCACAAAAGGCCAAGGCAGGCTTTTCCATCTATGCGCCCCGCGAAGACGCCTCAAAGCTGCGGCGCATTCTCGATGAATCGGAGCTGACGGCGAGGATCTTCTCCCTATGAATGTCGAGCCGGTCTACATCTCCGCATTGCAAGCCTTCGGTTATACAGAGGCAGAGGCACGTTTTCTCTACATCGTCGCCACACACTCCGGCTATTTCGTGGCTCGTCAATTTCTCGCTTTCGCGGGGGTCCAGTGGGGCAAGCGCACAAACCAGTTTTGGACGAAGCTCCAATCCAACAAACACGCGCGCAGCGGCGCACTTCCGAGATACCGGACGGTCTATCACCTCTTCGCGCGCGAGATCTACCGGGAACTCCACCGGGAGCACCTTCGCAACCGGCGCCGGCATGAACGCGAATACATCGAGGCCAGGATTGCGATTCTCGATTTCGTGCTCGCAAACCCGGAGCTTTCCTACCTGGAAACGGAGCCCGACAAGCTTGCCTTCTTTTGCCGGGAACTGGGCATTCAGGCGAGATTTCTTCCCTCAAAAACATATCTCGGCCGGCACACGGTACAACCCACCGTGCGGTATTTCGTGGACCGCTTTCCTATGTTTCTTCCGCAATCGAACTTAGTACCGCGCGTCGTGACGTTTTCCTTCATTCAAGGTAGCGAAGCCAATCTCTCCGCGTTCGTCCACCATCTCCAGGTCTATTCCTCTTTGTTTCGGGAACTGCGCGAGTTTCGCTTCCTCTATCTGGCGCGAACGGAGGCGCATTTCGCGAACGCACACGAGCTCTTCAATGCGCTCGTTACCGTGCCGCTGGATTCGCATCCCGCCGACGATTTGCTGCGCTATTTCGCAATCCGCAAGGCTTGGGATCTCCACCAATACGGGGTTGTCACCGAAGCCGACCTCGCCTTCCGGAATGTCTCGAAAGAGCGATTCTCGGGACAACGATTTGAACACTTCTATCGGGCGTGGAAAGCCGATCGCATCGGCGAGGCCCACATTCGCGCGGCGTTTCAGGGCCACCACCTTCCGCACCTAACGCACTTTGAAACGCGAATCCTTGAGTCTTTCGCCGCTTCTAGTAAAGCGGAGGAGGAGGCGTGGTGAAGAACGTAAAAACGACATCCTTCACCCGAAACTTCTCCCCGTCCTTCACTTTGTGGCAGACGCATGTTCCGGAAAGGAAAGGGAAAAAGAACCCCCGGAGAAGAAATGCCCGGCGGAAAAAGATCCAAATCGGGCGGGAGCGACCCCACTTTTTGGGCTTTCAGCCGCCCAAAAAGTTTTTGGGGTCGCTCCCGCCCTGGGCACCGTTTCCGGTGCCTCCGATTGTTTCCGCCGGGCACAGAGAGTTTCGGAGATCGAACCGTAAAGGAGAAAACGCCATGTCCATCATCAAGAAGGCACCTGCAATTCTTACTCGCGAGTTTCGGTTGGAGGAGCCCGTCAGCCTCCTGCTCGACGACTATGCACAGTTCATCGAAAGCAGCCCCGACCACGTCCTCAATTCCGCCATCAAGAAAACGCTGTGGCGGGACCAGGACTACCGGAAGTGGAGAGAGCAGAAGAAAAGCACGGACAACGGGGCTTCCCGTCGCGGATCGGAGGCGGCGAAGTCATGATGCAGCGGGTCCTCGCGTCGCGGCACTTCCTCGCCAGCCTGCTGGCGATGGGAACGGGTGTGCTTCTTTTCTATACGCATCCGTTCCCCGAAGGGTCGTTCTTCCTTCATCTGATTTCTTTGCGCGCGTCGAACGCGTTCGTGAGCTTCCGGTGGCTGTACGACGTCTGCCTTTTCACGACACCTTACTTTCTCTATCTGGCGGCGTTTTCAGGCCTCTATGTGGCCACGCTGAGATATCGGCAACGTGTCTCGCCTGGCCACCTTCCGCTGTACCCCGATCCCAAGAAGCGCGATGACCTCTTTCTTGTTGTGGGCGAGGTATACGATCCACGCAAGCCCGGCCCCAGCCAGACCCCTCACTGGCTGACCATACCCGAGCGCGGATTATTCACCGGAACCGTCATTCTCGGAGCGGTCGGTTCGGGCAAGACCGCGACGGCAATGTATCCATTCGCGGAACAGATTCTGGCGTTCAAGGCGAGCGACAAAGAACGCAAGATCGGCGCGTTGGTCTTAGAGGTGAAAGGCGACTTCTGCCGCAAGGTGAAGGAGATCCTCGACCGTCACGACCGCGGAGAGGATTTCATCGAGATCAGCCTCGATTCCGCATACCGCTACAACCCCCTGCACAACGACCTCGATGCCTACGCACTCGCCTTCAATATCGCATCCTTATTAAACAACCTGTTCGGTCGCGGCAAGGAACCATTCTGGCAGCAGGCCTACACCAATCTCGTCAAATTCATCATCCTGCTGCACAAGATCGCCTACGACTACGTGACGCTGTTCAACGTATACGAGTGCGCCATTTCACCGCCCCTGCTGGAACAACGCATTCGCGAAGCCGAAGAGAACATCATGGGGCGTTATTTCGCGGCAGTAACTCCCGAAGTGTTCGGTGCACACCCGGTCGAACTCGCCAGCCTTGGTTTCAAACACGACCCCGGAAAGGAACGCTATCTCGCCGAAGCCTCGAAAGAACTCTGGACGGAAGTCCAGACGAGAGGCATCAAGGCGGAGCCAATCACCATCCTCGATCCGTCATTTGCAGAACCGGACAAGCTCGAACAGCTTTATGCGGTCCAGCGGTGGTTCCGCGAAGACTGGCGAAGAATTGAGCCCAAGCTTCGGACTTCGATTGTGGAAGGTATTTCCGTATTCCTTTCACTCTTTGACGACAACCCGAAAGTGAAACGAGTCTTTTGCCCGAAGAAGGAGTGCTACGACCCGAAGCTCAACGCCAAAGAACAATACGGAAAACCGTTGCCTTCGTTCTCCTGGCTCGTGGAGCAAGGTGCCGTTTGTTCGCTGAATTTTCCGGTAGGCATGAACGCCGGACTGGCCAAGGCCATCGGCGTCATGATGAAACTCGATTTCGAGCGCGCGGTACTGAACCGCATCCCGCAAATCGAGGCGGAAAGAGACCGGTACTTTCGCCAGGTTCTGTTTCTCTGCGATGAATACCAGCACTTCGCCACGGTCGGAGAGAGTGACCCGACCGGGGACGAAAAGTTCTTCAGTCTCTCCCGGCAAGCCAAGTGCATTCCCATCGTCGCAACCCAGAGCATCAGCTCGCTGCGTTCTGCACTTCCGGGTGACAGTTGGAGAACTCTTCTCCAGACCTTTCGCACCAAGATCTTTCTGTGTCTCTCGGATGATTTTTCCGCAAAAACAGCGAGCGAACTCTGTGGACGCGAAGACCGTCTGAAAGTGAGCTACAACTTGTCGGAAAGCGGCCACGACGCCAGCGTCAGCCTGCTTACGGGAAAAGCCGTCTCCCACCGGGCCAACATCACCGCTTCCAAGAGTTACAACACGCAGACCGACTTCCGTTTCGACATGAAGACGTTTACGGAACTCCGGAACGCTCAATCGATCACGATCGCCTACGACGGGTTAAATCCGATTCCGCCAACTTTCTGCTACTTGAAGCCCTATTACAACGACCCCAACAAATCCTATTTCGAGCAACTTGCCGCAGGAGAACTCTGATGCCAGGCTTTGAAACCATTCTTCCGTTCCTCAAACCCATCGAACACCTCATCCTCGACGATTCCATCAGCGAAGTCATGGTCAACGGACCGGATCAGGTTTTTGTCGAGAAGGCCGGTTTCATCGAGCAGGTTCGCGGCGTTTCGCTCGGCGAGCGTTCACTGCTCGTTGCCGTCAAAAACATCGCGCGGCGACTGGGCGATGATATATCCGAAGCGAAGCCCATCCTTGATTCCAGATTGCCGGACGGGAGCCGCGTGGCCGCGGTCATTCCTCCCTGCAGTCTGAGCGGCGTGACTCTTACCATTCGCAAGTTCAATATTCGCCATTTCGAGGTCGCCGACCTCATCGCAAGCGGCACTCTCACTCATGCACTCGCGAACCGGTTTGAAGACTACATTCTTCAGCGTCGCAATCTCTTGATATGCGGTGGAACGGGCACGGGTAAGACGACACTCTTGAACGCACTCGGGAAATTCATTCCCCCGGATGAACGCATCCTCCTCATCGAAGACACAGCAGAGATACAGCTTGCTCAAGCCAATCTCGTTCGCTTCGAAGCACGCAGGGAACAGAACGGAGTACCCGCTGTCTCTATTCGCGACCTTCTCAAAGCCTCACTGCGGCACCGGCCCGATCGTATTCTGCTCGGAGAAATTAGAGGAAGTGAGGCGTTCGACCTGCTCCAGCTTCTGAACACGGGCCATGCCGGCACGCTTAGCACGATCCATGCGAGTTCCGCGAAGCAGGGCCTGGCTCGCTTTACCAGCTGCGTTTTACAGAGCGGGATTGAATTGCCGTACCGTTCGATTAAGACAAACATCGCCGATTCTCTCAATGTAGTCGTCCACATCGAGCGAAGACCGGGTCGGCGATTCATCTCCGAAGTCCTCGAAATCAACAGCTACGACCCGGACTCCGATCTCTTTGACTTCTGTTCCATGTACCTCGCCCCGAAGGAGCAAGCATGAGTGGCGTTTCCTCGTTCACCCCAAGATTCCTGACGGCGCCGGAATACGTGTTTGCTCTTCACGAGCCAAGTGATCAAGTCGCGGTGCTGGTCCGGAATCGGACTCAGCACCAAACGATGCAGCGAATTCTTCCCGCCGAAGCAATCGCAAGCCCTCACTTTCAGTCGTGGCTTCACGAGCAGAACCAGTCTGGAGCTGACATTTTCATCGGAATGAATCCGGTAAGAGAAGGCTCGCGAAACCGCACCAAGGAACAAATTCGCGAAGTACGCCATGCGTATCTCGATCTCGACGAGGAAGCAGGTGCCTCGCTTCAGGCCATCCGTACTTCCGGGGACGTGCCACCACCGAGCTTCGTTCTCGACACTTCGCCAGGAAAACATCAGGTGGTCTGGCGCGTCGAAGGCTTCGACACCACTCAGGCGGAATCGCTGTTGCGTGCCCTGGCCTCGCAGTATGGCGGCGACCCGGCAGCCACTGATATTTCCCGGCTTTTCCGTTTTCCTGGTTTCACGAACAGGAAGTACAACGAGGCCTTTGTTGTGCGCGTCCATCACGAATCCGACGCCGTTTACCATCAGCAAGATTTTCACATCCACGAAGATTCGCCAGAATCTCCGAAAGATTTCACGGAATCACTCAGCGGCACGCGCCGGATGCCCACCGGTCACCGCAGCCAGTCGGAAGCAGACTGGGCTTACGCGAAACGAGCCCTCGCCCGCGGAGATGATCCTCAAATCATCATTCAACGTATCGCCGACTATCGCGCCGACGAAAAAAGCGACCCGATTTACTACGCTCGGCACACCGTCACAAAGGCACAGGCTGAACTCGTGCGACAGAGCCCTTCCGGGAGGTCTGCCGAAGGGCATGAAACACGCGAGAGGGAATCCGGCCTGAACCACTGACGTTCAGACAACGAACGGAGAAGGGACTGATGCCGTCTTCGCCTGCTGTCGTCGCCTCAATGCCCACGACACTGGAACCCTTTGTATCGGCGGACCAGGCGGCGCAATTTCTCTGTGTCAAACGCCGCTTTCTGCTGGAGCTCGCCCGCAGAGGCATATCCGGGGCGTATGCGCTTGGCACCGGAACCAAACGCAAAGTCTGGGTGTTCCGACTCTCTGAACTCGCCGCTTCTATCGGGCGGAACGAGACCCAAACACCAAATCTGCCAAAACCGTGTACGATCACATCTGGCAGTCCCCGCTGAAAAGAGGAGCTATGTCCTATCAGCGAGGATCACTCAAGAAAGTAAAACGCAGGGAAGGAGAGACCTGGGTGCTCAGATACCGGGTCACGAACGCGGAAGGAAAAAGAGTCGAGCACAACGCAATCATCGGACTTGTCCAGCAGCTTCCAAAAGACAGGGACGCATGGCGCGAAGTGGACCGTCTCGGGCTCGGGGTGCGGATCAACGACGCCCCTGCCATCGGCCGCGTGTCATTCCATTTTCTTGCGGAGCATTACCTTAAAGCCGATTTCGGGGCGGACGCCGTGCGCCCGAAATCGGTGAACACCATCAGCCACGTCGAAACCGTCGTGCGAGCCTACCTGACACCGCGATTCGGGAACGAAACCGCGGAAGACATCAAGCCGCTCGATATTCAGCGTTGGCTGAAATCGCTTCACGACGACACCGGTCTTGCCTGGACGACGATCTCGAAAATGCGGGGCGTCATGCGCCGCATCTACAAAATCGGAATCCTGCACGAGCACGTCTCGAAAAATCCTGTACTTCACGTCGAAACGCGCTCCAAGACTGACTACAAACCCATCACCATCACGCCCGCGCAGACGCTTGCGATCCTGAAGGCCCTCCCATCGCCTCTCCACTTTGGATTGGTTCTTACCTGTGCAGCTACCGCGCTCCGCGCTTCGGAGATGCTCTCACTGCGCTGGTCGGACGTAAGGTGGGACGAGGGAAGAATCCGGATTTCAAAACGCTGGGCGAAGGGCAAGGACGGCGAGACCAAGACGGAGGCGTCGGACGGATACGTGCCGATGCACCCGGTCCTGTCTTCCCGCCTGCTCTCATGGCGGGAGCAAAGCCCTTACGCGAAGGATGAAGACTTTGTGTTTCCGTCGCTTCGCGCAGAGGGCCGCGTTCCACTCTCCGCTTCGATCTTCGTCGCTGATTATCTGCGCCCGGCCGCAAAGAAAGCCGGGGTGCGGATCGAGGACGGACAACGGTTCGGACTTCACAATCTTCGCCACTCACTCAGCAACTGGCTGGTGAACAAGGCGAAAATCGAACCGAAAACCGTTCAGGGAATTCTGCGTCACGCGAAAGTCCAGACGACGCTCGATCTGTACACGCAGGAAGACAGCGACGAAACGCTCGCGGCGCAGGGAGAATATCTTGCGGCCCTGGGCGTGGGGAGTCCGATGGTGCAGTAAATTGTGGGTTGGATTGTGGGTTGAGGCTTTTGGTGCAACACCCGGTAACCTACTGAAAAGAATGGTGGGCCTGGGTGGACTTGAACCACCGACCTCGCCCTTATCAGGGGCGCGCTCTAGCCACCTGAGCTACAGGCCCATCGTTGCGTACAAAGTGGCAGGTACTTCCCGCAACTTTAAAATTCTACCACGGCTGTTTACGTCTTGCACGAGCCGCGATTGCCCCAGCGTGCCAAAATCGGCAGGCTACTGCACAAATCCGACGTTGGGAGTTGGCCCGCTTCCTTCCGGCAATTCTTTGATCGGGCCAAACTGGGCCTCGTATCGAGCAATATTCTCGCCCAGTGCCCGCCAGATTCGCTTCGCATGTCCCGGGCTCACGATCATGCTGCTCAGCAGCTTCCCCTGGGCTCCGTTGGGGAAAATGTAGATGAAGTTGAGCGTGAACTCCTCCACGCTGTGATGAATCATCATCAAATTGCTATAGAGCCCCTGCAATTCCTTTTCATCGGCCTTGATCTGCATCTGTCCCGGTTGTGGTGGCTGTTGCTCGCTCATCGTCGTCTCCGTAGTTTCTCTTTCAAGGTATCACAACGGGCGTTTGGCGTTCGGCGCCCGGTAGTGGCTTCTCTCTGCACGGAGCGAGCAGAGGCTCTCCCTACGCGAGCCCGGGTTGATTTGCCGTCGCTATTGCAATCTCCGCTCCAGTCCCATTGACAATCTCCTGTGTTAAATGTAGTTTTGTAGATGTATTAACCATAGTTAACGAATGGCTGACTCCTCCAACACCCTCCTCGATTCAGCACCGATCCCACAACCCGCGGGCCGTGCTCCGTCGCTTCCGGAATCGCACCGCACTATTCCCATTCCCTCCACAGCCTCCTGGCTCCGCAAAGTTTTCGCCTTCGCCGGCCCCGGCTACCTCGTCGCGGTCGGCTACATGGACCCGGGCAATTGGGCCACTGACCTTCAAGGCGGCTCTCAGTTCGGCTACACGCTCCTCAGCGTGATTCTCCTCAGCAACCTCATGGCGATGCTGCTGCAAGCGCTCTCCGCAAAACTCGGCATCGTCACCGGCCGCGACTTGGCGCAAGCCTGCCGCGAAACGTACTCCCGCCGAACCTCCTTGGTTCTCTGGATTGTCTGTGAAATCGCCATCGCCGCCTGCGACCTCGCCGAAGTCCTCGGCTCTGCCGTCGCGCTCCAGCTCCTCTTCCACATTCCTTTGCTACTCGGCGTGATTCTCACCGCACTCGACATCCTCATCGTCCTGCTCCTGCAGGGCCGCGGCTTTCGCCTTCTCGAAGCGGCCGTCATCACGCTCATCCTCACCATCGCCGGTTGTTTCGCTTACGAAATTTTCTTCGCGCGCCCGCTCTGGCTCACCGCCGCCCATGGCTTTCTGCCGAACGCTGAAATTCTTCGCAATCGCGACATGCTTTACATCGCCATTGGCATCCTCGGCGCCACAGTCATGCCGCACAATTTGTATCTCCATTCGAGTCTTGTCCAAACGCGCGCTTTCGGCTCTGAGCCTCGCCAGCGCCGCGAAGCCCTCCACTACGCTATCTTTGATTCAACTTTCGCTCTCGGCTTCGCGCTTTTTATCAACGCTGCGATCCTCGTTCTCGGCGCCGCGGCGTTCCATTCTCGTGGCCTCAATCATGTCGCAGACATCACCGAAGCCTATAAACTTCTGACGCCGACTCTCGGCGCGAGTCTCGCCAGCACGCTTTTCGCCTGCGCGCTACTCGCCTCCGGCCAAAACTCCACGCTCACCGGTACACTTGCCGGGCAAATCGTCATGGAAGGTTTTCTCCAGATCCGCCTCAGGCCTTGGATTCGCCGCCTCATCACTCGCAGCATTGCCATCGTTCCAGCCATTCTCGTCATTGGCATCGCCGGTGAATCCAAACTGAGCATGCTCATTGTCCTCAGTCAGGTGATTCTCAGCTTCCAGCTTCCATTCGCGGTCATTCCGCTCGTGCAATTCACCAGCGATCGCCGTCGCATGGGGGAATTCGTGAATTCCCGAATCACCGTCATCGTTGCTTGGATCGTTGCCGCAGCTATCCTGATTCTTAACGGCGAGCTCTTGTGGCTCACATTTCGGCACTAATTTGGCAGCGACGTCTCCAAACTCCCAACGTTCCGTGAGAAAATTTCCTTGATGCCAAATCCGAAGCAGCCCAAGTCCTCGCGCAACACCGCCATTCTTCTCGTAATTCTTTTTGCCTTGGCGGCTTACTTTGCCTATACGGCGTTCTCCCGCGCCATCTGGTCGATCCCGCCTGAGGCGAAGCTTGTGAAGAATCCTAGTCATGACGATCCCGCAATTGCCGCAAAGCAGATTCTTCCCGTCTACCTGGATAAATGTTCCGAATGTCACGGCGAAACGGGGCAGGGAAATGGCCCGCAAGCCAAGATGTACGACCCTCGCCCCTCCATGCTTACCGACGCGCCGCATCTCGCCACGGTCACCGACGGCGAACTCTTCTATGTCATTTCCGAAGGGCACAAGCCTATGCCGTCCTACAAACGGAAACTCTCGGAAGACCAGCGCTGGCAGCTGGTTCTCCTAGTTCGCGCCTTTTCCCACACGGTTTCTCCGCAGCCTTCTCTCACACCTCAACCTTCCAAGTGACGCGAGCCTGCATCTCGCGTTATCCTCTCTTCGCACTTTTTCCACTCTCCGAGGGAGCTTCATGCGCAAATTTTTAGCCGTGACGGTTTTCAGTCTCGCAATCATTTCCGTATCACAAGCCGCGCCATCCGGCGGGGCAGTTCGTTGCGGCAAGCTCGTGGATGTCCGCTCCGGTAAATTGCTCGAAAATCAGCTCGTCTCCTTCGACGCCAACGGAAACATCACCTCCATCGCCAAAGTCAGCGCTGCATTGCCACCGGGCACAATCGATCTTCCGCAGGCCACCTGCCTCCCCGGCCTGATAGACGTCCACACTCACATCACCGCCGACCCAACCGGCAATGGTTACGCCGGCCTTGGCATCAGTGTTCCGCGCGAAGCTGTCACCGGCGTAAAGAACGCACGCCTCACTTTGCTCGCCGGATTCACGACTGTTCGCAATGTTGGCGCATCCAGCTTCACAGACGTCGCCGTCCGCGACGGCATCAACGCCGGAGAAATTCCCGGACCGCGCATGTACGTTTCCGGTCCGCCGCTCGGCATCACGGGCGGCCATTGCGACGACAATCTTCTTCCGTTCGAATATCATCACGTCGCAGAAGGCGTTGCCGATGGCCCCTGGGCCGCGCGCGCAAAAGTCCGCGAAGTCATCAAGTACGGTGCGGACGTCATCAAGATTTGCGCTTCCGGCGGCGTGCTTAGCAAAGGAGATCAGCCCGGCACGCCGCAATACACGCTCGAAGAAATGACCGCCATCGCCGAAGAAGCCCACAAACTCGGGCGCAAAGTCGCCGCTCATGCCCACGGCACGCAATCCATCAAGGACGCGATTCGCGCTGGCATCGACTCCATCGAACATTCCAGCCTCATCGATGACGAAGGCATCGCCCTCGCCAAGCAGCACGGCAGCTATCTCGTCTTCGATATTTACAATGACGATTTCATTCTTCAGGAAGGCGCCAAAGCGGGAATGCTTCCCGAATCTATCGAAAAAGAAAAGAAGATCGGCCGGCTCCAGCGCGAAAATTTCCGCCACGCATTTACGGAAGGAGCGAAAATCGCGTTCGGCACCGATTCCGGCGTTTATCCTCATGGCGACAACGCAAAACAGTTCGGCAAAATGGTCGAGTGGGGTATGAAGCCCATTGATGCGATTCGTTCCGCCACGCTCGCCGCCGCGGATCTGATCGGCATTGGCGGAAAGGCCGGATCTATTGAAGTTGGCTACTACGCCGACATCATCGCCGTCGATGGCAATCCTCTCGAAAACGCTCCCGTTCTCGAAAACGTCAAATTCGTCATGAAGGGCGGCGTGGTCGCTCGCAATGACTTCGCCGCGAAATAGCTCTCGCGCAAACACGAACTGTGCTCGATCTGCTTCCAGCGTTCGGCCATCTGAATCCGCGTTTCGCGGCATTTTTGATGATGGTGTTGCTCGTAGGCGCCGCCATTCCGCTCGCCCTCGCGTGGACAAAAATTCTCCCTCAGGAGCGCGAACCTTTTTCTCGGCCGGATCTCCCGCGCACAAAATCGAAGCCCGACATTGTTGCGCTGTTTTTCCTGTGCAACGTCTCGCTGAGCTTGATCGCTGCAATCCCGCGAATCGCGGACACGCTTCATCTGGAAGTTTTGGCTCAATTGCTTCCGGCCGCCTGGCTTGAAACGTTCACCATGATTTTTCTGATTTGGCTGGTCTTCGTTCCCGCGCTCGCCGCCGCCTATTCCGCCGTCCGCGTCAATCCCATCCGTACGCACCTCATTGTTGGCGGCATTCTCGTCCTCGTCCTCTGGCTTCTCTCTCCGACGCTTCTCGGCTCTCTGACCACACGTCCTTAAACGAGCTGATCTTCAATCGAAAATAAAAAAGGCCCGGAGTCGCCTCCGAGCCTTTCCGCTTTCCATTTTTTAACTCTTATGCCGTCGCTGACTTTACTTGCTGCAACGCTGTCGCCACTTCCTTCAAATCGGGCACCACCGGAATGTCATAATTCTTGATCCAGCCGATCTTTCCCGCCTTGTTCACGATTACGATCGCGCGACCCGTGATCCCCTTGTCCGCCAAATAGACGCCGTACTTGTCCGCCATCGCGCCGCGCGGCTGAAAATCCGCCAGCAACGAGTACTTAATCCCCATCTTCTCCGCGTATGCCTTGTGCGACCACACGCTGTCCACGCTCACGCCCAGCACTTCCGCGTCCAGCGTCTCAAACGCCTTCATCTCGTTCACAACGCATGCGTGCTCGTTCGTACAAACCGGACTCCAATCGAGTGGATAGAAGATCAGCACCACATTCTTCTTTCCCGCGAAATCCGAAAGCTTCACTTCCTGTTTGTCCTGATTCTGCAGCGTAAAATCCGGCGCTGCCTGTCCGACGGCGATGCTCATGGTCTTTCCTCCCGAATTCGATTCCTTGAAATGTCGCTCTTCAGTCTACCCAATCCCTGCGCCCCCGCCAAACCTCTTGAGCTTCTTCTCTTTGCTTCCTTATTCTTTCAGGACTACACTCCTCCCGAGATGTTTCCATGTCATCCGAAGCTACCCGTCGCGCTCCGTTCATGTCTTTAAAAGAGCTGACAGATCTCTACCGCAAGCTCGTCAACGCCTTCGGCGATCCTATTGCGATTTCAAAATTTGGTTTCACAGTCGAAGAGGCGGAGCGCCTCTTTTCCGGCTTCGACGAGGACTACCACATCAGCCGTTTTTTCCACTTTACCGAAGAACCCGCTGCTCAGCGTTATTCCATCGACGGCTTTCCCGCCACCCACGTCGCCATCGATCCCGAAATCGAATCCATCCTATAGTCGCCCAATAGAGTCGCTGGCATCCTCAGTGTCCCGTCCGAACCGGGCAGTCTCAGCGTCAGCTTTTTCCCGGCTTCCACTTCTGCAAAAATGCCACCACATCTTCCTTCGAAATCCTTTTCGCCGACTCAAACTCTCCCTGCTTTTGGCTGTACAGCAAAGTTCCGTTGCTTTCTAACACAGCAGACGCTGGCACTCCGCGTTTCAGCGGCACGTCATATTTTTCGGCCACATCCAGATTCTTGTCGTACTCTCCGATATTCACGTGCACCACAACGAAACTCTTGTTCACGATCGGCGCAATCTCCGCGCTTCGGAACGCGGCATCTAACGCGTGGCAGTCGTAGCACCAATTTCCACCAAACACCAGAATCACGCGCCGGTGCGTTTTCGCCGCACTCGCCAGCGCTTCCGCAATCTCCGCTTTCGCATCCACGTTCTCTGGATAAATCACGCGCCGCTCGGTCGGCGCAGGCAGCCCCTGTTTTGCTTGCCCGACTGCAAACGTTGCCCCCAGTCCGCCTGCCGCCAGACTCAAGAGCGCCGCACTCAACATTAGTTTTCGCATCTGATTTACCTTAGCCCTTTATTGCTCCACTGAATTTCAGTCTATGAGATGCCCCAACACTGCGCAAGTTGCGGCTCAGTAGCGTAGCCACTCCTGGCTGCGCACTCCGACTGCGGGTGCGCTCCAATCCGTCCCCGTCTGCCTGCTAAAATAGACGCATGTACGCGCAAAAGTTCTCCGTCGACGTCGTCATCCTCGGAAATAAAAAGCCCTGCCCCCTCGACTGGCTCGATCAATTCTGCATGCGCAATTTCACCAACTCCGCCGATTTCGACGATACGCTCCCCGTCGCCGACGGGCGCATCGAAGCCAGCTATCGCCTCACGCCCGAGCGTTTCGCGGAAGGTCTCGCTGCCTGGCTCACCCAGCGCGGCAAAGGCGAGGGCCAGCCGGTCCTCGTCGAAGTTCATCCGCTTTAGCCAACCCTGCGCGGTAAGTTTCTCCAAGACGTAATATTCGCTGGTTCGGATGAGCCAATTTCGGACTTTTTCAAAGGAATTCACCGCCACCCAAAATAATCAGCGCCTCACTCATCCGCTCCCTCTCTCACCCCGTATAGCTAACCGGGCACCAACCCAATCACAAACTGAGGAAAAGGAAAGTCACGAAAATGAAAAAGCTCTTCGCAGTTCTCGCACTGGCGGCATTTACCTTTGTCGGCGCTTCCGTCGCGTCCGCGCAAAAAATGGAAGACCCCATGGTCGGCGGCGCGCCGATGTACCCGACCAAGGACATCGTCGACAACGCCGTCAATTCCAAGGACCACACCACGCTCGTCGCCGCGGTGAAAGCCGCCGGCCTCGTCGACACGCTCAAGTCCGCTGGCCCATTCACGGTATTCGCTCCAACGAATGACGCCTTCGCAAAACTTCCCGCCGGCACCGTGGACACGCTCCTCAAGCCCGAAAATAAAGACGCGCTCACGAAAGTGCTGACGTATCACGTAGTAGCCGGCCGCCTCTCCGCCAAGGATCTCGAAAAGGCCATTAAGGCTGGCCACGGTACCGCCGAACTCAAGACCGTCGCTGGCGGAAAGCTGTTCGTCATGGCCAACGGCAAAAACGGCATCTCCATCAAGGACGAAAAGGGCGGCGTTTCGAATGTCACCATCGCCAACGTCTTCCAATCCAACGGCGTCATTCACGTTGTCGACTCCGTCCTTCTCCCGCAGTAAGTTTTCGGCAACGCCGGTGTAGGGCCGGCTTTCTGAAACCGGCCTACGGTTGATACAACACCAGCATCTCCAAATAAAAGAGGCGGCTCCCGCGAGCCGCCTCTTCGTTTTTTTTCAATCTATTTCACGCCGCCGAATCTTTCTTCTCCCCATTCACCAGCGCTCGTATCTCCGGCAACATTTGTCTCGCTGCTTCTTCTCCCGCATGCACCAACTCCGGCGTCTTCGAAAAATCGTCCCATGCATAAGGATGCACATCCGGCTCAATGATCAAATCTGCCTGCTGCCGCCACGCGATGTCCGCATGCCGCTGAATAATATTGAACGACCGGCTGATCACTTCCACCGCCGTCCGCGGCGTTCCCTCCGAGCTCGACTCCAAATAAACCGCAATCACCACATCCGCTCCCAGGAGCAGCGCGCCTTCCACCGGCACCGGCGCCGTCAAAAATCCGTCCACCAGCGTACGCCCGTCATATTGAATCGGCACAAACAGCGCCGGATACGCGCACGACGCCCGTAGCACCGGCGCAATCGGTCCGCTCGAGTAATACACGGTCAATCCCTGATTCAAATCGCTCGTGCTGATAGCCAGCGGCGTTTTCAATTCTTCAAACGTCTTCGCCGAAGTCAGCCGCTCCAGATATTTTTCCATTCGCTGATTCGTCGCAAGCCCCAGCCACGACGGCGTCCATCGCCCGAAATCCGCAAACGTCGTCGCACGCCCCGTCGCTTCCATATCTTCCAGCGACGCCCCCGCGCAATACGCCGCGCCAATCAGCGCGCCAACGCTCGTCCCCGCCACGCAATCAATCGGAATCCCCGCTTCACGCAAAACGCGCAACACACCAATGTGCGCAATCCCGCGCGCAAATCCTCCTGCCAGCGCCAACCCCACCCGCGGCCGTCCGCTGCGCGCCTTTTCTTCGCCGTACGCAAACGCGCGAAATCGGTCCTTCGCCGACCTCAGCCAATCCATCGCCGAATTCACCTTCCCGTCTGGCATCTTGGTACCATTTTAGGTCCGTACGGCCCCGCGCGCCTCCCGTTTGACCGCTGCTTGCTGGTTTTGTAACCTGTCCCTTCGCACACACCGCTCCAAAAAGGTCCCTCATGACTCGTTCGATTCAGAAGGCTGTCGTCCTCGGCGCTGGCACCATGGGCGCTCGCATCGCAGCCCATTTTGCAAACGCCGGTTTGCCCTGCATCCTCCTCGACATCGTTCCTCCCGACCTCAAGCCCGATGCTTCACCCGCCGATCGCAACAAAATCGCCCGCGCCGGTCTCGACGCCGCAAAAAAATCCCGCCCCGCCGCTTTTTTCACCCCCGCCCTCGCCGAAAAAATCTCCATCGGCAATTTCGAAGACGATCTCCCCCGTGTCGCCGAAGCTGATTGGATCATCGAAGTCGTCGCCGAAAATCTCGAAATCAAACGCAAACTCCTCTCTCGCGTCGCGCAATTCCGCAAACCCGGCGCCATCGTTACCACCAACACCAGCGGCCTCCCCGTCCATCTCATCGCCGAAGGTCTCCCCGAAGAGTTCCAGCAACACTGGGCCGGCACACACTTCTTTAACCCGCCCCGCTACCTGAAGTTAGTCGAAATTATCCCCGGCCCGAAAACTCTCCCCGACGTCCTATCCACACTCACTGAATTCTGCGATCGCCGCCTCGGCAAAGGCGTCGTCCCCGCCAAAGATTCCCCCAATTTCATTGCCAACCGCATCGGCACTTTCTCCATGCTCAACGCGCTTCGCCTCATGCAATCTCTTGGCATGACCGTCGAAGAAATCGACGCCTGCACCGGCCCCGCCGTCGGCTGGCCCAAATCCGCCACCTTTCGCACCGCGGACATCGTCGGCCTCGACGTCCTCGTCCACGTCGTGAAAAATATTTACGAAACCGCTCCCAACGATGAATCCCGCGAATTTTACAAAGTTCCCACGCTCGTCGAGGAAATGTTCAAACGCAACATGCTCGGCGATAAAACCGGCCAGGGTTTCTACAAAAAAGTAAAAGGCGCCGGCGAAAAAGAAATCCTCACGCTCGACGTAAACACGTTCGAATACCGCCCGCGTCAAAAAGCAAAATTCGCCTCGCTCGAAGCTGGCAAATCCATCGACGACACGCGCGAACGCCTTCGCGCTCTTGTCGGTCCCATCCTCGAAGGCCAAAAAGCCGACAAAGCCCAGCAATTTCTCTGGAGCGCACTCTCCGAAACCTGCTCGTACGCCGCCCGCCGCGTTCCCGAAATCTCGGACAATATCGCCGATGTCGACCGTGCCATGCGCTGGGGCTTCGGCTGGGAACTCGGCCCCTTCGAAATCGTCGACGCCCTCGGCGTTCAGAATTTCGCCGCGCAGCTCAAAAAAGAAAATCGCCCCGTTCCCTCGCTCATCGAAAAAGTTCTCTCCAGCGGTCGCAAAGGCTTCTACGAATCCGAGAAGGGAACTACCACCGTTTTCGACGTCGCCACTTCCGGCGCAAAAAAAATCGAAGAGCCGCGCGGCATCCTCATCCTCAAATCCCTGAAAGATGCCGGCAAGGAAGTCGAACGTAACTCTGGCGCCAGCCTCATCGATCTCGGTGACGGCGTCGTCTGCTGCGAATTCCACGCGAAAATGAACGCCATCGGCGCCGACCTCATCGCCATGATCAACAAAGGTCTCAAACGCCTCGAAACCGATTTCGACGCCATGGTCATCGCCAATCAGGCCGTTAATTTTTCCGTCGGCGCCAATCTCATGCTCGTTCTCGTCGCGGCGCAGGAACAGGAATGGGACGAGCTCCACATGGCCGTCAAGCAATTCCAGAACATCAATCTAGCCATCAAGTACGCGCGCAAACCGGTCGTCGCTGCCCCGCAAGGCATGGCACTCGGCGGCGGCTGCGAAGTCAGCCTCCACGCTGCGCGCATTCACGCTGCAGCCGAAGCCTACATCGGCCTCGTCGAAACCGGCGTCGGTCTTATTCCCGGCGGTGGCGGCACAAAAGAAATGCTCATCCACGCCAATGAAAACGCAGGTTTGAATGTAGCGACGGGCTTTAGCCCGGCATCTTCCTCTTCTCCCGAATCCGACCTCGATCTCTTCCACGCTCTCAAGCCCATCTTCGAAACCGTCGCCCTTGCCAAAGTCGGCGCCAGCGCCGAAGAATCCCGCGACCTCGGCTATCTCCGCCGCGAAGATCTCTACTCCATGAATTCTCAGCGCCTCGTCGCCGACGCAAAGGAAACCGCGCTCGCACTGTATCGCTCCGGCTGGAAGCCTGCCGCCGCAACTTGGCAGGAAGGCGCGCAATCCACCCAAATCAAAGTTCTCGGCGATCAATTTCTCTCTGCCGCAAAACTCATGATTCACATGCTCGTCCGCGGCGGCTACGCCTCCGAATATGACGCCGTCGTCGCCCGCAAACTCGCAAACATCTTCGCCGGCGGCCCGCTCACCTCGCCTCAACTCGTCAGCGAACAATACGTCCTCGACCTCGAACGCGAAGCCTTCGTCGGGCTCTGCGGCGAAAAACTCACCCAAGCCCGCATCGCCCACACCCTCAAAACCGGCAAACCCCTAAGGAACTGACGTCCATATGGCTATTATATTCGGGCAGTTGTCGGGCCGGCTTTCTGAAGCCGGCCGCTGCGTTGTAACGCTGGCATTCCCCCAACGATGAAGCGCTGGTTGTGGTAGGGGCCGCTTTCTGAAGCGGCCGTTTTATTGAACGCGTTCTCAATCCCCCAAACGATCCGCTTTCTCTCGCTCAACCGCCTGATTCCGTATTGCTCTAGCAAATAAATTTGTCTATATTCGTCAAAGGTGATCCCATGCAACGTCTCCTCGCCCCTCGCGAAGCCGCAAACATCCTCGGTATCAGCTATCCCACCCTCAAACAATGGATCTACCGCGGCAAACTCAAAACCGCCAAAACTCCCGGCGGCCATCATCGCGTCCCCGAATCCGAAATCGACCGCCTCATCCCCAAATCGCTCGAACGTGGCGAAGTCTCCGAACGCCGCGGCGCCTTCCGCAAAATCTCCGGCCGCAATCAACTCATCGGCCGCATCGTCGCCATCAAATACGACGGCCTCCTCGCCCAAATCACCCTCCGCATCGGTGAACAACAAATCACCTCGCTCATCACCGCCGACGCCGCCCGCGAAATGCGCCTCAAACCCGGCGAACGCGCCGCCGCCCTCGTCAAATCCACCGAAGTCATGATCCTTCGAGTCTAATCGTCCGCCATGCCATTTCTTCGCAAACTCCAGTGGCATAGGCTTCAGCCTGTGCTCTTACGACCGACAGCCGGTATTGTGGCCCCGGACACAGTCGTACCTCGGACAAGACCATCCGGACTGTTCAATTTTCTTCGTTTCCTCTGCGTTCTCTGTGCCTCTGTGGCAATCCCTCTTTCTTCTTCCGCCCAACAAACCCTCAAAATCGCCGCCGCCTCCGACCTCAAATTCGCCCTCACCGATCTCGCTGCCACCTACGAAAAACAAGCCGGCGTCAAACTCTCTCTCACCTTCGGCTCCAGCGGCAATTTCTTCGCGCAAATCCAAAACGGCGCTCCCTTCGACCTCTTCTTCTCCGCCGACTCCGACTACCCCCGCAAACTCAATGAAGCCGGACTCGTCCTCCCCAACTCCGCTGATTCTTACGCCATCGGAAAACTCGTGCTCTGGTCTCCCGGCAATTCCAAACTCACTCCCGAAAAATCCGGTTGGCAATCCCTTCTCGATCCCTCCGTCCAGAAAATCGCCATCGCCAACCCCGATCACGCGCCTTACGGCCGCGCCGCCCTCGAAGCCCTCAAAAACTCCGGCCTCTATGAAAAAATAAAATCCAAACTCGTCTTTGGCGAAAATATTTCCCAGGCCGCCCAATTCGTCCAATCCGGCGCCGCCCAGATCGGCATCCTGGCCGCCTCAATCACTGCATCGCCCTCCTTTGCCTTGGGCCACTCCTGGAAAATCCCGCAAGACCAATACACTCCGCTTCTCCAATCGTTCGTTGTCCTAAAAACTTCCGCCAACAAAGACGCTGCTCTCGCGTTCGTTGCTTACGTAAAATCTCCCGCGGCCCAGGCCATTCTCGAAAAGTACGGTTTCGCCAAACCTGAATCCCTCAGCCATCCCATTCCAAGGTAAGCTCTCGCGACGTCCATGACCGAACTCTTCCTCTCCTTCCGCCTCGCCTTCCTCGTCACCGCCATTCTTCTCGTCCTCGCCACGCCCCTCGCCTACTGGCTCGCCTTCTCAAAATGGCGCGCAAAGTTTCTCATTGAAGCCGTCGTCGCTCTCCCGCTCGTTCTTCCTCCCACTGTCCTCGGTTTCTATCTGCTCATCGCCATGGGGCCGCGCGGCCCGCTTGGCAAACTCTGGCTCGCTCTTTTCGGTCATACGCTCGCTTTCACGTTCACCGGTCTCGTTATCGCCAGCGTTTTCTACAGTCTTCCATTCTGCGTCCAGCCTCTCGTCGCCTCTTTCGAAAAAATCGATCCAAAACTCCTCGCTGCCTCTCACGTCCTCGGCGTCGGCAAAGAGCGAACTTTCTTTCGAATTATTCTTCCGCTCTCTCTTCCCGGCGCAATCACCGCCGCGGTTCTCACCTTCGCCCACACCCTCGGCGAATTTGGCGTTGTCCTCATGGTTGGCGGAAATCTTCCCGGTGCCACGCGCACTGTCTCCATTTCCATTTACGACCACGTCCAATCCATCGAGTACGTTGCCGCCAATCAACTCGCACTCGCTCTTCTCACAATCTCTTTCGTTCTTCTAGCTCTCGTTTACGGCGTCAACCGCCGTGTTGGTGTGCGATGGCTGGCGCGCTAGCTCCTCGTTCTCTCTCCGTCCGCGCGCGCCTTCAGCGCGGAGATTTTCATCTCGACGTGAATTTCCTTGCCGAGCCGGGAATCACCATCCTCTTCGGCCCATCCGGCGCCGGCAAATCCACCCTTCTCGATTGCATCGCCGGTCTCGTCACACCCGACGAGGGCGAAATTTACATCGGCGCACGCCAAGCTTTCTCCACTACACATTCCATCAACGGCGCTCCGCAAAGTCGTCACGTCGGTTACCTCTTTCAATCCGCAGCTCTTTTCCCGCACCTCACCGTGGGGCGCAACGTCGAGTACGGCATCTTCGATCTCCCCGCCGGCACTCGCGAAAACGCCGTCCGCGAAATTCTCCAGCTATTTCACGTCGGCAATTTGGCGGATCGCAAGCCCGCTCAACTCTCCGGCGGTGAAGCTCAGCGCGTCGCCCTCGCACGTTCTCTCGTTACAAATCCCAGCGCCTTGCTTCTCGATGAGCCGCTTTCCGCGCTCGACGCCGGCCTCAAAAACTCCATCATCGCGGACCTTCGCGTCTGGAACACGCTGCACGAAATTCCCATCCTCTACGTGACCCACGACCGCGCGGAAGTCGACGCGCTCGGCGAACGCGTCATCACCATGGACCAGGGGAAAATCCTTCAGCACGGAACTCCGCGTGACGTTCTCGACGCCCCGCGCCAGCGCAGCCTTGCTCAGGTCGCCGGTTTCGAAAATATTCTGGAGGGAACCGTAAAAGAAATCCGTCTCGACGACGGAATCATGCGCATCGCGCTAAAAAATTCCACCACTTCGATCGAGGTGCCGCTGGGTCACGCAAAACTCGGCGATCCAGTTCGCATCGCCATTCGTGCCGGAGACATCCTCCTCGCGCTCGAACGTCCCATGGGTCTTAGTGCGCGCAACATCCTGCAAGGCACTCTGCAATCCGCCGACCGGCGCAGCGTCACCATGATTTGCAAAATCGATGCGGGCGCCCTCTTTGAAGTGCACGTCACGCTCAGCGCTGCCCGCGCTCTCAATCTCCAGCCGGGAAGGGAAGTCTGGCTGGTCTTAAAAACCTATTCCTGCCATATAGTCGATTAAATAGCGCAGTTGCCGCTAGTGTGCAGCAGCCATTGCTGGCGCGAATTTCACTTCGTCCGCCAACAAATCGTTTCCCTTCGGCGTCGCGTGAATAATCACCCGCTGGCCCACCGCCAAATCCGTAAACTTCGCAGGTGTTCCTTCGCCGCCCTTGCCGTCCTTCTGCACGAAGATCGTCGTCGCCGTCAATTTCACCTGCACGATTTTCCCGTCGCCCAGTTTCACCGTTACCGCATCCGCCGTGACCGTTTGCAGGATGCCCATCACGTGCTTTTTGTCCCCGTGCGCCAGCACCGCCACCGCAATCACGAAGAATGAAACCATCACCGCCGCAATTCTCGCCTTCATCGTTCCTCCTCGACTGCTCCTCGTTTTTGCTTCCTCGGGCTGAAAACTCTTCTTCCCGGTCGCCGGATTATTTCTCCGCCGGCATAAACCGCACTTTCTGCGCCGTTGCCAATCCATCCTTTTCTGTAGCCTCGATAATCACTTCTTCCCCCGCCTGCAATTCCTTCATCGACGCTTTTTTATCCGCTTTTCCGTTCCAATAAGCCGTTGCCGCATTCACTTTCACAATCGTCACATTCTTCGGATCGCTCTGCACTTCCAGAAATCCCGCATGAATTCTATAAACGCGTCCCGTAATCATCTTGGGCTTCGCTTGCGCCGCTGCTTGCATTGCCGCAAAAGAACTCCACGCGATGCAGAGCGCAATCACCATCGCGCTCTTCCTTTTTTGTCCAGTCGCGCTCACCTTGCTCCTCATTCATGATGATGCATCGGCGCGCTCTCGGGTTGCGGCGCCCCGCCGTTCATAAAATCCTCTTCGCGCTGTTCCTCTGCTCGATCCTCCGGCCCTTTTGGATTGTACTTCTCCATTTCCAGCCGTTCTTCCACCGTTAGTTGCGGCAAATGCCGGAGGAACCGCACCAGTTTCCAGCTATCCTCCGCGCTCGCGTGCTCGCTTCCCCCGCCGAACGCAGGCATTCCCGTAAATCGCACTCCATTTTCAATGATCCAGAAAAGTTCACCGTCGGAAAGTTTCTGCGTATGTTCTCCGCTCAGATCCGGCGGCTTCGGATAGAGTCCGCGTCCCATTGGCATTTCGCCGCTCCCGTCATTCCCGTGGCATACCGCGCAATGATCCGCAAAATGTAGCCGCGCATCGCGTTCCACATCCGCCGAATCGGCCACCGGATTCGCCGTGTCGCGAGCGCCCGCCGGAATCGACAAGTGCCGCGATTTGCGCGCCACTATCGTTTCCAACCGCGATGGATTCGCCCGGGCGCTCAATCCATCGTGCAGAAAAGAAGCTGCAAACCACCCGCAGAAACCGAGCGCCGCGCCGCCGATCACTGCCGCGATCCACAAAAGTATTTTCAGGCCTCGCATCTGGCTCCCGCGAGTCTAGCGCACTCGCCCTTCGCCGCACACCGCTCGAATTTTATTCTGCTGTCACTACCAGCGCGCTGCACGGCTTCGCACCCGTCCGGCTATAACCGTGCGGCATTTGCGCGTCAAAATAAAGTGAATCGCCCGCGTCCAGATATTCCGTATCGCGCCCGATCTTCAGCGCCAGCCGTCCTTTCAGCACGTAAATAAACTCCACACCCGCATGCTGGTGCACGCGAACTTTTTCCTGCGGCACACTCCGAAAGTCCGCGAGGTAGGAATTGAATTTCCGGTCCGTCGCCGGATAGTCGAGCGATTCGAAATTGAACGACAGATTGTCCAGCCCCGGCGCTTCAGGAAATTTCAGCCGCTCTTTTTTCCGCGCCAGCGCGAACATGTGTTTCTGCCGCTCATCCGAAAAAAAATGTTCCAGCCCCACGCTGAACACCAGCGCAATCCGCGAAAGCGTCGGCAGCGTCGGGTAAAGTTTTCCGTGCTCCAGCTTTGAAAGCAGCGCCGGCGAAAGCCCCGTGTGCTTGCTCAATTCCACCAGTCCCATCTTTCGCCGCAGCCGCAGTTGCCGCAGCTTGTCTCCAAAGTGGTAGCGATCCAGCTCTTCCTTCAGATGTTGCGCAACCATCGTTCGCCTCCAGACGCGCTTTCCCCTGATGATTTGCTCATTTCATTATAGGAAATCCCGGATTTCCCCGCCAAATTCTCTTGACCCCTGTTCAAAACTATCCCAAAGTCTTTTCCCGTGCGTAATTTTTTAACTGGCGAACACTCCGTGCGAATTCGAATCCTCCTCGCGTGTTTTCTGTCTCTCATCGCGTTTCCAATTCTTCTTCGCGCCCAGGAACCCCCCGGCGCACTTCCCGCCGCGCCCGCGCCAGTTCCTGCCGCGCCGAAAAAATTCACGCCCGCTGATTCCTCCGCCGATCCCGATAATCGCCACGTTCGCGTCCTCCGTTTCAAAATTCCCGTCGACGGCAGCCTCGATCTTCCCAAACTCGCAAACGAAGGCCTGCTTCTCTGCCTCAAATGCGATCTTCTCCGGCGCATACCGGAGGGTGGCGACGGCGAGCCGTGGGAGGGTGGCCCGGGCAGCGCCTTATGGAACCGCGGAGGCGTCGGGTACAACATGGAGAATCGCGGCCCCGCCCCCGCCGAGCTCCTGCTCATCGAGCTCAAGGACTCCTACGCCATCACGCAGGTTCGCGTGCCGTACTCCGAGCGCGACCCCATGCTCGTCGATCCGTCTCATTTCCGTGTTCGCCTGGAAAACGATCAGGTCCGCGTCCTGCAGCTTTCCCTGAAACCACGCGACGGCACCGACGAGAGCCAATTCGCCGCGCGACTCGAGATCGCCCTCGACGATCTCCGCGCCAACGAACTGTTTCCCGGCGGAAAGTTAGTCGAGAGCTCGCAATCTTCCGGCGGGGCGAAGTGGAACGAGGCGCAACTGAAATCCATCATCAACGCCGGCGAAAAGCCGCTCGACGAACTCATCGTCGAATTCAAACATCCGTTTTGTTATCAGGCGGAAACTCTCAACAGCGAGCAGGATAAAAATCCGGAACTGAAGAAATATTTCTCGGAACTTCAGGGGAAAGTTGCGAAGCTCTGGTACAAAAAAATGCCGCCGGAGGTACGCGGAGGGGAAACCGGATTCCTGGCGCTGCGTCTGACGATTCAGCAGGACGGCACGCTTCTCGAAGACGGCATCGAGTTCCAGGAAGTATTTGCCAGCGATTCGCTGGTCGGGAAAGCTGTCAACGCCGTGCGCTCCGCTGCGCCGTTCCCTCCGTTGCCGAAAGCGATTCCAAACAAAGAGACGACGATTCGCTCTGTTTTTCTTTACAACCTTTCGTCGCGGCCCGGCGCCGGTTGCCACGACTGAACTTTTCTGCAGCTTTCACAAATGCGCATCTCGAATATTTGTTCGCCGTCATAACCTTGCGGAAGTTCGCGCGACGATTTCACCGCTCGCGGTTTGAAACGTCAGCACCAGGCTGTCTTCAATCGGCACGCTCTCGCTCGGCAACCCGAAGGTGAATTTCCATTCGTAGCGGGGCGCCAAATCTTCCGCCTCCGGCTTGATGTTGGGTTCCAGTTTGCGGATGTGCAGCACCGGATCGACGTAACGCGACGCGGGCCGCAGCGTGACGCCGTGCTTCCAGAATATCCGCAGCCGCAAACGGTCGAGGTCGTCTTTCGTCAGCGGCGGCTCCGTGGTTTTGTCTCCGAGCAGAAACGAGCACGGCAAATCGTGCAGGAAGATCGACACATCGAGCTTTGGCGGATATTCCGTTACCGCTTCCGTTCCGCGCAGATATTTCGTTCCACTTTCATCGTCGACGCGTTTCAGATTTTCGAAAAATCCGGAGGCGGTGGCCTGACCGGTCATGCGGAAGCAGGGCCCGTGGGGAATGCGGCCGTCGGTTGCGAAAAACGCGCCACCTTCGAGGTTCCAGACGGTGCGGGGCAGCGGCTTCGTGTCCTTGGGGTTTTTCTGCGCGCAGAAAAGTGAAGCGCTGGGCAGAAGCGATGAGCCGAGCAGAAGACCCGCGCGGAGAAGGAACCCAGCCTTCATTTAGCGGCCTTCGTCAAAAAGGAAATTTTCCCCGAGGTGTAGAGCATCTTGCCGTCGGGCGTTGCTTTCCCCGGAATTTTGTTTTCGATGAGCATTTCCGTGGCGGTCATTAGTTCGTCGAGAATTTCCGGCTGCGCCACGGGAATATTGTGCGCGCCGAGAACCATCTTCACTTCGGGCTTCAGGTTGTGCAGCTTCGTGACCGAGGCGACGTACGCTTTCATGTCCGTCTCCGGCCGGAAAAGCCAGATCGGCCCGGGATAATACGTGTCGCCGGTAAAGAGCAAACCGTTTTCGCGATCGAAGAGGGAAATCGCATCGGGCGTGTGGCCCGGCGTGGCGATCACTTCCACGGTGCGGCCGCCGAGATTCACCTTGAAGCCGTCATGAATCGTGATGGAAATGTGCCAGGGTTTGGTGCGATACGTCTTCGGGTCGAACCCTTTGGGCAACTCGCCGCAAATCTCTCCGGGAGCGATTTCCGCCTGCGCGTCTTCCGAGGAGCCCTTCGCGTTGGTGCGCGTGAACGCCGTGTCCATGCCGAAAACGAAAGGGAAGCGCCAGTTGTCGCCGACGTGGTCGTCGTGCGTGTGCGAATTCATCACGACGACCGGACGCGAAGTCAGCCGCCGGACGACTTTTTGAATGTCGGCAATGCCCATGCCGGTGTCGAACAGGACGGCTTGTTTTGTGCCGACGATTAAATACGCAATCGTCTCTTCCGATTGGTGCGGTTCGTAAATCGCAAACGTCGCCGGCGCCACTTTGTAGACTTCAAACCAGGTTTCGTCGGACAGCACCCGTTGCAGCGTTTTGTACTCCGCCCGCGGCAAAGCCTTGCACCAGTCCGGTATGTATGCCGAAGTCTGCGCGGCGGCGGGAAAAGAAAGAAAAAAACTTAACACAGAGAGCGCAGAGATCGGAGCACAGAGGCCACGGAGAAATCTCAAACCGACGAAAATGATCCTCTCGCTCATTTAGTTGTTTGCTCCTCTGGAATTGGACCGGGCAAGTCCTCATTTAACGCAGAGCTACGTTTCGAGTCGCGACGACGATAGTAGCGACGCACGGCGATATAGGTAAGGATGAAAGGCAGGGCAAGAAGCAAAATAAACGAATCTTTGCCCATGAGGTCGTCAAGCCATTTGGGCCACGCAATTACGAAACTCAAGAACGCCACCAAGGGACTCGAAACAAGAACCAATAGATATCCCCATCTGCCCCACTCGCCAACTCCGAATAGCATCATTAAGGCCGCAACGAATGCCAACACGAGCGCAAGGTAAGGACTCATCCAGTGTTCTCTAGGCGATGAGAACTCCATGACCAAAGAGAGCATCGAAATCCATATCAGCACGAAGCCGCCAACTCCGAAAACAACAAACCGGAACGCTATCCACACTTTTCCTGCTAATGCCCGGGCTGCGCTCATTTGGGCGATCCCACAAAAATGGATTTGGGGAGCATCATGTGGACGCCTTTGTTGCCGTCGACGAGTTCGGTGATGTGGAGGTCGGCGGCGACGCTGGAGAGCATGTAGGCATCGTCGCGGGAAAGATGTTTTTCGGTGACGAGGAAATCGATCATTTCGTGGACGGCGAGCTGCGCGCACATGTTCAAATCGTCGTTGAGGCCCATGGTGATGTAGTGGGTGGGTGTTTCGGCGCGCGGCCATTTCAGGTGCAGGTCTTTGCGCACGATAAATTGAAACGTGCCGATGAGCGAAGTTTCGAGCGCGGTGATGTCCACTTCGCCGTCACCTTGGCCGGCGTGGCCGTCGCCGACTTCAAAGAGAGCGCCGGGCGCGTGCACGGGAATATAGAGCGTCGTGCCGGCGACGAGGTCCTTGTTATCCAGATTGCCGGCCATGATCCACGGCGGCGCGCTGTTGAAGCGGCCGGCGCTTTCCGGCGGCGCATCTCCCATGCTGCCAAAAAAAGGATGGAGCGGAATTTCGATGCCCGGCGCGAATTTTGCGATCATGCGTTTTTCGTCGAGCGGAATGATTTTGATTCTCGAGTAAGGAAAATCGTCGGGCAGGTAGCCGCGGCCCGGTCCGAAGGCGTTGTAGGCGTAGGGAATCGCCAGCTTGATGGAAAGAATTTTGACTTCGAGCACGTCGCCGGGTTGCGCGTCTTCGATATAAATCGGCCCCGTCAAAATGTGCCCGCCCGGGCCTTTGTCTTTCACCTGGTCGGTGATGTCGCGCAGCGATTGCTCGACCTCGGTTGGCGGCACGCCCGCTTCTTCCAGCCGCTTCGGACTATTCGTAATCACCGTTTGAATCTCCACCGTGTCGCCCGACTTCACGCGCAACACCGGCGTAGCCTTCGCGTCGTAATACCCCCAAGCCACCGTCTTCGGCGTCGCCTTCAGCGTGTGCGTTGTCTGCGCCATCGTGCGGGAAGAAGAACCCAACAGCATTAGAGTAGCTACTAAGATCGTTGTTGCCGCGCGTCTCATTGCTGGCCTTTCTCCTCCGTCTTGACGTTGCGCGGCAGGCGTGGAACAGGCGAATTCCATTTCGATTTCTCTTCCGCTCTGATGCGAGCCCTTTCTGCCGCTATCCGCTTTTGTTTTCGCACCTTGTCGATTTGCCGCTGGAGACGAGTTATCCAAGAAGGATTCGCTTTGAGAAAGGCTCTCAGTTCACTGGATCGAGTCTGATATGCCAGCCAACTGATTTCGTCGTCTCTAAACACTTCTGGATTCTTCTCAAAGGCGGTGACGCTCTCCCTGAACCTTTGAATCACAATCGCTCGGTGCTTTGTTTTCCACTCAATTGAGCGCTTTTTTGAGTCCGCAAGCCTTTCTAAAGCTTTCTTAAGACTAGACACTCCCCACTTATGGTTTTTCTCGCGGCTTAGCCCTTTTCTAATCATTTCCCGAGTGGTTTCGTCATCGCCTTCTTTGAGCACGTCGATTCGTTCTGGACTCATCGCTTTGTGCAGTACTGCGTCGACCGCTCTGCGATATTTCCGATTGACCCGTTTCTTTCGTTTTGCCCAAGCACACGCCATTCCTCGATCACCGTCAAATGTTTGGGTTCGGTGATCTTTATCGTACGAAAGCCGTTTCTTTTCTTGTGGTGTTAGTTTCTCTTTCATCTGTCTTTACTCAGACTCATGGATGTGTCATGTCCTCGGGTTTGACGGCGGCGTCGAATTCTTCGGAGGTGACGTAGCCGAGCTTGATGGCGGCTTCGCGGAGGCTGATGCCGGAGTGATGAGCGGCTTTGGCGACTTTGGCGGCGTTGTCGTAGCCGATTTTGGGAGCGAGCGCGGTGACGAGCATCAGGGAATTGGCCACGTAGTGGTCGATTTGGGCGCGATTCACTTCGATGCCGGCGACGCAGTGGTCGACGAAGGAGTTGCAGGCATCGGCGAGAAGTTCGACGCTGTGCAGATAGTTGAAGATCATGACCGGCTTGAAGACGTTCAATTCAAAGTTGCCTTGCGAGCCGGCGAAACCGATGGCGGCGTCATTGCCCATGACCTGAACGGCGACCATGGTGAGCGCTTCGGACTGCGTGGGATTTACTTTGCCGGGCATGATGCTGGAGCCCGGCTCATTTTCGGGAAGGGTTAGTTCGCCGAGGCCGCAGCGCGGGCCGGAAGCGAGCCAGCGAACGTCATTGGCGATTTTCATGACCGAAGCCGCCAGCGTTTTGAGCGCGCCGCTTGCGAAGACGATTTCGTCGTGCGCAGAAAGCGAAGCGAATTTGTTGGGATGCGAGCGGAAAGGAAGTCCGGTAAGTTCGGAGATTTTCCTGGCGGCGCGTTCGGCAAATTCGGGATGCGCGTTGAGGCCGGTGCCGACGGCCGTTCCGCCAATCGCCAAATCGTAGAGGCCATCGAGTGCTACGGCGATGCGGCCACCGTCGCGGTCGAGCAGACTTACCCAGCCGCCAAACTCCTGGTCGACGGTGAGCGGCGTGGCGTCCTGCAAATGGGTGCGGCCGATTTTTACGATGCCTTTGAATTCGCGGGCTTTGGCGTCGAGGACGTCGCGCAGTTTTTTTACGGCGGGCAAAAGTTTGCGCGCGGTTTCGGTTGCTGCGGCGATGTGCATCGCCGTGGGAAACGTATCGTTCGAGGATTGCGACATGTTTACGTCGTCGTTGGGATGAATCGGCTTTTTGCTGCCCATCACGCCGCCGGAAATTTCAATCGCGCGATTGGAAATCACTTCGTTGGCGTTCATGTTGGTTTGCGTGCCGCTGCCGGTCTGCCAGACGCGCAAAGGGAAGTGGCCGTTGAGTTTTCCGGAAATGACTTCTTCCGCGGCTTCCGCGATGAGTTTCGTTTTGTCCGCGGAAAGTTTTCCCAAATCCTGATTCACGAGCGCGGCCGCTTTTTTGAGGATGCCGAACGCGCGAATCAGCTCCGGCGGCATGGTGTCTTTGCCAATGGCGAAGTGGATGAGCGAGCGCGCCGTCTGCGCGCCGTAGTAGCGGTCGGTTGGGACCTCGATCGGGCCCATCGAGTCGGTTTCGGTGCGGGTAGGCCCGACATTTTCAGGCAGATGCGCGAGCTTTGTAGCTTCAGACATGGGACAGCTCCTTAGGGTTCCTGGTGCCAAGTTTAGCAGCGTAGCGACCGCGTTGAGCGAAGATGGTTGCAATGGGTGCGGCCCCCGGCAGCGTAAGAGAGGTCCCTCGGCTCCCGGTGTTCGCTCGGGCTGGAGATGCTTCTTCGGATTTGCAGGAGAGATCCCTCGCCCAAAAAGCAACGGCTCGGGACAAATGCCGTGCGTCGGGGATTTGGTTAACCATAATCACCCCCCACCCCCTTGTTTTTTGTAAGTGTTGATTCCAAAGGGACTTTAAGTCCAATGTTTTGTAAGTGTTCATTATAAAGGACTTGCAGGAGGATTTTTTGTAAGTGTTCATTCCAGAGGGGTTAGCGGAAATTGCGGTTTGGTTACACTTGAGGGGGAGAGGCCGGCGAGGGGAAAAAATCGCGGCCGGGTGAGGGAAAGCGGCCCTGCAAAACATCACAGCCTATGATATCATAAACGTCATATTTGTCAAAGTATTATTATAAGGCTTTTGTTTGCAGCGAGTTGGACGGGGATTATTGTTCGAATGAGATTTGGGGCGGCTGAAACGGGCACTGGAGGTGTCGGGGTGGAGTCCAAATAGTGCCTATGTCTCCCAAAAGGTTCTACCTGGCCGGTCTTGGCCTGATTTTGCTGGCGGTGGCGGTTGGATGGGTGCTGGGGGATGCAATCCGGTCAGATCCCTGGAGGCCGTTTTATTATTATTATTCGGTTGAAGCGAGTTTTTTGGAATTTCTGGTTATGTCGCTCGCGGGCGGAGGATTGGTTTCCATCCTGCGAGGATTGAAGTTGGCTCTCGGTTGGGATTTGCCGCGGCCAGCGCTCCCGCGGATTTTTCCTGAACTTCAATTACAAAATGTGACTCGGTGGAAGAAGCGAAGCGATGGCGCTTCGCTTGTGACGGCAAGTTGGAACGCGTTTTCGGTGTCGTGGATTTGCGTGTTGGTGACGCTCGTGACGATCTTCATGACTCTTGGCCACGGTCGGACTCCGACAGGTTTGCCAATCGAGTGGAGAGAACGAAGCCATATCCGGGCGACGGAGAGTCCGTGGGCCGAGACGACGAGCGTCTACATAGGGGATCAAGGTCAGTTCTATGTGAATGGAAAGGCGCTCAAAACGAGAGACCTAAAGGCAACGCTGAAAGAGGAACTGGAGCGACGGGCCGAGTGGACGGTTTATGTAGAAGCTGATCCTAATTCAGCGTTCCTGTATACCGCCAATGCGATCGATACGATACAGGGATTGGGTGGGAAAGTGGTTTGGATTACACCGAAGATGCGGGCGGAATGGCAGAAGCGGAATGATTCGCCGCGAGAATGAAAGTCGCGGCTCGGTTCCCGCTGCGGCGGTACGGTCTGGGAAAAGGCGGCGGATGTTAGTGCTTGAGGGCGGCGCCTTTGCGGGGAAAGAAAATTTTGCCGGGCGGGTCGACGCCAAATTTTTTCGAGTAGTTGCCCTGATTGACAGCGATGCCGATGCGGCCGCGCGAATCCTGATAGAGAAGCGAATCGCCGACGGGCACGTCCATGAAGGTTTTGCCGAAAGGAAGGACGAGGGTTTTGCCGTTGAGCTGGAAGCTGACCTTGTCGCCGACGGCGTAGCCGAGCGCGCGGAAATCGTCGCCCAGCACGTCGGTGATGAGCGAGCCGAAGGGGTCGTCGAGGCCGATGATGTCGCCGGAGATTCCTTTTTCTTCGATGATAGCGGTTTTCGGCGTGAGGCGAACGAGTTCGGTTACCTGCGGGCCGGCGATGGTGTAATCCCATCCAGCGGCGAGATGCGCGGCGGCGGGAGAAAAAATATCACGGCCATGAAACGTGGAAGAAACGGCGGGAGTGAGCATCCAGGTGGTGTTGGTGATTTCGTGGGCGGAGTCGAGGCCATCGCGATCGAGTGTCGGAGTGATGAGGCCGTTGTCGGGCACGACGAAGTATTGTCCTTTTTTCGTTTTGACGATGACGGCTTTGCGCGAAGTGCCGACGCCGGGATCGATGACGCCCAGAAAAACGGTGCCGGCGGGATAGTAGGGAGCAACGGCGGAAAGGAATCGAGCGCCTTCTTCGATTTGGAACGGCGTGACTTGATGGGTGATGTCCATGATGCGAACGTCGGGCGCGATGTTCAGGATGACGGCTTTGCAGAGCGCGACGGCGTCGTTGGCGGTGCCGAAGTCGGTGATGAAGACGATGGTGGGACGCGGAGTCGCGGGAGTGGAATTGGATTGAGGCGGCTTCGCGCAGGAAGAGACCAGCAGCGCGATTGCAAAGCATGCGGAAATGAACAGAGAGCGACGGCGCATCGGAAGATTCACCTCACAGACGAGAAATGAGCGTTCCCCTGAAAAGAAAGAGTATACGGGACGCGGGAAAAAACGCGAAGGGTGCGGCGGGAATACAAAAATGGTGCGCGCTGGTTAGCGATTGCGGTTGACGTTTGGCAAGGGGTTGTTCTAAAAGGAAGGCTCTCAGAGACGACGTTCCCAGCAAATTTAAGGAGGCATGATGATTTACTGGATTGTTGTGGGGTTGATCGCGGGCTGGCTTGCGGGACTGGTGATGAAAGGCGGCGGTTACGGAATTATCGTCGACATCATCCTGGGGATTCTTGGAGGAATTTTCGGTGGCTGGATTTTCGGGAGGCTCGGCATTTCGATGGGCGGCGGGCTGATCGGCGGGATCATCACGGCATTTATTGGCGCGGTGATTCTGGTTTGGATTACGCGATTGATCAAAAAGAAAGCGTGAACCACTGATTCAAGTCTGATTGTCAAAAGGGGCAAACGGCGCCAGCAATCCCGGGGGAAGGATTGCCGGCGCCGTTTGTTTTGGGGGGTGAGGTCAGTTGGAAGCGGACACTCCCTGATCCGCAACCGAATGCGAAACCAAAAACCATTCGACCGTTGGGCCGCGCATGAATTTCAGGCGAAGCTTCGTGTTTTCCGCACCGGCCTTGTCGCCCGCGCGTTCCTGCGCGAACGCGAGTTGCTGCAACATGAGGGGCGAATGCGCGTCTGAAGAGAGGCCATCGACGGCGCCGTCGAAATCGTCCTTCTGAAGGTGAACGAGGCCGAGCACGGAGTCGTAATCGCCGCTGACGATTAAATCGCGGGAATTGGACGCGAGTGTTTCAAGCTTCTTGATGGTGGATTGCGCGGCGTCGGAGTGTCCCAATTGAAAGTGAACGCGAACTTCGTCGCGAAGAATTTCGGCGAGGGAGGGATTGCGGTCGCCTTCGCTCATGCCGGTGACGGGCGCGGAATATTTCGCTTCGAGGGATTCGAGGCGGCGAAGTTGTTCGGCGCGATCGGGCGTCAAGAGCGCGCGGCCGAGGGAAATTTCGTAAAACGCGTACGGCTCGCCGGACTGTTCGGCGCGAAGCGCCAGGGTGTCGAGGACGCGGAAGCCTTCTTCGGGATTGTTCTCCCAGAAAAAGACCAGAGCCTTTTGATAGGAAATGTGAAAAAGATCGCGCGGATTCGTTGCGATTACTTCGGCTTTTTCATATTCCTGGCGGGCGCGGGCGAAATTGCCCATCAGTGTGGAAGTATCGCCGAGGCCGATCTGCGACGTGATGAAGAGCGGATTGATTTTCAGGGCGAGGGAATAGTGTTCGATGGAACCTTGATCGTCGCCGACAAAGCGTGAGACTTCGCCGAGCGAGTCTTCGGGATTCGGCTGCGTGGGCTGAACTTCCGCGTACTTTTTCAAATAGCGAATCGCTTTGACGGGATCGGGATTGCCCGTTTCCACCCAGGAGTAGCCGAGCATGTTGAGGGCGGGAGGAAAGTTCGGGTCGATTGTAAGAATCTTTTCCATCATGGCGCGCGAGCGGTCGTAGTCCTGCTGAAAATAGAGCCATTCCGACGTGAGATAGAGGACGTGCTTGTCGTTCGGAAATTTGGTGAGCAAATCGTTCATGGAGGCGATCGCCGGGAGAAGACTGTCGTCTTCCACACTGGTCATCCATTTGACGAGCAGTTTTTCCTCGGGCGGCGCGGATTTAGAAAGTTCGCGGGCTTTCGCGCGCGCTTCGGGATTCGGTTCCCCACGGCGGGAAGCAAAGGCGAGCACTGCGTAGGCCAAAGCAAAGTGCGGATCTTTTTGTGTGGCAAGCTTCGCGGTCGAAATGCTCTGGTCGAGGAGAACGTTTTCGTACTGATCTACTGCGTTTTCGACAAGCTTGCGTGCTTCCGGCGATTTGGAAGAGACCGCAAAGACGCCGAAGACGTTGTTGCGGGCGAGCGGCTGAACGTGAGCGGACGAAGCCGTGCGGGCGCTGGCTTCTTCGACGTGTTGAGGCGCTTGTGCGAAGGCTCCCACGGCGCACGCTGCCGGGAAAATCAGCAAAAAGAATCTCGACAAAAAGCGACTCATCGCCGCGCTCCTTCGAAAGACTGAAATGATTCCGGTGTTCACAGTAACGCGTGGCGGCGTGCGGCTTGAACTGGTCTGAAGGACAGGTGTGCGCGGTTCTTACACGGAGTGGCGGATACGAAACAGGAAGAAAGGGTGCGTAACGGTTACTTGTCGCGGGGCGCGGCGGAGGCAATACTTTGTCTATTCTTTGTGAAAGGCGAGCGGATCATGCACGCAAGATATTCCGCAAGACTATTCCGGGTGGTGGCGACGGCGGCTGTGGCGGCGTGTTGCGCGCTTTCGGCCCTCGCGGCAATCAAGAACATGGCGATTGTTACGTCGGCGTCGAGCAAGCTCAGCGACGTGCCGATGACGGATCTGGTGAAATTCTGCAAAGGAACGGCCAAGACGTGGCCGGACGGAAGGAATTTTTCGATCGTCATCAAGAACCCGGACGCACCGGAAATGCGGGGCGTGGTGCTGAAGCTCTTTGGCGCGACGGGCGCGGAAGCGAAATCCACAATCGCCAAGTTAAATGAGACGCGGACCACCGTGAAGGTTGTGGACAGCGACGACGAGTTATTGAGGGCCGTGGAATCGACGCAAGGAGCGATTGGCGTCGTGGACGTTTATTCGATCAATAGTTCGGTAAAGGTTTTGCGCGTCGACGGCAAGCTGCCGTTTGACGTGGGCTACGCGCTGAAGGGCAACTGAGCGGCGCGGTAGTTGTTCCCCGGAATAAATTCCTCGAAAACTTAAATTGCATCAGGATTGTTGTGGCGGCGGTGTGCGCATGGTCCGGAGTGCAGTGAGGCCGAGCAGCAGCGCGGCGAAGGCGAGCACTGTCCAGAGCAGCGCCGGATGACGTTCGGAGAAGGGGCGCGGATCTTCGTAGCCGGAATTTTCCTGCTCGGGGCCAAGCGAATCCGCAAAAGCCTCTTCCGTGGCACTGATGTGAAGCGTGCGTTCCAGATCATACTGTGGCGACATGGCTTTTTCGTTTCCGTATGCGATGCGGTAGCTGTGCCCTTCCGCGGGGCGGAACAAGACCAGGCGCGGAATCATTGAGGCGGAAAGCGCGGCGTTGGAGAGAGGAGTGTCGCTGCCGTTCAAGATCTCGACACGCCAAAAGCGAATTCCCGGGTAGCTGTAGACAGGAACGCGCAGCGATTCTTCGAGGCGCGAGTCCAACATGTAGCGATAGACTTCGCCACCTCCACCGACGTTCCATTGCTTGCCGTCCGCGCTCGTCGAAATCCGCACGCCACGGAAGAATTCCTGCTGGCTGGTCGTGATATCGAGGGAGCTTATGGGAACGTTGGCGTTGCCGAGATCGATCGTCCAAATCGTTGTCCCGGCCGGCGTTCCGGAGTCAGGTGCGCGGGAAGACTGGAGTGAAATCCATTGTTCGGGAATGACGTCCCGCTGCGACAGAGAAGACGGAAAGACGGCGGCGCCGGTCACAGGAAACTGGTTTGCGGTTTCGCGGATTTGCACGCGTAGGTAGCGAGCGTTGTTTTCCGAATAGTGGACGATCTGATTGCCTTCGAGCCCCTCTTTGCGGAAGCGGGAAATCGGCGCGCGGGCTTTGACGATGCGCCAGGTGCGTGCGTCGTCGCTGGCGTCGACTTCGACCCACAGAATAAAGTCGGACTCCGGCGTGTCGAGCCGGACTGCATTGTGAAATTTCGGCGCGGCGCCGAGGTCGAGAACGAGTTGCGTGTACTGGCCGGGGACGAAGCTGTTTTCGCGAATGGTAGCCGCCCAGGCATTTGTCTTTGTTACGCCGACTGTAGTGCGAACCACGTACGGCGTTTCGTTGCTCGCGTCATCCAGGATGCGAATGTCGGAAATCGAAGGATTCGCATGGGCGAGGAGATCCGGCCCGAGTGGAACGTAGTTGAGCGCTCCAGTGTGCGCGGAAGAAATGTCGCGGGTGTAGTGCCAGGCATGCCATGCATCGGGCAGCGAACCCGCGGAGGACACGGCTGCTCCCAGCAAGAAAAGTGACCAACCGACAATCCGGAGGCGATTGAACTGGTTCATGTCGATCTGCCCTTCGCCGCGCGGCGAGTGTAGAGGAAGGAGACGACCATCAGCACCGAACCGAGCACGAAGAACGAAAGGATACGGTACGCGCGGTCGAGCGATGCGAGGTCGTACAGAAAGACTTTGACCACGACGAGACCGAACAACGTCAATGCCTGCCAGCGGAGCAACGCCGATTTTTGCTGAACGCCGACAAGAATCAGGGCGGTGGCGTAAATGGTCCAAAGCACGGAAAGCGAAAGGTGTCGCGCGAGGTCGGCTTCCATTCCCGTGGCGCCTCTGCCGAAGTAGTCCCAAAATTCGAGCGACAACGCGATGAGCGCGAATATATTAATCAATACCGAAAAAATCCCAAGCTGTGTCTTTTCCTGATTGCCGGTTTCACCGAGATTTTCGCGGGCCGACCACAGCGCCACGCCAAAGCAGGCGATGAGCAAGACGTACGCGCCGAAACGCTGGTTCAACAGGAAGTCTCCCGCAGGGGGCGGAAACGCCAGGACGCGGACCGCGGCAATCGCGAGGAGTAGGTAGCCGAACTGGCGAAGAAATCCGCTCAGCGCGCGGAATCCGGACCAGACGAGAATGGCGCCTTCGACAGAGAAGCAGAAAGTAATCCACTTGCCGTTCAGCCGAATGGGAATCGCAAGCGTGGCGAAGGTCAAACCCAATCCCGCGAAGATGTAGCGGGCGAGCGGGCTGCCGCGTTCGTGCTTTGCGGGAATGACGCGCGCCACGGCAATGTGCCCGGCGCCGAGCGCAAGAATGAGAAGCGTGAACGGCCAGCGGTCATCGGGCCAGAAAAGCGCGTACAACGCGGCGACGTATGCGAATGCATTCACCGTCGTCACGAGAATGTCTATTTCGGTGAGCACGCCTTCTTTGATTGAGCGCAAAACGGGCAGGGTCCAGAACAACAAGAAGAAAAGTGTGGCGAACGCCGTGGTGCGTTCGAGCGGCGCCAACGCGGCGCGGTGATAAAACTCGTTGTACCAGCCCCAGTAATAAATCTCCGTGGCGATAAAGCAGACGGGCGCGAGCGAGTACCAGTCTTTGCGCTCGCCCATGATGAGCATGCCCGCGCCGAGGATCAGCAAGTAAGTGAACAGGACGATTTGGTGGTCTTGTCCGGTGCTGACAAGGGCTGGGGTCGCATAGCCGCCAAGCAGACAAAGAATCGCTATGCGCTGCGAATCGCGACCGAGGGCAATGGCCGCCATCGTCGAGGTAATTACGATCATGCCGACGAAGCCAGTACTCTGCGGATATAAGTGGTAATACTGGCAGCCGGCCCACACGGAAAGAAAAAGTGTCGCTTCTCCGAGCGCGACGATGCCTTCCGAAAAATACGAATAGCCGCGGCCGAGCAGCCAACTGCTCCACGGCATCATCAATGCGCCCAGCGAAATACCTATGGCGATGCGTCCCGACTCACCAATCCATCGGTTGTCGAAAGCCAGCTTCAAGAAGTACGCCACGGCGATGAGTAGCGCGACGATACCGATGCGGTTGAACCAGCGCCCGGCGATCACGGTTTCGAGGTCGCCGGAATCCGAATCTTTCGGCAGGGAGGTGTGCAACGGTGGCGGCGCGAAGCCGGCGAGCGGCTGGGGCTGCGTAGGGGTAGCCAAGCGAGGTGGCGGTGGCTGCTGAGGCGAAGCAGGTGAAAACGGGGCAACCGGTTGTAGCGGAACAGGTGCAGCAGGCGGAATTGCAGGTGCTGGTGGCGCGGGTTCGGCGGCAGATGTAACCGCTGGCGTCGCTGACATCACGCCGGATTTCTCCAGGCGGGCGAGCCGCTGCTCCAGCGCATAAATGCGTGCCGTCAAATCCTGAGGAGTGTGCCGCTGTTGCGCGGCCTCGAGACGCTTTAATCCAAAGTACGCAATTGTGCCGAGGATCGGTCCCACGAGGAGGAGCAGGACCACGACAACCAGAAGCAGCATGAGGGGTGCTTCCATGGACTGGGCGTCTGCGAGGGATTAAACCATAGTCATGTAAGCGAAACAACCGCCCTTAGGGTAGTGTTGGGCTAGCGCCAAAAAGTGTCAAAAGGCCTGTCCTAAGGGACAGGTTTTCCACAGCAGGTACAGCAAACGAATAGCGAATCAAAATGAGACAAGGCCGCTCTTGGTAAGTCTATTATTTTCAATGCGTTCAAATCGAATGAGAGCCTTATTGGCCGTACTAGGAGAGTCGTTTAGGCACTAAAATGTGACGGATGTACCATTCTAATTGGGAACCGCCTCCTGTCTAATGGGACAGGTGCAACGACTGGAACTTAGGACAGTCGGGCGCATCTAACGGAGTGGGAAAGACGTAAGGAAACGGTAGGGGGTAGGCAGTCACTACCCAGGTGGTTGGGAATAGGCCGAGGGGAAATTGAGGACAGGAATGAAGACGACAGATCAAGGGCGGAAGTGGATGTGGGGGTTTCTGGGGACTGCGGCGCTGCTTCAGATGTACTTCGTGCGGGAGCTTTTGGCGGCGTTCGCGCTGTTTGCGATTTTGTTCACGGTGATTGCAACCGTGGTTGTGGGGATTTACGTGGCCCAGAAGGGCTGGGAACTGGCTGTCGCCCGAGTTGCGGATAGCAACCATCCGGCCGTTGAGATGGCTCGGCGCAGCGTCAATTCCATGGAAGTTTTGGCACGCAAGGGAGTGAGCGCAGCGGGCGATCTCGCTCGCCGGCAGTTGCAACGTCCAGCGTCAGGCAATCCGCTGAGCAAGGCTGCCTAAGAGTTTCTGGTTTAGACCAGAGCACACCGGGACACGAGTTCGCCTGACTCCTTACAGGCGAATCCGCCGAACCCGATAAGTAGCTTGAAAGAAAAAAGGCCAACCGTCCTGAGAGAGCGGTTGGCCTTCTTCTTTGAAGTTTGTTTACTGCAACGCGATTAAAGCGAGCGCAAGGTTGAAGCGACCGGGCTGTTGGCAGCGCGAATCGCGGGCGGCAAGCCGCCGAGAACGCCCATGACCAACGCGAAGACCACGCCTCCGATCAGCAGGTCGAATGTAATCTTGAAGGCGAAGGCGAGGCTGGAAAAGGTCTGGAAATTCAGGGCCTGAGTCGTGAGTCCATTCAATGGCAGAACGGCGAGACAGCCGAGAACTCCTCCGAGGAACGAAATCAGCAGCGCTTCGACCAGGAAGGAGAAAATGACCGAACCTCCTCCGAAGCCGACTGCACGCATGGTGGCGATTTCGCGGCCGCGTTCTGCGACGGCTGAATACATCGTGTTCAGCGCACCGAAAATCGCGCCAATCGCCATGATTCCCGCCACGAGTCCACCCAGCACTTTGATCAAAATCGTCATCGACTCCGATTGCTTCGAATAATAGTCCACTTCGCGGACGACATCGAGGTCAAGCTGCGGGTCTTTGCTGACGGCATCCTTGAAATCTTTGAACGCATCGGCGGACGTCAAGTGCACGGTAGCCGACTGGAAAATATTGTCGGGGCGCTTCAGGACTTCATTCAGGATTTTCGAATCGCACCAGACTTCGGAGTCGAAGGAAGAGCCTCCCGCATCGAACACACCGACGACTTTCCAGTGGCCTCCGCCGAGGTTGAGCGTATCGCCGAGTTTCATCCCCACGTATGTCTTCGATGCGTTCTTGCCGACAACCAGTTCGGTAAGCCCTGGCTGGAACATGCGGCCTTGATCCAATTTCACGAAGGGGCGAACGGTTAGGACGTTGGGAGAAACGCCGCGAACTTGCACGTTGGCGTCGGTGCCCGTGCTGATAAGCGGAAAGGGAACCACGCCGACAACTTCCTGCGTAACCAACGGAGCGCCATTGGAGTCGTGGGCCACGCCCGGTTTGTCCTGGATGAGTTTCACGGAATCGAGCGTAATGCCGCCCATCATTTCCGTAGGCGAACCCGCTCGCAACGCAAGCACGTTGCCAGCGGAGCCTGAAGCTACCAGAGTGGCCTTGAAACCGCGAGCAAGCGAAAGCATCGCAACGAAGACACCAACCGTGCCCGCGATGCCGAGAATCGCGACAATGGTGGAAGTCCATCGCGCTCGGACGCTTCGAACGTTATAAATCAGAGGTATCGCCATTTCAGACCCTCCTCAATGCGGTGATAACTCGCATGCGCATCGCGCTGATACCTGGTAGAAGGCCGCTTGCGATTCCAACGAGAATCGCCACGACCAGGCCGGACGCGAGAATGCTCGGCGAAAGAATGAGATTCGGCAGACGGCCATTGAGCAATTTATCGAGGAGCGGAACTGTCAGCTTGGCGAGAGCCAAACCGAGCAGTCCGCCGACCAGCGCGATGGCCAGCGATTCGGCAAGGACGAAGAATAATACGGTGCGGTCGCCGTAGCCGATCGCTTTCAAGACAGCCAATTCGCCGATGCGCTCACGGACGGAAATGGCCATGGTGTTGCCGGTGACGAGCAACAGAGTGAAAAACACAACGGTGCCGATCGAGACGATCAGGAACTCAATGTTTCCAAACTGCTTCACCCAATTTGCGATGAAGGTCGACTCCGTTTGTGTTTTTGTTTCGTAGGGAGAGTTGGCAAATTGCTCGTCAATGGCCTTGGCCACCTGCACAGCGTCGTCGGGCGAATTCAGACGCAACACGTACCAGCCGACATTTCCTTTGATTCGAGCCGGTACGTTCTCCTCAAAGTAGTCCCACTTGAACCAGAACTGTGTCTCGTCGTCTTGCTCGCGTTTTCCGTGATAGATGCCCACGATGTTGAATTCCGGCGTGCTGCCGCCCCAAAGCGTGCTCTTTAAGGGAATGCGGTCACCGATTTTCCAGTGAAAGCGATCGGCGGTGCGCGCGCCGACGATTGCGCCCTGGCGGTCCTTTAGAAAGGCGGCCCACTGGTCGTCTGGCACGATCAGCTCAGACATTACCTGGCGCTGATTATCGGGATCGATGACGAACTGCGGGAAGAAATTTTTCGCGTCCTGATAAATCCCGCCAAACCAATTGTTGTGGGTAACTGCTTTGACGCCGGGGATGCGCAAAATTTTGTCGCGGTACGAAAGCGGCAGTGGGTTGATGATCGAGGTGCGGTTGATGATGATCAGGCGGTCAGCGCCGGCGATGTCCGTCCCGCGGCGGAAGGAATCCTTCACGACCGCCAGAAACGCGAAGAGCAGCAACGCTACAGCGAAGGAACCAAGAGTCAGCATCAGGCGAATTTTTTTGCGAAAAAGATTCGCCAGGATTAAGCGGCTGAATTTCATGCGACACCTCCTGCCATTGCCGCTTCACGATTCGCCGAGCCTTCCACGAGCACGCCTTTCTCGAGATGCAGCGTCGTGTGGGCACGGGCCGCGACGACCGGATCGTGCGTCACCATGAGCACCGTTTTCCCGTGCTTGGCGACGAGTTCTTCGATGAGCGCCATGATGTCAGTGGCGCTCTTGCGATCGAGGTCCCCGGTCGGTTCGTCGCAAAGAAGGAAGGTCGGGTCGGAGACGATTGCGCGGGCGATCGTCACGCGCTGCTCTTGTCCACCGGAAAGCTGGCGCGGGAAGTGATTCATGCGGTCGGCAAGACCAACGACACTGAGAGCGGTCTCGACATGCTTGCGCCGTTCGGAGGCGGAGAGCTTCGTCAGCAGGAGGGGCAGCTCGACGTTTTGAAACGCCGTCAGCACGGGAATGAGGTTATACATCTGAAAGATGAAGCCGACATGGCGCGCGCGCCATTGCGTCAGCTTGCTTGAGGACATGTGCGTGATTTCGTCGCCGTCGACGGAAATCGTGCCGGACGTTGGCACGTCCAATCCGCCAAGCAAATTCAGCAACGTCGTCTTGCCCGAGCCGCTCGGCCCCATGAACGCGACGAAATCGCCTTTTTCCACGTCCAGATTCAGGCCTTGCAGCACCTGAATGCTTTCGCCCCCGCGCTTGTACGTCTTGTTCAGGCCTCGCACCTGAACCAGGCTGTTTGCTCCACCTTTTCCGTCTACCCGAATCATCGTTGTTCGCTCCTACTGTTTGATTTCCACGCTTTGACCGTCTTTCAAACCTTCCGGACCCTTCACCACGAGCATGTCGCCGGGACTCACGCCCGCGATCACGTCCACGTCCGTCCCGCGCTCCATACCAAGCGTCACGCCGCGCCGTTCCAGCATGTCGTTTTTCACGACGAGCACGAACTGGATGTTGCCTTCCTTGTGTACCGCGTTCAGCGGAATCACGGCTTTCGCGACCATCGCGTTGGGATCTTTCTTCTTTGGCTCTTCGTCTTCGAGGAACGCCACTTTTACGCCCATGTCTGGCAGGACCTTGTCGTCCAGATGGTCGAATGAGATGCGAACTTTGACTGTCGCTTTTTGCCGGTCTGCGCTGGGAATGACGGTTCGCACGTGCGCCGCGTACTTGTCCTTGTCATCGGGATAGGCATCGAGCCGCGCTTCCACGCGCTGCTTTTCTTTCACCTTCGCGATATACGCCTCGTTTACGTCTACTTCAATTTCGTTCGACTTCATGTCCACAATCGTCGCGATGCCGGTGCGCGTAAAGCCGCCGCCGGCGGAAATCGGCGAGACCATTTCGCCCACTTGTGCGTCTTTTGAGACGATGCGTCCCGCAAACGGCGCGCGAATCGTGCAGTTGTCCACCGCCTGCTGCGCTTCCGCGATGCGCGTTTCCGCTGCGACCACCTGCTGCCGTGTAAGCGCAATCTTTGCCTTAAAGCTGTCAACCGAAGCCTTTGCGTTGTCCAGCGCCTCTTCGGTCTGTACCTTCGCGTCGACCAGCCCCTGCGTCCGCTTCAACTGGATTTCCGCGAGCTTCAGTTGCACCTGCAAGTCCGTGATACCCGCCGCTGCCGAGTCCTTGTCCGCCCTTGCCGTGGTAAGCGCTTTCTGCACGTCGGAGTCGTCCAGCGTTGCCAACAGCTGGCCCTCTTTGACATTGTTGCCTTCATCAAAGAAAACGCCCGTCACCCGGCCCGTAATCTTCGCCGCGACCGTGGCGCGCCGCCGCGGCGTCACATAGCCGCTCGCGTTCAGCGCGGTCACTTGGTCCGATCCGCCCGCCGCGCGCGCCGTTGTGACTTCCACCTGTGGTTTGCGCCCGCGAATCGCCAGAAAAGCGCCACCAAGCAGAACAATCGCGCCGATGACTGCCGATATGTACGCCAGCACCTTTCCGGCAGAGCCTTTGGAACGTGCGGAATCCTGTATTTTTAGGGAAGACAAGTCTGCGGCCGGCATGCCTGGCGAGGTGCTCCTCTAGAATTAGTTTTGGAACCGAGACGGGGTCGGCACACTGCAAAACGGGGGTAGCGGTAGAGTCCCGTCGCTAATTTCGTCCCCCATACTATACGTCAATTGGATGTAATTTCTATCAATCTCTCTATATGCCCGCGAGCCGAAATCGGCGAATTCCGGCCGGTTACCGGCGAACACCCGGTTAGGACTGTGGAGAGATTCGCGCAGCATCGTCTCGCCCGAAAAAGTTGATTGCGCGGGTCATAAAACTGATAACCTCTCGCCCCGGTACCGCCCGAGAAGTCCTTTTGGAGATCCGAATGACCCGAAAAACAGGCTACCTCTGTTCGCTCGTCGTTTCAGTGACCTTCTTCCTCCCCGGAACCACTTCTGCTCAGGAAAAGCCCAAATCCGCGCCCGAAAAGACTATTGCCATTCGCGCTGGTCATCTTATTGACGCTCGGAGTGACCGGGTTTTGGACAACGTCACCATAATAATTAAGGGTGACTCGATCATGTCCGTAACTCCCGGCGGCTCGGTGCCAGCTGGAGCCGACGTCATCGACCTCTCCAAAGCCACAGTCCTCCCCGGCTTCATGGACGTTCACACTCACGTTCTTCTCAACGGCGACATCACGGCCGAAGACTACGACGAGCAGCTCCTGAAGCAGTCCATCCCCTACCGCGCGATTCTTGGCGCCCGGAACGCCCGCATCGCCCTTGAAAATGGGTTCACCTCGATCCGCGATCTGGAAACCGAAGGCGCCATGTACGCCGACGTCGACGTAAAGAAGGCCATCGCTCGCGGCGAAGTTCCCGGCCCACGCATGCAGGTCGCGACACGCGCCATGACGCCTACCGGCATGTATCCCCTACTCGATTATTCGTGGGAGCTGCGAGTTCCGACCGGCGTGCAATATGTCGATGGCGTTGATGGCGCGCGCAAAGCCGTTCGCGAACAGGTCATGTACGGCGCTGACTGGATCAAGTATTACTCTGACCGGCGATATCACTTCGAGGCCGACGGCGTGTTGCACAGTATGGTTAATTTCACGGACGAGGAGGCCAAAGCGATCGTCGACGAAGCCCATCGCCTCGGCAAAAAAGTTGCGGCGCACGCCATCGGCAGCGATGGCATCGCGGCCGCTCTTCGCGCCGGCGTCGACACAATCGAACACGGCGACGGCCTCACCGAATCCGAAATGGACGAAATGGTGCGGCGAGGCATTTACTGGGTGCCCACGATCACCGTCGGCGCTTACGTCGCGCCCGGCCGCGGTGGTAACTGGGTGAAGATGGTCGACCTCGAAAAGGCCGCGTTCCAAAAAGCGCTGAAGAAAGGCGTAAAGATCGCACTCGGGACCGACGCCGGCGGATTCGATTGGAAGCAGCTGAACGCCGCTGAAGAATTCAAGTATTACGCCGACTACGGAATGACGCCGATGCAAGTCATTCAATCCGGCACCGTGGTCACTGCCGCGCTGCTTGGCTGGTCGGAAAAGCTCGGCACCGTCGAAGCAGGGAAGTGGGCCGACCTTGTCGCCGTCTCCGGCGATCCGCTCAAAGATATTTCCGAACTACAAAAAGTGAAGTTCGTAATGAAAGCCGGCGTCGTTTACAAAAACGACCTGCACTAGCCACACTCGAGGTTGACTAGAACTTCGGCGGCAAAAACTTGCTCGGGTCCGGCGTCATGCCTTCCCGCGTCGCCTTCGAATGGTCCTCAACGGCACCCACCGCCGCGACCAGGCATGAATAGAAGAACGCGCGGAAGCTCTGCCGAAACTCTTCCGTAATCCGCTCGCCGACGCGGCTGACTTCCTCTTCAAGCGCTTGCCGCCGCGCGTCGCACGCGGAATGATTCTGCGCTTCGAGCGCCGCCAGATTCGACGTGATGCGCTGCGACGTGTCCGACATCGTCAACGCCGCGTGCGTGTCTGCCTGCCGCCGGAACTCTGCGTACGATTGCCGCGCCGCGCTTTCCACTGCCGCCAGCGCCTCCGCCGACCTTGCTTCCATGTGCGTCGTCGTTTCGCGGGCAATGTTTCTCGACTCTTCGAGGACACGCACCAGGTGCCGGTCCGCCGCCTGCGCCGCGTTCATGTGAAACTCTTCCGCCGCCTTCAGTTGCGTGCGCTCCAGGTGCGAATTGAGCATCGGTTCCAAATCGCGCACGGCGCGTTCGGCAACCGCCTTCGCTTCTTCCAGATCCCGCCGCGCCGCAGTCGTGTGCTTCTCCACGCGCTCCAGAATTTCTTCTGCGCGAATCCGGTAGCCATCGAGCTCCGCGTCCCAGCGCACGCGCACATCTTCGATCCGCTCTTCCAGTCGCTCCAGCAACTCGCTGCGCGTCGCATGGAGCAATGTGTTGCGTTGCTGCGTCGAAGCCTCTTCCACCTGCACGATGCTGCCTTGCCGTGTCTCTTCGATTGCTGCGAGCGCTCGCTCGATCGCAGGCTGCAGCAACTTGTCGAGTGCCTCGCGCACGGCGGTCTCCGCCGCTTGTTGCATCTTGCCGCGCATCACGCGGATCAGTTGATCCTGCGTCAGCACCAGCCGTCCCGTTTTTGGAGCAACCTGCGGCGCAGCCGCCTCGGGGACTGCGGCCGGTGCCGGTATGCCATTTCTTCCGGCATCTACTTCTTCCACTTCCGCCGCTTGCTGCTCCGCTGCCTTCGCATCTGCTTCGAAGTCCGGCCGTTGCGGCTTCGGCATTTCCACCAGCACCGACGATCTCGCCGGTCCCGTCGCGTTCGCCGTCTCGCCATTGCCCCGGAAACCGCGCTCCAACGCATTTAGCCAATCCGCAGGGGGAGCCGGAATGCTCCAAACGTTCCCCGGCGTTTCCAGTTCCACGCCGATGTGATGTAGTTCACGAGGGCTTTGTGGAATGTGTACGGACTTCACCTGCGCCCGCACGCTCGTGGAAATTTCTCCCATCGCCGCTTCGCCCAACTGCAGCGTAACCCACGTCCCCACGTGCAAATCGTGCCGCGATGGATACCGGCAGCCGTGCAGATTGACGCTGATGGCCGACGTCCGCTCGAGGAAATCCTGACCGGTCGTATCGCGTCCGGAAATAAAAATCGGAACTGACCGTTCGATGCGCGTGCTGCGCCGCAATTCGATCCCCGAATGGACGCGCGGTGGCGTCCCAAAAAACGCTTGGCTCAAGTTTCCGCTCCGCCTCTACGGATGGGGCTCACAAGCAAGACCGCCTGTCTGCAAACGTTTCCGCTTGCACCCCAAGGCGTCCAGCTTATTCCGGGCACATTCGTGCGAAGAGGCTGTGGAACGCCGAAATTATATAAACACCGCCGCTCCGGCGCAATGCACAGAATTAGGTTCCGTCTGCGCTGTTGCCGCAAGCCAGCCTAAGCGCTGGCGGAAGAGGAAGTCCTCTGTCGCGCGACTTCCGCGAGCCCAAACGCATTCAGCAATTGCTGCTGAATCTGATCCGTCAATTTGTTGATCTCCACCACACCCGGCCCGCCGGATCCGATCCGATACCGCAATTGCCGCTTGCCGAACGGCGTGCGCAGAATCTCCAGCGCCAAATCCGCTACCTCCTTGGGATCCGCTGCCGCAGTCGTCAGCGTCGCGTTCAATTTCTCGGGTACCGCTTTCATCGCGCCATATGAACCCAGCCGCGCCGGGTCGTCGCCCCGGTCTATCTTTCCAAAAATCTCCGTCTTGTATGCGCCGGGCTCCAGGCTCACCGAATCGATTCCCGATTCCGCCAGTTCATAGCGATACGCTTCCGTCATTGCTTCGAGCGCAAATTTTGATGCGCAATAGATTCCGAACGCGGGAATTACCACGCGCCCCGCCCCGCTGCTTACTTGCAGCAGCAGCCCGCTCTTCTGCTTGTGCATCTGTGGCAGCACCGCACGCGCCACGCGTTGTACGCCGAAAACGTTCGTGTCAAAAATCTTCTTCGCCTGCTCCACGGTGATCGCTTCCATCAAATCCAGATAGCCGAAGCCGGCGTTGTTGACTGCGACGTCCAGCCGCCCGGTTTTCGCAATCGCCGCGGCCACGGCGCTATTTACCGACGCCTCGTCCGTGACATCCATTTCGAGGACTTCCAATGCCACTGAGTTTTGCGTCGCAAACGCCCGTAAACTCTCCGCCGACTTTGCATTCTTCCCCGCGACGCCGCGCATCGTCGCGAAAACGGAATAGCCCACCCGTGCGAATGTCTCCGCGAATAGCCTCCCGAAACCGCTGCTTGTCCCCGTAATCAGCACGACTTGTTTTTGTTCGCTCATCGCCAAAATTCCTCTCTTCTCTACGGCAAAACGCCGTCAAAACTGTTCAGCAGCGCATGCTGAGTATCCTTCGCAGTCGAATTCGCCATGCCACGCCGCACCATCAGCGCCGTCTTCATTCCCGCCGCTTGCGCCGCGTCCAATTCCGCCGCCACGTCGGAAACAAAAAAGATGCGGGCAGCCTCAATGCCGAGCGCATTCGCAATCGCTACGTAGCTCGCCGCTTCGCGCTTCGGTCCTGTCGACGTGTCAAAATACGCGCCAATATTAACCGCTAAGTCCCCCGCGACCGAATGGCCAAACAAGAGCCGTTGTGCCAGCACGCTGCCCGAAGAAAATACCGCGATTCTTTTGCCCGCCTTTTTCCAGCGCTGAAACGCGCGTGGCACATCTTCATAAACTTCACCGCGTAGCTCGCCGCTCAAAAATCCCTCTTCCCAGATTTTTCCCTGGAGCGCTTTCAAAGGAGTTGACTTGCCGTCGATCGCCACAAGATGCCGCACATAGTCCGACGCGGTCGTAATCTCCTCGTCCGATGTGCCGCGCATCCAGACGCCAACTTGCGGATCCCTCGCCGCATCCGCCGCTTGTTCTGCGCGAAGCTCGCTCAGCAGTCGCTTGACTTCCGGATCCGCAGAGTGTCGGTACAAATAGGTCTCCACGTGCGCGCTCGCGAACGGAAACAAAGTCTTGTAGACGAAATCAACGGGAGTCGTCGTTCCCTCGATGTCCAGCAGCAGGCAATCGATCGCGGAAGTTTCGGCGAGTACTGCCAAGGTCAGCTCAGATTGGCGCGGTTCGGAAAATACTTTGGCCCGAAGCACACCGGCTCATATCCGCGGTCCACGCCGCTCTCGGTGTAGTGCGGCGTCCATCCGCTCATGTCCTGGAAAAGTCGAATCGCGCGGATCCGGCGCTCCTGGCACAAATCAAACCAGTGCCACGTCCCGCGCGGCACCCGCAGCAAATCTCCCGCTTCGACCGTAATCGAAACAACTTTGCCTTCGCGTGGATGAATGTGAAAAATGCCGCGGCCCTCGATGATGAACCGCACTTCATCTTCATCGTGCCAGTGTTCGCTGTTGAAGCGGTTCAGCATAGCGTCGAGTCCCGGCGTTTGCGGCGACACGTCAATCACGTCCGCCGTGGCGTAGCCACCCTGAGACTTCAGCCGCTCAATCTCCGGCGCATATGCTTCCAGAATTTCTGCCGCTGAAGCGTTCGCCGCAACTTCGTGCGCAGGCTTCCAGCGTTCGTAGTCAATTCCCATCGACGCCAGGTGCGCGCGCACCTCTTCGAATTCGCTCAGCGTCTTCTTCTCATCCGGAATATTCAGTGTCGCCATAAATTTCGATTCCGCTGCCGAACCTCAAATCAAAGTTGCTTGTCATCCTGGGCGCCTCCATGAAAATGCGCCAAGGACCTCAACTCAACTCCCATGCTCCGCCAACTCGCGCCGCCCCACAACTTCTAACAAAAACTCAAAAATCTCCACGTGCCGCCGCGCCTGCGCCAAATCCTCGCCCCAAGTATATAACCCGTGCCCGCGCAGCAGGAATCCGTGTGGCCGCGGATCCTGCTTCAACAACGCCTCAACCTCTTTCGCCAGCGCCGGAATGTCCTGCGAATTTTCGAAGATCGGAATCCACTCTTGGTGCTCGTGCGTCTTTACGCCTTCCAGCCCCTTCAGCATCTCGTATCCGCGGATCGCCAGGCTCTTCTTCGCCGCATGCCGGTCGGAGAGAATCGTGCTCCACACAGAATGTGTGTGCAGAACGCAGCCCGCGCCGCGCGCCCGCACCACCGCAACATGCAGCAGCGATTCCGCGGAAGGCCTCCCGTCGCCGCGCAACACATTCACATGGTCGTCAATCTGTAAAAAATGTTTCTTGCCGAGTTTCGATTTATCCAGACCCGACGAAGTAATCAGCAGCCGCACCGGCTGCAGTTTCAACACCGCGGAGTAATTTCCGCTTGTTCCCAGCGCCCAGCCGCGCGCATGAAACGCGCGGCCCGTGTCCGCCAGCTCTGTCGCTAATTTTTTGGGGTCCGCAGCTTTTTTCTTTGCCACGCGTCTCGGCTCCATCGTATCGAGCCGATTATCGCACGCTTGTCCCGTTCGCGAAGTAGTCCGCTCGCGCCACCGTCAATTCGCCTTCACAGCCTCAATCACGCTCAGCGGCGACTTCGTTTGCACAATCTTCGTCACGTGGAATCCCGCTCCCTCAAACAATGCGCGGTACTCTTCCTCCGTGCGCTCTTTCCCGCCCGGCATCAGCAGCATTTCCAAATCAAGCCACTTCCCCACGCTCGGCGCGTTTCCCGGTGCGATCACGCCTTCCAGCAAAATCACGCGGGCATCCGCCGGCGACGCCTTGTGAATGTTCTTCAAAATCGCGGTCGCTTTCGCATCATCCCAATCGTGAATGATGTTCTTCATAATGTACGCGTCCGCTTGCGGCACTTCCTTGAAAAAATCGCCCGAACAAACGCTGCATCGCCCCGCGAGCCCCAGTGACTCAATCCGTGGCTTTGCGCCATTCACAACATGTTCCCGGTCGAACAGCTTCCCGCGAATCTCCGGATACTTCACCAGAATTTCCGTCAGCACCTTGCCGTGCCCGCCGGCAATATCAATCAGCGTCTTCGCGTTCAAATAGCTGAAGTCGTACGCCTCGAGCGCCGCCGGAATCACCACCGCGCTGAAATCCGTCATCGCATCGTTGAAAATCTCACCGGTGATTTTGTCTCTCTCGAAATATTCGAAAACGGAAACGTTGTGGACTTTTTCCACCACCGTTTCGCCCGTCTTCAGTGCATGCATCATTTCTGGAGCAGTCTCGAAGTGAATCCGCGTCGCGAGGAAGAGCATCATGTTGCGCATCGATCCCTTCGCATCGCGGCGAAGTAAATCCGCCGCCGGCGTCAGCGCAAATGTTTTCGGCGCTTGCTCCTCAAAAACCCCCGCGGCCGCGAGCGCGCGCAATACGCGATAGAGGGGTTCCTCTTTTACGCCGCTTTCCGCCGCAAGCTGCGCCACGCCTTTCGGCCCGTTCTTCAACTTCTCCGCAATTTCGAGTTCCGCCACGCAGCCCAGCGCTGCCGTCGTCATGAACCCAAGCCCCATCTGGAACAACTGCTCCACCGGGTGCACTCCCGTTTGTGTCGGCCGTGATGGCGCGTCTGCGTTGCCTTGAACCGCCGCATTTGCAGCACTCATCCTTTTTCCTCCGTTTTGCTTTTGAACTTTCTCCCTGGAAATTGGGGACCAACCGTTGCCGTATCTTAGACTCACTTTGCAGGGCTGCCCACAAAAAAAAGAAAGGCCGGACCGAAGTCCGGCCTTTCTCGACTTATTTGTTTCACCGCGCGTTTCGCGCTCTTAATTCTGCGTCTTCAAATCCCGCAACATTCTCTTCACGCCCTTATTAACGTGCTCATGATCCAGCCCGTTCCAATCCAGAGGTTTTTCATACGTCGCACGAAACGCCATCTTGTCGTCCACTCGCCGCACCAAATCAAGAATAATCGTTCCTTCCCGGTAGCGGACTGTCCTCACCGCATAGCCCGTCGGTCCCCAATATCCCCACGACTGCCAGCATCCGTAATAGCCGCAAACGAGCACCGGTTGGTCTACGGGCACCGCCACGCGTTCGCGATGGCTCTCAATGCCCACCTGATAGTCCACCAGGAAATCCGCCGCAGCCGGATCGGTCACCTGCGTCAAACCTTTCGCCGAGAGCGTCTGCTCAATCGCAATTCGCGTCCGCATATGCACCATGTCTTTTTGCGGATCGTTGTATCGCGGAAATTCGCGTTGCGGACGCTCACCTCGCGGCGCAATCACGTCGCGCGAAATCACCTTCCGCCCGCCGTCTTCCCGCGCTGCCTGCTGCGTCGGTTGCGGACGCCAGGCCCACGTCATTCCGTGCTGCACGCGTACGCTCGGATCGCGGTCAACCACAACATGCTCATCGCATCCAGCCAGCACTCCCACGCACGCCAGCGCCACAACACCCAGCAGCCCTGCCCCAATCTTCCGAAAGCCCATTGTCTTCATGACGAACCTCTCCACTCCATCTAACCCGGCCGCCACCAAAAAGTTTTGATGCCTTTTCCCCTTAGCCATTCCTGTTTGCCTTGCAGGGGCGCTCTTACGATGGTCGCGTCATGAATGAAATTGGTCTAAATGGCGGATCTTCTGATCCAATTCGAAGCGCTGGTGGCATAGGCTTCAGCCTGTGCTCTTACGACCTCACTCCCACCACGCAGCCCAATCCACGCCGGACCACCGCCTTCAATTCGCAGCGCCGGTTTCATGCCTGTGCTCTTAGGTAGGCATAGGCTTCAGCCTGTGCTCTTACGACCTCACTCCCACCACGCAGCCCAATCCACGCCGGA